>OCVV012882022.1_pt1 | contig 10910 bp, 13 predicted proteins | sample 1539721 | NCBI WGS metagenome assembly OCVV01 (sample SAMN02144230, study PRJEB22623) | gut metagenome | biome: sheep rumen | host: Ovis aries | place: New Zealand
TTCTTGCACAACTGCAAGGCGGTTTAAATTATCAATTTCACTTGGGTTAATTTTATTTTTTAGCAATAGGCGGTCAACTAACAATCGCCCCCAACCGTCAGGTAAGCTGTCATTAAAAACCCCAAATAAACCGTCAAATGGCTCAAATTTTGGCAGAAATACCTTTTTTTGAAGCGGCAGCGAAAACGGCGAAATACTAAAACCTGTGACAAGCCAATCATTATCATATTCAAAAGCCACAAGCCTATCCGGAGTTTTAGCCAAAGTTCCAACTAATTTATCGTTATAAAAAACTTTCAGATATTTATAATTATCCATTAATTACCTCATCAATAGATGTGTAAGTTTTTGTTGTGAATAGATTTTCAATGTCACTATCTAAATTAAGAGCAATGGCAATTTTAATAAAAAATTGCAAAGATATTTCATACTTAGTTTCAAATCTTTTAATGCTGCCAAGACTAACTCCAGATTTTTGCGCTAAAACTTCCTGCGAAATTTTTAACTTTTTTCTGTGCTCTTTAATTTTATCAACTAAACTTTTCGCAATTTCATTGGGAGTTTTTTGATTTAAAAATTGATTATTCATAGATAATATATTAACCGATTTTATCAAAAATGTCAATATATAGATAATATATTATCTAATCATAAAACAACATCAAAGTTTTATTATGATGTATAATGCCTTGAAAACCGTATCAGCATTGAGTTTTGAAATTTATAAATTTACCCCCGTTTTATCCCCGTTCAAAGGGTGTTCAAAATCAATTTCTAATATGTCCGTTTCTGACACAATAACAAATTACTATATTATTGTGGTAAGATATGCACATAAAGGAGAATTTTATGGATTTTGAGAAAATTTTGAATTTAGGAGTTGAAAAAAATATAATTAATGAAACACAGAGAAACGGTTTGATTGATTTATATTATCAGAATAATAATGAACCAAAACAAGTTTCAACAGTTGTTAAAGTTTTGTACTATATTGGTGGATTTATAATGCTAGGTGCAATGACAGCTTTGATGTCTGATACCATTCAACATAGCACATATGCAATGATATTAATGCTAGGAACAATATACGCTGTATTATTCCTAGGGGTCGGAGAATTTTTATGGAGAAAGAATGAAAAACTTCCTGCAGGGATTTTGTATTTTCTTTTTATTACTGCTGTCGGATTTATTGTAATGGATATTGAAAAAATGACGGGATTTTTCCCTCATTTTTCTGATATGGATAAGCTTCCTAACTATTGGGATTTGTGCAGATGCCCTGTAATTGTACTTTCTGCCTTGACAATTATTGCCAACACTATTTTACAAAAGTTCAGACCGGCATCATTGTTAGCAGTTCCGACTATTTTCTGTTCCTATGCAATATTTATGACTATTGTTGATTTTATTTATGGCTACAAAAACATTACGCCGAAAATCTTTTTCACAAGTAACATGATTTTCGGAGCAGGACTGAGCATAATTGGGTTTATTAAAGACAGATTAACAAAAGCGGATTATTCAATGTGGATGTATTTAATCGGAGCAACAGGATTCTTTATGTTTGCAATACCGCTTCTTGATGTCTTGAACATCGGAGTTTGGCAAGACCAATTGATATGTTTTGTGTTGAGCTTAATCTATATATTCATTGGCTTGATGATTCAGCGCAAACCATTCTCAATCATAGGTATCTTTGGAGTAATTGAGTATATTATGTATTTGGAAATTGATAATATTAAAAATCATACGACATTATTAACAAGTGTAGTTTTAATTACAGGCTTAATCATTTTGTATGCAGGGGTAATTTATAGCAAAAATGTTGATAAATTGAGAAGTTTTATAGAATCAAAGCTTCCTGAAAAAGTAAGAAATTATTTGCCACAAAATAGAGCTTAGTGATGGATATTTTAGATAAACTTGCAAAATCAAAATTCAGGAGCAGATTTAAACTATAAAACCATATGACACAAATTGACGCATGTATCATTCATAATAAAAATAAAAGGATACAAAGCGTTTATGACATTTGCTGTAATTAAACCAAAACCAGGAAAAGACGATGTAATCAGAATAGTAAGAACCAAAAGGTTTAAAATAAACTATTCAAAGCCGTTGAACGCTACATTTATGTGTCTGACTATAACAAAATATATTGCTTTTAGTACCTGGATAAGACCTTATTATATATCTTTTGACAGTGGTAATTTGTCATTAGGTATTGATTTTCATTACAGGCGGGAAAATATAGACCACAAAGGAATTAATATAATTTTAAAACTTTTATTTTTTGAAATTGAAATTGAATGTACAGACAATAGGCATTTAGAAGATTATAAGAATAAGGAGGGAAATGCTTAAATACAACAATATAATAAAACTATATGCAGGATTAACAAAAGAAGATTTTTATTAAGGGATAAATCATGAATAAAAAACAAAGACATATCAATAAGTTAGTAAAAAACCTTGTAAAGAAGGGATTAAAATACAACTATAAAAAGAACAATTTTGAAAAAGCTATACAAATGTTTGATAAGGCAATTGAACTAAATCCAAATAATGCCAATGCATATAAGCATCGAGGGGATGTTTATTTATGTACAGATTTAGAAAAAGCAATTAAAGACTACACCAAAGCAATTGAATTAAAACCAAACTATATAAGTGCATATAGTGCCAGGGCTGCTATATATTATAGTCCTCTTGTTGATGTACCCATAGCTAAGGCAATAGAAGATTATGTAACAATCTTAAATTATGCTAATAATTTTTGTGAGGCTTATGAATTTCTAGGGGAAATACTATCATCTTACGAAGACTATGAATGGGCAGATTTTATGTTCACAAAAGCCATAGAACTGAAACCCAAAAGATTTAATTATTATATGCAAAGAGGAAAAATTTATCTTAAACTTCAGAAATATGAAAATGCTATAAAAGATTTTAATACTGTATTAGAAATTATCTCTGATAAGGCTTGGTACGATGTTTTTATAAAATGCTACAAGCATAGAAGTGAAGCATATTTACAGCTTGGAGAAAAAGAAAAAGCTGATATGGATTTAAAACTAATGGCAGAATCAAAATTAAAGCAAAAAGAAAGAGCAGAATTAATCCCATTTTAGAAAGTTGCAATATAACAAAGAATAAAAAAGATAAAATAAATATGACACAAAATGTCGTAAGTGTATTTTATAATAATTATATAGGCAAGCGATTCGCTATATGCCACGAATAACAATCAGAAGGAACACCGTTACTCACTTCGTTCGTAACTGTAACCTTTTTCAAGACCGACCTTAATTTAAAGGTCGGTTTCTTGATTAATATCTTTCTAATGTCCAAAAAACGGGATTATCACCCAATATTTTTGCTCCAGCTTTTTGGCATACCGTTTTAGTTGTGCATAAAAATGACTGTCAACGTGCTTTATATAAGAGATGTACCCTTCCAACTGCCTTATTCTTTTGGTATCCCAAGCCAAATGTTTTGTGTCTTTAATGTTTGTATTACAAATATAGATTGCATAACTGTGCAGCATTGCTCTTATTTTTCTTTTAAAATCTTTTGGCAATCGTACCCGATAATTGTTCACAACAAGTCCTAAAATGTTTTGTTGCTTATTGTCAGAAATGTATTTTGTTTTATTTTTATTTATTTTGTACCCATGAAATGCTAAAAGTGCAGTAACTCTCTTTTCTACAATTTCCAATGTTTCTTTGCAGTATGAAGAAAAGGTCAAATCATCAACATATCTTGTGTAATCAACACCGAAAGCAGAACTCACCGACATAATTTCTTTATCAATCCTCTTAAAACATGCATTTGCAATATGTGGTGAGGTCGGAGCTCCTGTCGGCAATTTACCGTTTATGGTTACAAGAGATAAGTAATTAAGCGAATTATCATTCTGATTTATCCTACGACATATTTTTGACACTACCCGTTGAATTTCATAACTCGGAACAGAATCATAAAAACTTTTAATATCCATTTTCAAAATCCATTTTTTGCCGGAGTGAATTTTTGCAGAATTAAGTGTGTCCGCTTTATACGGATAAAGCCATTTTATCGCATTAAGGAAAAATCTTTGTTTTGCTTTTAATTCATCACATGGAATATATATTATGCGATTCTTGATTCTTTTTATTGTGTAATAATATTCATCGCTGATATAAAATTTATTTGACGTCATAAACACTCCTTAAAACGCATCAAATTCAGGTTGCGGGGGCTCTAAAAATTTCATTATTGAACTTCTGAAAAGTAACCTAATAATTGCCGTTGTTCCGTATTTATTTTTTGCAACGATTATTTCTGCTTCACCTTTTACACGTGCATAATCTTCTTCATCATAATCAGGATTAGTGTAGTAGTCTCTTCTATAAATAAACATAACCACATCAGATATATTTTCTATAGCACCGCTTTCTCTCAAATCCGATAATAACGGTCTTTTATCACATCTGCTCTCTATCGCTCTTGATAGCTGCGAAGTCATAAAAATAATACAATTATTGTCTTTTGCAATTTGTTTCAAATCCCGCATAACTTTTTCATAAGATTCTGAACGAGGTTTTTTAGCTGGAACATCTAAAAGTTGCAAATAATCTATAAAAACAAATTCAGGTTTATGTTGTTCAATTCTTTCTTTTATATCTTCAACATTAAAATGCTCGTCATAAATGGTTAAATCATATTTTGATAATTTATCAAGTGCTTTCATAATTTTATCAACGTTCTTTTCTCTTTTTGAAATTTCATTTGGCATTTGTAATAAATGATAATCTACTTCTCCTATTTGGCAAAGTAATCTTTTTATAAGCAGCCCTTCACTCAATTCAAGCGAAAAGAACAAACATTTTTTATTTTGTTCAAGTAAATTCAGCATAATACTTGTCATAAAGCAGGTTTTGCCCATAGCAGGTCTTGCCCCGATTGTTATCAGACTTGAATTTTCAGCACCACTCAAAATCGTGTCCAAATCTTTAAACCCTGTTTGTAACACCGGTGGTTTTTCTTCAAAAATATTTTCACAAACTTTTTCTAAAACTTCTTTTTTAATCATAATTCGACTCCTTTTAATTTTATTATCCAACCTACTCCCGTCATTTTGTGTCATATGTTTTTGTATTATAATAATCAAGTGTTGATAATGTTTTCATAGTACGTCACAGATTGGCATAAGCGCGTGCTATTCTGATACTATGAAAATAGAAAGGAGTTAGGAATGTCTGCATTTGAAGAACAAAATTTATTAAATATAATTGAAGATTTATCTAAAAATATAATGTTTAGATTATCTTTAACATCTAAAGAATTATTTCATTCTAATTTTTTGGCTTGGATATTTGAAACTTATAAAAATGAGTGTGCTGATGTTTTTGGAATCACAGAATTAAAATATGAATCAACGAAAATTATAAGAGAAGATAATATTGGTAAGAATGGAAATGGGAAAAAGTGTATTGCAGATATTGTAATTCAAAATGGTGATAATAAAATCATTATCGAGAACAAATTTAAATGTTTACCTGATTTAAATCAATTAAAAGATTATTTAATATGCAATCCTAGAAAAATAATTCTTTTATCATATTTTGAACCGTTATTTTATAGTGAATTAGAAAATATTAATTGTTCATATTTGTCATATGAACAATTAGAAGAAAAATTATCAGAATTAGTAAAAATAATTAAGGATTCAGACGATAAAATAATAATAAAAAATTATATTAAGTGTTTGAATTTATTAAATAAAATCAAAAATTCAATAAAACTTGAAAATGATATAACCTTAGAGGAAATATGGAAATCAATTACAAACAATGATATTAAAACGAAGTTAAATACAATAAATTTTGAAAAAACTATGCAAAGAATTTATGCTAATAAATTAACTAATTATATTTTATCCGATTATGATAAAAGAAAAATTTTAACTATTTTTATTGACTGCGGGAGAGATTTAACAGTATATAGTGACATTGTATTTTGTTACAAAAATGCTTGGGCAAAAAATGAAGATGAAAGAGAAAAGCTTAATTACTTAGGGGTAAGTGTTTGGGGAACAAATTTCAGATATTATGCAAGTCTTAATAATAAAAAATTTAATTTTAGCAAAAATGATAGGGAAAAAGGGCAAAATAAATTAGAGCAAGATTATAATTGGTTCTTTAAAAATGATAAAAATAGAAAATGGGGTGGTTATTGCTACGATAAAGAAATGTATTTGTATCAAAAAGAAGATATTTCAACTAAGAAACTAAGCGAGTTAAAAGATAAAGTGAAAGAACAACTTAACGAAATATACAAGCATGAAAGTGATAATATAGATTGCTAAACAAACATATGTCCAAAAATGACGCATGGCTGCCTTATAATATAATTGTAGATAAATTTTGAAAGGGTCAAAAAATGTCAACAATTGAAAAATCACCTATTTATAGCATGTCAATGTGTTCTTTAGAAAATTTCCACTCTTGTTTTTTGAATTGGCTTGGGCAAACTTATCCTGTTGAAACTTTAAAAATATTTTTGCCGGATAAAAATACCCAAAATATAAAATTTGAAAACCAAGTTAAACATAACAAGGAATGCGTTTTTGATTTATTGGTAACTATGGGAAATAATAACAATGAATTTTTGGTTATCGAAAACAAATTAAAATCATTTCCGGGGGAAGAGCAACTAACTAAATATAGCAATCTTTTTGAAAATAAAAAAGCAACATTTATATTGTTATCTCTAGCACCCGAAGTAAAATTACCGGAGAATTGGCAATATTTGAGTTATAAAGAATTGGCAAAAAGAATGCATACGGTTTTTGATAATACTAATTTTACAAACGGATATCATAAATATCTTATATCAGATTATATTTCAGTAATTGAAAATCTCTCCGAAGAATTTCCGCAAACTAAATCGATGAAGTATGATTTTTATGACGAAAAAATATCAGATGATTTGAAAGATATTTATATTAAATATAAAACCTCCGAATTATGTGAGTATATAAATGAAAATACCGATTTGTCAGCATTTGTTGATTTTAGAAATAAACAAGGAATTGTAAATGTTTGGGGATATAAAGATTTTGTCCATAGAATAACATTTTTAATCCAAATACAATACAATGAATATCGCTATTGTTTTATGTATGGAGATGAAGAAGATAACAAATTAAGAGAATCTATTGCAACTAAATTAGTAGAAAATGATATATGGTTCAGGAACTGTATAGAAAATTATCCTAAAGCAAGAAATTATGAAAGTAAAAAATTCTGTGGATATAATCCAAATTTTATATATAGGTATCAAACACTTGAGAACGTGTTTGGTAAGACAAAGATGTCTGATATCAGCTATCAGGAGATATCAGAAAAAGTAAATGAAGATATTGCTACTTTAATAAAACACAAGGACGAAATTTATGACATTATTATGGATAGTTTAGGATAGGATTAAAAGTAACTATGCGAGAACCAAGCAGATTAAGAAAAGCAGAAGAAATAATTGAACTTGCAATGATGTTTCAAAACAGCTTCAGAGGTCTGTGTATATCAGATATTCAGGAGCATTTTGAGTGCTCTCGCAGGTCAGCAGAGCGAATGAAAACATTGTTGTTTGATATGTTTCCCGAAAAAATTGAGGAAGTTGAATCGAACGACAAGAAAAAACGCTGGCGATTTGTAAAAGGCACAATGAATTCGCTAATAACTTTTAATGCGGATGATTTTGCAAACCTTGAATATTTAAAAGGTCTGTCACACGACGATACACGCAAGCAAGAACTTGATGAACTTATCTCAAAAATTAAGGCTTTAACGCCTCAAAAAAATGCAAGAGGGTTAGAAACAGACATTGAGGCGATATTAGAGTCAGAAGGCTTTGCAGTTCGTCAATATCCGAGAATTAAAACCGATAGCAAAACGATGGAATTACTGCGTAATGCGATGCTCTCATTTAAGAAAATCCGGTTTAATTATGATATAGAGGACAAATCTAAAACCATAACACTTAACCCATATGGAATAATTATTGCCGATAAATACTATCTTGTAGGCTACAACGACTATGTGAGCGATTTAAGATTGTATAAGGTTGATAAAATCTCGGATTTAACCCTGCTTGATGAGTATTTTGAAAAAGATGAAAACTTTTCTTTGACGGAATATTGCAATAATTCTTTCGGGATTTATCAAGAAACGCCGATTGATATTACACTTGAATTTGATAAAGAGGTAAAAGATGATGTTCTGAACTATCATTTCCACCCGACACAAAAAATGAAAGAACTTGAAAATGGCAATATTCAGGTAAAATTCACATCCGGCGGAACATATGCAATCTGCCAAGAATTGTTTAAGTGGGGTACGAGTGTGAAAATTAAGAAGCCTGAATCCTTTAAACAATACTACAAAACCTACCTGTCGGACGTTTTAAATAATCAGGAATAAGAGGAATTTTTGTATTAAAATAAAATTATGTCAAAATTTGATTTACACCTACATTCGAATAATTCAGACGGAAGCGATACCCCTCAAGAACTTTTACAAAAAGTTCTTGACGCCAATATCGAAATTTTTGCATTGACAGACCACGATACCGTTGCAGGTATATCACCAATGAAAAGTATAGTACCGTCAAATGTCAAATTTATTCCGGGAATTGAACTTACAAGCAAAGCAAGGGGTATTAAATGCCACATTTTAGGCTACAATATCGACGAAAATAATTCTGCACTGCTTGAGTTGATTGAAAAAGGTAAGCAGCTCCGTAAAATAAAACTTGAAACGAGAATTAAATATTTAAAAGACGTGTGGGGCATTGAATTGACTAAGGAAGAATTGGATTGGCTTAAAGCAAGAAAGAGTGTTGTAAAAACCCATGTCGCAAAAGTTTTGGTAGATAGAGGTCTTGCAAAAGATAATGTCGAAGCGATGAAAAAATATTTAGAAGGCTGCAAAACCGGAAACACTCGTTTTGACGGAGAAGAAGCAATAAACACAATTAAAATATCGGGAGGAATCCCTGTTTGGGCACATCCATTGGGCGGCGAAGGGGAAGAACATCTTGAAAAAGAAGAGTTTCTGTCAAGGCTAAAAACAATGATGGACTGCGGAATACAGGGGCTTGAATGCTATTATTCAAGATATACCGATTCTGAAATAGAATTTTTAAAAGACTGCGCAAATAAAAATGGTCTATATATCACAGGCGGAAGCGATTATCACGGCACAAACAAAACTGTAATCCTCGGACAACTAAATATAAATAACACCCCTGTCGATTCAAAAGAATTAAATATTAAACCTATAATTTAGTCTATGTCCATATCTGACGTATCTATCGTTTAACATAATAATGTAAGTACTAATAAAAGGAGTAGAACTATGGATTTTATGTCATTTTTGATTGGTGGTATGTTCGTTGCAGATGTATTAGAAGAGTACGACCGAGAAGATGAAGAATACGATGATTATGATGATTATGATGATGAGGACGACGATTTTTAATATAATTTGCGTTCATACTTGACATGGTTAGATTATTGTATTATTAGCTAAAATGAAATTATTATTACAGCAAGGGAGTACGTTATGAAGTTATCATTATTATTAAAAGAATTAAACATAAATTTAAAAAGAGTTAAATTAATCCGCCACAAGGACAAAAGATACGATGTGAACAAAATTTATCAATTAGGATTTATTGAGCAATATCAATCTTTGCAGAGCAAACCCATATTTGATAACTGTGAATATATATTGTCTTTTTTGGGACTTGAAGGAACAAAAGCAAAATATATTGGAGCATGGAAAATATGCAAGAAATGTAGTACAAAAGAAACAAAACAAAAGATAGATCCGAACTATCCGTATCAAGAGCACTACAATGACTGTTATTATTACGAAATGAAGCGTGTAGATATAATGCCTGAATTAATAGGTCGCTTAATTATTGATTGGGGTGCAGGAGCAATAAACTGGCATCAATATGCCTATAATGATAAAGAAATAATTGCAATTTTGCCTCAAAATAACATTCGCACTGTAGAAGATTTTCAAGATTACGAGAAGGTTATACTTTCTTTTTCTGAATTATGTACAATAATTGCAGAGCCAATGATATATGAAGACTGGCACCAAGCCTTATCTTGTGTAAATGGTATATATTTAATTGTTGATAGAGTATCAGGACAACAGTACATTGGTTCAGCGTATGGAGAAGACGGTATATGGGGGCGTTGGAAAAATTATACAGAAACCAAACACGGTGATAATGATGGTATTAAAGCAGAACTAAAAAAACATCCGAACGCATACAAAGATTTTCAATTTTCTATTCTGAGAATATTACCGAAAACGATCACACCTGATGAAGTAATAAAAGTTGAAAATCTATATAAACAAAAATTATGTTCTAGAGAACTTGGTATGAACAGAAATTAGAAAAAGGATGTAAATATGAACAAGAAAATTGATGTTACATTTGATTTTACAACTGATACACCAAATTATTGGGACTGTTTTTATGCAGGAGAAGACAGACCTGACCCTGATGCAAAGAGTCCTACAATGAGACAATATCAGCAAATGATTTATAGTAAAATTTTGCCAAATGGAGAATTTCTAGATCTTAAACAAGGTAATAATGCTAAACAGTATTTATATTGGAAAGATTTTTGTTTCGGGAGTGATTCGATAATTAATATGTACATCCATCACAAAACTTTTCAAACACTAATCAATGATGTTAACAGAGAAATTCCTGACTTTGATAAATTTTATGAAGAATACTTGAGAAAAAGTTATACAATTGGTGGTGAAATAATTTTCCCTAAATATCCAAAGTCTATAAATGTTGAAAGAGGACGATATAACGGCAAAATTAAAGATAGG
>OCVV011277380.1_pt1 | contig 10909 bp, 5 predicted proteins | sample 1539721 | NCBI WGS metagenome assembly OCVV01 (sample SAMN02144230, study PRJEB22623) | gut metagenome | biome: sheep rumen | host: Ovis aries | place: New Zealand
ACGTCCTTCGCGAGACCGAATCGCGCACGGGGCTCGGCGAGCTCGTGCCGGGCGCGAAGGTGAACCTGGAGCGCGCGCTTAAGGCGGGCGATGCGATGGGCGGACACATCGTGCAGGGACATGTCGACTGCCGCGGCACAATTGCCGCGAAGACGCCGAAGGGCCGCGACTTCCAGCTCAAGGTCAGGTGCGGCCGCGTTCTTGCGTCGCAATCGGTTCTAAAGGGCTCTATTACAATCGACGGCGTGTCGCTCACGATTTCGGGACTCGGCGACGACTGGCTTGCGGTCGACCTCATTCCGACGACTGCGAAGGACACGACGCTCGGCTCGAAGAAGGCCGGCGACATGGTGAACCTCGAAGGCGACATCGTAGGTAAATACGTCGCGAAAGCGGCGAAACCGAGCGGCCTAACTGAGGAGGCCCTGCAGAACGCCGGATTTATTTGATATTCTTCGCTCGGCTCGCCTTGGCAAAAATGCGGAGCGCGGCAAATGCACCGCGCCACGAAGTGCCCGCCTTGACTTCAACTGCGATTTTTAGGCTAAACCTTGAGGAGATGCTTCCTGAGGGCGATGGCGACGGCTTCGGCGCGGTTGCTGGCGTTGATCTTCGAGAAGATGGCCGTGACGAGCTCTTCGACGCGCGCCTCGCCAATGCCGAGCTGAAGTGCGATTTCCCTGTTCGTGAGGCCGCGCGTCATCGAATTGAGAACTTCTAGTTGACGCGGGGAAAGCTTCTGCGCTGGCGGATCCGTCGCCAGCAGCTGCGAGATTCCTTCCGAAATGAACTTCTGTCCTGCGGCAACCGTCCTTATTGCCGAGAACAGGATGGAGTCGTCTGTCGTCTTGAGAAGGGCTCCGGTAGCGCCGGCCTCGAGCGCGTTGGCAATGCCGTCGGTCGTGCTGTAGGATGTGAGGATGATTACCTTTATGTCGGGGTGCCGCTTCTTCAGCTCCGCCGTTGCCCTCTCGCCGTCCATGACAGGCATCATGAGGTCCATGATGACGACATTCGGGTTGAGCCTTCTGGCGCAGTCGAGGACCTGCTGGCCGTCTTCCGCCTCGCCTACAACTGTCATGTCGTTTTCGTGCGCGATCAGGGCGGAAAGCCCGACACGGACGATCTTGTGGTCGTCGGCGATGAGAATCCGTATCTTTTGTTTCATGACTTCTGCTTCCCCTATCGTTCGATTGCCATTGAGACGGTTGTCTTTGTGCCTCTGCCTGGTGACGATTCCATTTCCATCCTGCCGCCCAGTTTCTTGACGCGCTCACGGATGCCCTGAAGTCCAAAATGCCCATGCTCTACGCCTTTGACTTTTGCGGGATCAAAGCCGCATCCGTTGTCGCAGACCGAAAACAGGAGACGTCCGCCTTCGATTGCCCCGGCTATCCTAAGCGAGGTTGCCTGTCCATGGCGCACGCCGTTGGCCGTCAGTTCCCTGATGATGCAGAGAATCGTGTGGAAGGTGGAATCGGAAATCTGCTCGCGAACGACGTTGAAGCGGACTCTGACATCGGCTCTGCCGACTACCGGCTGCAAGGTGAGCCGTATTGCCGCATCGACATCGCTTTCCTCGAGCGCCCGGTTTCGGAGGTCCCAGATGCAGTTTCGTATTTCGTTGCGGCACGAGTCAATCGTCTTGAGTATGATGTCGAGATGCTCGGGGACGTCTTTTTCACCGCTTTCGTATGACAGCCTGGCGGCCCGTGTTTCCATTGATGCACCTGTTAGGCTTTGTGCAATCGAGTCGTGCAGTTCGACGGCGAGGCGAGTCCGCTCGCAGACCTTGATCTCCGCTTCGGCGAGCGCCGTCGATTCGGCGGCGAGTTCCCGGCCCTTTCGCGCGGCAAGGCGATGAAGGGCGAAGTTCCACCCGATTGTCCCGCCGAGGACCGCGAGAAGCACGCCTACGAGGGCGAAGAGGCGCCCTGTAGTCCACCAGGGCGGATGCGACAGTATCGTGATGTCGTCCGGCGAGCTGGGCACGAGGAAGAATCCCTTGATCCGCGGGAAGGCGGCGTATGAAGTCAGGTTGGCGATGTCCAGGACGCATGTGCCGGTCACGGCGACTTTGCATCCCGGGGCGACGGTCTTCAGGACCTCTGGCATCGAACCGACTTCCACGGGCACGATGTCCGCGCCGTTGAGCAGGTAGAGTCGTTCCCCGAAGTCCGACGAGGCGGGGACGCTGCGTACTTCACCTATGATGCGAACGGGGCGTCCGTGCATATCGACCTTGATCCTGCGGCGCCCTGTGTCGTCCGTCATCAGTTCCCGGATTGTCGTTTCCTTCGGCGGCGGCTCGTCGAGGCGTCCCTGTCCCGCGGCCTTGCGCCAGATGGCGCGGGCGAGAAGGGGCAGGTAGAGGTTTGTGTCGGGAAACCCGACGGCTTCCACGAAATCGCCGCGCACGGGTGTGGTCTTGTCGGCGACTTCGATGGTGACGAAACGGCCCTGCTCGTCTTTCACGAGGAATGTCGGCCCTTGCCAGACGGCGACGACGAAGCCTCGCACAATGCAGCGTCCTTTCTCCGCGCCAACGCGTGGACTTTGCCGAAAGGTCTTCGCAAGCGAGGGCTCGTCAAACACGCTTTTGGGCGGACGATGCAGAACCGAGATGTCGTTTGTTCCCTTGATGATGACGGCGTGGTTCATGTAGGGCCTAAGGAACGGGACGTAGTCGGCGCGTATGCCGCGGATGGCGACGGTCGAGCCCACGAGTTCGAAGACAAAGTCGTCGGTGGGACCGGAAGGCAGGTAGGCATATATGACACCTGTTGGGTCAACAATCGAGAAGCAGTTGAAGTGTGGGTCGATTTCGTCGCAGCAGACGTCTGCAACCGAGCCTGTTACTTCCAAAAACCGGTTGGCGGATTCGTCGGAAAGGGCTTGCGCGACGGACATCCGGCGTGGCGCGGGCGGTTTGCCGGGGGAGATGATTTCGAATGTCTGGCACTCCGTCACGATGCGCCCATCCTTCCACTTGCAGATCGTGCCGGATGCGCGGATGACATTGCCTGCCTTAAGGTTCATCGGCAAAGGCAGCACGCTGCTGTTCAGGCGCGTGGCGCCGGAATCATCTTCGATGGTTACGGAGTAGCTGAACAGCGGGGATCCCACGAGTGACGTCGCGGTGACGTCGAACGCCCGCCCCGTGTCGGCATTTGCCAGTGCATTTGCGATCTGTAGGCAGTTCGTCAGCGGAGATATACCATCCTCTGCCCAAAGCTGGGAAGCGGCGGCTAGCAGTGCGGCGAATACAATTGGCGAAATTCTCATTGCGGGAATTATACCAAATTTTCCCCGCGCAAAGCCCCCCTGGAATCCCTGGGGTGCCTTCATAAAAAAGCTTGTAGAGCTATAATGTCCCTCATGAAATGTTCGGTTATCTTGTAAAGTCCCCCATAAAATGTGCGGCTTGCTTGATTTCGCCTCGCGTAATATGATATAATTGTGGCATGAAAAGCAAGAAACCAGAGATTTATCTTGAGAGAAAATTCGATGCCTATCTTGTTGATTGGAAATCAAGCGACGATAGATTGCCGCTGATTATCAAGGGAGCGCGGCAGGTAGGGAAAACGGAGTGTGTTCGTCACTTTGCGGAGGGACGTTACAAAAGCGTCATTGAGATAAATTTCGTGGAGCGTCCAGAGTTTAAGGTGGTTGTCCGCGACGGGTATTCGGTGGCGAACGTCATTCGCAACATATCCAGTGTGGAGCCGTCGTTTCGATTCGCCGACAACGAAACGCTTATCTTCTTTGATGAGATTCAGGAGTTTCCGGAGATTGCCACGTCATTCAAGTTCTTTGCGCAGGACGGACGTTTTGACGTGATTGCCAGCGGAAGTCTGCTTGGGGTTCACTATAGACGAATCGAGAGCATCAGTGTCGGGTTTCAGGAATCCGTGGAGATGCGTTCTCTGGACTTCGAGGAGTTCTTGTGGGCGCGCGGCTATTCGAAAGACCAGGTTGCGTCAATGGTTGAGCCGCTTGTGCGACGCATTCCGTTCTCGGACGCCGTGAAGAATTCGATGGATCGGCTGTTCATGGATTATTGCGCACTTGGCGGCATGCCGGCCGTTGTCGAGAGCTATTTCCTGAAAGGTACATTCGAGGGGGTTCAGCGCATTCAACAGCGGATTCTCAGGGACTATCGTGCGGACATTAGAAAATACTGCGAAGGCCTTGATCCCGTGCGGATACTCGCCGTATTCAATTCAATACCTGCGCAGCTTGCGAAGGAAAACAAGAAATTTCAGTGGAAGACTGTTGCCCGTGATGCCAAGGCAAAGGACTATTGGGGTTGTGTCGAATGGTTGAAGGATGCCGGAGTGGTCAATATGTGCCGGCGTCTTGATTTCCCCGAGATTCCGATTGCAGGACACCTACAGTCCGATTTCTACAAGTTGTATCTTGCTGATTCCGGTCTGCTCGTCGCTATGCTGGACAAGGAAGCACAAGACGATGTTCGTCAAAGACGAAATCTCGGCACGTGGAACGGCGGCTTGTTTGAAAATATTGTCGCGGAGGCGCTCGCAAAGGAAAATGTCGAATTGGCCTACTACAAGAAAGAGGGGTCGACATTGGAGATGGACTTCTTCGTTCGGTGCGGAAACGACCTTGTCCCGATAGAGGTGAAGGCGGGCAACAACCAAGCCAAGAGTCTGAAGACGTTGATTTCTAGCTCAAACTACAAGGACATTCGCTGGGGTGTTAAATTCGTCCATGGCAATGTCGGGTTTATGAACAACGTCTTGACGATACCGCAGTGGTGCGCATTTCTTCTGTCGCGGTATTTTGACGAGTTGCGAAACATTGACTGTCGCAGTTGAGATTACCACCCCCTGGATTCCCTGGGGTGTTGCCGAAGCGGGCGCTATGGTATAATGCTATCCGGCAAATATACCATACTAAGGAGAGAATCCCATGAAACTTCACAAATCTGAAGAGAAGGGCAGTGTCGTGCTTAGGCTGTCGCTCTTTGCGGCGACCGCGCTTTGCGCGGCAAGTGCATTTGCGACAGGTTTTACCTGGAAGTCCGCAGTGGATGGCGACTGGGAAGACCCGACAAAGTGGTCGGGCGGAGACGGGACTGATTATCCCGACGATACGAGCGACACGGTCACGTTCCCGTCCGGTTCCTACACTGTGACGCTGAACGGTGATCTAACCGTCGGGTCGTTCGGGGAGTTTAAAATGGCTGACGTTGCAATTGAGTTGTGCGGTCATACACTAACGGTAAATCAGACGTCAATCGGATTTTTCGCCGACGGCTATGCGACGTCGCTTTGTCCGGTTACATATAGGACGCCTACGTTTCGTGGCGGCACACTCGCTTTTACTGGTAGCAGTGGATTTTCCCTCGGATACAACGGCACTAGTTACGCTGGCGGTTTCACCTTGGATGGCGTGACCAGCAACTTGGAATTTGCGCAGTATCGGGTTTTCGGTCCGCCCCGCATCGTTCTCAAGAACGGCGCCGTCTGGAATGTGCCGGATCCGGCTTTCTATCAGTATAATCAAAAGGCAGGTGCAGGAGACTCGCATGGGTTTGTGCTTGTGACAGGTGCGGGAACGAAACTCGATTTCAGCAATGCCGCCACCAAAAACGACTACGGTGTGGTTTTCAATTACAATGAAGGCGGACTTTTCGTGCATGATGGCGGCGAGGCTGATTTCGTCCATGTCAGTGTCGGCGGTTCCCATCGTGCCGGCGAGCAGCAGAACTTCTCGACTAATTCATTTATCGAGGTAAGCAATGCCACGGTTTCGGTCAGCAAGTCTCTCATCCTTGGAGGGTATTACCATTTCGCCTTCACCGAGCATGACAAGCAGTTTGGGCCGACGATCCGCGTGAAGGGCGCGAGGCCTTCAGTTACGGTTGGCGAAAATCTCTATGTCTACGACGGCGTGGCGGCTAAGTTCGAGTATCATGTTCCGAGCGAAGGCTGGACGTCAGCTCCGATTCAGGCGAAGACGCTGACTGTGGCGACACGAAACGCCGATTACACCTATTCGGGAACGACTACGAATATGATCTGGGCGTTCAACTGGATGACGAACCACCCGAAGGAGACGGTGACGCTGATGGAACTCGAGAACCCCAATGCGGCGGCTCTTGCTGATTTCGCCGCACATGCAGTGGTCGCCGATTATGACGAATCTGTTTTCAAGTCAGAACCGTCCGTCACGGTAAACCCTGACGGTACGCGGCTATTGCTGACAGCACCCAGGATAAAGTTGCCGCCAGGATTAATAATTATCGTCAAGTAAGAAGAGATTTGGTCGACATGAAGGATTTGTTGGCCATTGTCCTTACTGCCCTGTCCATTGCCCTGGCCGGGTGCGCACATTCGAGGCTCGAGGTTGTCAGGGATGGTCGAAGCGATTGGCAGATTGTCTGCGGCATGGGCGAGAGAGATCGGCTCGCTGCGGACGAGTTGGCGGAAATATTCGAGAAGGCGACGGGGGTGCGGCTTCCTGTTGCCGGCAGGCCGAGCCAATCGCGACACTGCTTCCTTGTGGGCTCCGAATTTTCCGGCTGCCGACTTGCGGATGAGGAGACGTCTGTTGCTGAACAGAACGGCAATATCGTGCTTGCTGGCGGCGGCGCTGCAGGGACGTGCTATGCCGTCTATGACTTCTGCGAAAAGTATTTTGGCTACCGTCTCTACGGCACGTATCCAGGTGCAGAGATCGTGAAGAAGATGTCGAATCTTGTCTGGGACGGCAAATCGATCTCGACTAAACCGGCTTTTACAGGCTACCGCATCAGCCACAACGTCCCAAAAGCTCGGAACGAGGCCGAGGCGCGGTTCTTCCGCCGCAACCGCAACAATGCAGGCGACCGCCCTGTTACAGACCGCATTCTCGGCGCGCAGCATGGGCTCTTCCTCTGGGTGCCATCTACGGAGAAGGGCTATGGGAGCACATGGCTCGACAAGCAGATCGGAACGAAATGGGAGCCGATGTTCGAGAAGCACCCCGAATATTTCTCGCTCGATCGACATGGCAAGCGCACGAACCATGGACAGCTCTGTTTTGCAAACAAGGAGGTGCGCAAGCTCCTGATTTCGCGCTTCCGCGAATTCGCCGCGAAGAAGGGCCCGGGCATTTACATGGTCGGCTCGAACGATTCCCACAACGAGCGCTATTGCTGGTGCGACGGATGCGCGAGGATGATGGATAAGTACCGCACGAACGGAGGTCCCCTTTGGGACTTCATTCTTGAACTATGCACGGCGGTGACGGACATGAAGGATGTGTACGTCACTTCCCTTGTATACAAGGGGCCGGAGCAGACGGAGCTTGCGCCGACGGGCATAGTCTTTCCTGACAACTTCGTTGCCGACCTCGGTTTCCTCAACAGCTACCAGATCCCTTCGGCAATGCGCGACATGAAACTGCCCGACGGTCGAATCTACAATCGCCTGCAGAGCATTCGGGACTGGAAGTCGATCTCTAAGCATGTCGCATGGTGGTATTATGGCGGCGCGGCGGCGATACAGACCTATCGCCGGATGCAGATGGAGTTTAAGGAGCTCCTCGCCGCCGGCGTTGATTCCGTTGGATCGTGCGGAACGGGCGGAAACTTCGAGTTCGGCGATGTCGGCGACTATATGTTCTTTCAGCTGCTGCGCAATCCGGAGATGGACGCGGACGCTGTTGTCATGGACATTTTCCGCCACAAGTACGGAGCGGCGGCGGAGAAGGTGTTCGACTATCTGAAGGAGCTTGAACTCTACAACATCAAAAACTGGGGAAATCCGCGCTGGGGGTTCGGCTGTGACGACATCTACGAGAAGATTCCGCTTGAAGGCGGCGATCTTGTGCGCTGGCAGCGGTATTTTGACGACGCTCTTGCGATGGTGCGCGACGATCCTCAGTGCCTTGCGAACGTGAAGATCGCGCGTGTCGGCCTGGACTGCTGGACGGTTGTATATGCCAGTCGAATCCGCGAGGCCGATCCGTCGTATGCGCTGGATATAAACGCCGTATTGGCACGGGCGCTCGCCGCCTGCGAGGACGCCGAGAAGCGCGGCATTGTCCTGAAAGACCGCAACGTCGCGCGTCGGTCGCTCAACTCGATGCGCTATTACGCAAACCTCAAGACGGACGCTCTGCCGCCGGAACTCAACGGTGAATTGCCGGAGAATGTCAGGCTCTATCTCCCCGAAGACCCTCCGCATTTTGCAGCCGAGCGGGCGGCGATAACGAACGATCTAAAAGCCGCTGCAGGAGTTGCGATGTTCGGGCGCAATGTTGACGCCGATAAGCCGATTCTTGTTCAGCTTTATGATGCGGGCACGAAGGAATGGCTGCTGCCGAAGGCATCTATTGACCCTCACGCGTTGAAACCGGACGTATACACCCTCGTCTCCCTTGGGACGGCGCGTTTGCCGCGGATGGGCATGCTTGTCCTGGGCGACAAGTGGGGTTCATCGCTCGACATTCGTTCTCTTGGCAGGTTCTACGACCCGAGCTACCACGAGAAGCGATACGAATTCTGGGCGTCAGTGCGCCTTGACGGCGGATGTCTCTTCTGCGACCGCGTCTATCTCGTTGACAAAGGAATGCCCATGGCAGATTAGAGAAGATTGCCGAATAATTGGCAAGGCATAGGAGGCAAGTAGACATGAAGAATATCATTGTGACAATGATGTTGGCAGTGCTGTCCGCCGAGGCGTTGGCGGGACGCCACGGGCCGTGGACAAAAGAAAAGGCCTGGGAGTGGTATGATGCCCAGCCGTGGATTCGCGGCTGCAACTATATGCCTGCGAGCTGCGCAAATCACATTGACCTGTGGCAGGAATACGGGAGCGAGGCGCGCTTCGAAGAGATGGAACGTGAAATGGCGCTCATGGAGAAGGATGGATTCAACGCGGTGCGCCTTCTTCTCGGCGATTATGGTCTCGCCGTCTGGCGGGCCGAGCACGACGGCATGATGAAGCGTTTCGAGCGCATGCTGGAAATCTTCGACCGCCACGGCGTTCGCGTCATCCTCATCTTCGGCAACGACTGTTCGCGTCCAAAGTCGCTTTGGTCATTGCCGCCGATGGGCGAGCAGAAATGGGATCTTGGGTATCATGCGGGACGCAGGCAGTCGCAGCACGGCAGCTTCCCCGACGAGCCTGGCTATACGGTGGTGGACGATCCAGGGCTCTGCGAGGAGTTCTTTGCAATGTGCGAGGAGTTCCTGACGAAATATGCGCATGACCGGCGCATACTCTTTTGGAATCTCTGGAACGAGCCTGGTGCGAACAATCGGGGCAACATCTCGCCGCCGCATATTCGCCGACTCTTCGAGCTTGCCTGGAAGATTGATCCTGATCAGCCACTTGCCGCGGACTTGTATACGACGGAGGCGGGATGGACAAACAATGCCGCCCAGTCTGTCGGCCTGGAACTGAACGACATCATCAGCTACCATTGCTATCAGAACCTTGAGAATCAGATCGGTTTGGCAAGGACGATCCGCAAGCGCCTGGGCCGTCCGATGGTCAACACAGAGTGGCTTGGGCGAGTCTTCCACTGCAATCTGCAGAATATCTATCCGTTCTTTGCGCAGAGCCGCATCGGCTGCACGATGTGGGGGTATGTCAACGGCAAATACCAGACGCATGAACCATGGGAGGGAACATGGCGGCGGGCCGAGGAAGATGCGCAGTTTGCCGAGGAAGTTGACGTCACCAGGTGGTTCCATGACCTATACCGTCCGTCGCTCAGGCCCTACGATCCGGTGGAGATTGACATCATCCGCCACGTCAATGCCGAAATGGACGCGGAGTATCGGGCGAAGATCAAAGGCGAAGGCGAAGGGTCGTTGCGGGTTAAGATTGCGAAGAGTCATAAGATCACGGGAGAGGACATGTGGCATGGTTGCCGTCGGACGACGTTCGACTTCAACGGGCGCACGGCGTGGGTTGTCGAGCCTTCTGTCGCTCCGGCGAAGGGGATGCCGTGGACATGGACGATGCAGTGGGCAGAGGCGTTCGTGGACCGCACCGGCGTGCCCGATCTGCTGAAGCGGGGCTTTCACCACGCGACGATTGACCTTTTCGACACGCGCATGGACGAGAAGGGGATCGCCACCGCCGCCGCGTTCCAGAAGTTCCTCGTAGACGACCTCGGCTTCGCGCCGAAGGCGAACCTCGTCGGCATGAGTTGGGGCGGTTTCTTCGCGACTCGTTACGCGGCGGCGCACCCCGATAACGTCGCGAAGATATACTACGATGCGCCGCTTATGAACTTCAACGGTTTCGGAAACCCTGACTACGGGCGCATTGGCGTATGGGTCGACAGGAAGCCGGCGGACGGCGATTGGTCGAATGACCCGGAGATGCCGGTGAACATGGCGGAGAAGATCGCTGCGGCGAAGATACCCGTTCTGCTCGTCTACGGCGGGGCCGACACTATTGTGCCGCCGACGGAAAACTGCGAGGTGTTTGCCCATCGCTTCAGGGCGGCAGGGGGCGACCTGACCGTCGACAGACGTCCGCTTTTCGGACACCATCCGCACGGACTTGATCCGGACAAGGTGAAGCCGATTGTCGACTTCTTCGGCGTTTCGGGAGCTTGCGCCGTGGACGCGCCCAGGCCGTCCGAAGCGCAGATGAAGTATTTCGAGGCGGATGTAATCGGTATCGTCCACTACGGACTCAACACCTACGTTGACATGGAATGGGGATACGGCGACACGCCGACGTCCGTATTCCAGCCGACGAACCTCGACCCCGAGCAGTGGGTCGTCGCGGCGAAGGCGGGCGGATTGAAGCGGCTCGTCCTCGTCTGCAAGCACCATGACGGATTCTGCCTTTTCCCGTCGAAACTGAATGCCGACTACACAATAGCCAATACGCCGTGGAAGGACGGCAAGGGCGACCTTGTGCGCGAGTTCCGCGAC
>OCVV010926745.1_pt1 | contig 10907 bp, 9 predicted proteins | sample 1539721 | NCBI WGS metagenome assembly OCVV01 (sample SAMN02144230, study PRJEB22623) | gut metagenome | biome: sheep rumen | host: Ovis aries | place: New Zealand
GTAGTATTACAGGCAATTGACACTCCAAAAAGAGAATGGGATACAATAGTAGACATATACAAGGAAATATTAGAACACGAAGAATTAGTAACTTCTCTCATACATGAACTAGTAGATTTAAGTATTGAATTAAAAGACCATGCAACAAATCAATTCCTACAATGGTTTGTAGAAGAACAAGTTGAAGAAGAAGAACTTGCACATGATGATTTAAGAAAAGTTAAAATGTCTATTGATTCACCACAGCTATTATACTTATTAGACGAAGAATATGGACAAGTGACTAATAACTCTGAAAATACAAGTGAAGAATAATAACCCCTATAGTAAGTGATTATTCAATAATCACCCACTTCAACTTCCCCCTACCATTTTTTTACATAAAACTTGCTTAATTTTATAATAAAGCATTTATATAAACTCTTTTTTCATGATAAAATTTAACAAGTATTTTTGATATTATTTAAAAATCACTAGATAATATTATAAATATCTTTTAATAAACCTAATACTTGATTATTTAATTCTTAATATCCATAGAACAATAATATGGATATACATAGTCAATGGAGGAATATTTTATTTATAATAAGAAAACAATCTTATTAGCTTCATTATTTATAGTATTTATAATAGCATCTATGGGCGTATTATCAGCTGCGGATACTAACAATACACATACAAATACACACATAGATAAAAAAGTAGTAAATACAACAGATAACACAAATACTGAAGTTAACAAGATACAATCTAAAAATAAAATAAACATACAAAAAGATAAGATAAAAAACATTAAATCAGAGAATACAACCACAGCTAACACAAATTCCACAACAAAAAAAGATGCAAACATAACACTAGATAACTACACAGCAAAAACTAACAGTAACATAACAATATCCCCAAACATATCCTCTGATGTTACAGGAAATGTTGTTTACAAATTAAATGGTAAAACAATCAGCCCAAAAATCAGTATAACAAATGGCACAGCAGTATATAATTATAAAATACCAATGTATTCTGCAAATAAATACAATCTAACAATGGTATACAGTGGTAATGATATATATCAACCGGCAATTATCACATCAGAACTAACATTAACAAAGCTTAATACAAATATAACAGTAACAACAACTACAGCAAAACAATCAAAAATAACACAAATCCATGCAATAGTTACAGATGAAAACGGATTACCAGTAAACAATACAAAAGTAGTATTTAAGGTAAATGGTAAAACATTAGGACAAAACACTACAAGAAATGGTTCAGTAGACTACTATTATAACTTTAACAATCAATACACAAACACATCATATAAATTAGAAGTAACATCTGGTGAAAACAATTACTACAATACATCAAAATCAACAACTAATTTAAAACTATTACTAAACACTAAGACAACAATAAAACCTATTAAATCAGAGACAGGTAAAGTAGTTACATTTAATAGTACTGTTAAAGATATGAATGGTAGAAATGTAAATACTGGAATTGTTCAGTTTAAGTTAAATGGTAAAAATATGGGAAATGCTACTGTTAGAAATGGTGTAGCAGTACTATCTAACAGAATAGATTTATTAAATGCAGGTGTATATAAAATAACAGCTACTTATCTTAACAATAACAACTACCAGACTAGCACTGGTACAAATAATATTACATTAAGTAAGATAGCTACAAAGACAAGTGCATCTAAGTTTAATATTACCATAGGTCAATCAGGTAATATTACAATCACTACATTAGATCATTATAATAAACCAGTTACTAAAGGTACAGTATATGTAGAAATTGATAAGAAGAATTGGGGTAACCATACTTTAAGAAATGGTACATATAAATTTACTTGCAAGTTACCATACAGGTACTCTAATACTAACACTTCAATAAAAGTATTATACTATGAGAATGGTGTATATAAATCATCAAGTTATAATGGAAGATTAACAATTAATCCATTAAAAGTTGTATATGTAGGACCAAAGGGTAGTGATAGTAACAGTGGACAAATAGGATATCCATTCAAAACAATAAAATATGCAGTAGCACACGTAGCAAACAATGGAGTAGTATATGTATTACCAGGTGTATACAAAGAAACAGGAATATTAGTTAAAAACTCAATGAACATAACAGGATTAACAAAAAATCCTAATGATGTAGTAATATCTGGAAATAACACTAAATGGCATTTAATGAACATAACCTCAGCTAACAGTACAGTAATTATAAGTAATATGGCATTTAAAAATGCTACGGTAACAAAAACTGGCGATGGAGTAATAACATCTAAAGGAGTATTATCAATAAATAATTGTATATTTGACAATGATAAAAGTAATGCAACAAGAGCTGCATCAGCTATATACTCCGAAGGATACCTATACATAATAAATTCAACAATAACAAACAACAAAGTATACAAAACAGCATCATCAGCAATAATTAACATAAACAATGAAGTAATACTAAACAAGGTAAACTTCAACAATAATCAGGCATATGGTAACAATCCTGGAAGTCCAGCACTATACTTATTTAATACAAATAGTACAATTTACGGATCTAAATTCATAAACAACATAGCAAATGGTGCAAATGCAACCGGTGGAGCAGTAAAATTAGCATATGGTAATGCAACATTCAACAAAGTAACATTCACAAACAACATAGCAACAGGAACAGGCCTCGTAGTAGGAGGAGCAATAGCAAACTTAAATGCAAGATTAATCATACTAAACTCATCAATAACAAACAATACAGCACAAAACACTAAAAACATAGCATACGGTGGAGCATTATTCAACCAAAACTCAATATTACTCCTAATAAACACAACATTTTCACTAAATAAGATAACAGGACAAAGTGGTTCAGGTGGAGCAGTCTATGGATATGATACATACTCATCTATTACAAACTCAAGATTCACATACAACAAAATAACAGCAAAAACAAAAGATGCACTAGGTGGAGCAATAGGATTATACACAGGAACAATAAACGCACAAAACAATACATTCAACAAAAACACAATAACTGGTAACATAACTTATGGAGCAGGAATATACTTCATAGGAAGCACATTCAACATGTCCAAAAACACATTCACAAACAACAATGCACAAGCAAAATCAGCATCAGCAGGAGGAGCAATATTCACCTATGGAAATACAACAATAACAAAATCCAACTTCCAATCAAACAAAGCAACAGGAAGAGCAAATGGTGGAGGAGCAATAGCAAACATTGGAAACCTAACCGTACATACAACAAACATAATAAACAATGTAGCATCAGCAGCAGGTAGTGCAATGTCAAATGGTGGAACAATAAAATCAATAACTGGAAACTACTGGGGATCAAGAAGTCCATCATGGAAAAAACTATTATACAGAATCAATAAACCTTCCAGTTACTCAAAAACAAAAATAAATAATTAAAATGAATATATTAATTTATTCAACATAACCTCCCATATTCATTTTTTGAATTAATTTAATTTAATAATCCAATCTTAATCTAAATCATCCTATTTTTTTTTAAATATATTGAAAAATAATTTCTCACATTTTCTCGTAATTATTAATTCTTTTATAATTAATTTATATTGTGATTTATTAAACCTATATGAAACTTGAAGGCTTTTCTCTTCATATTTAGAATAATGTTATAAATAGTGTTTAAGATAATACTAATTAAATAAAAATTTAGTTTATAGGTGATTAAATTGGTTAAAGACAGACATGTCATTGAAGCATTAGGTAAAACAAGGATTGTTATAGAAGATGGGGAGGTTATAGATGTAGGAGATATTCAGGTAGATTACTGTCCAATGTTTAAGGATATGCATGGTGTAGATAAGCTTAATAAGGAATTTATTAAAAAAAATATAGAGTTTAGAATAGCTGATTTTGGTATGTGTACTCCTGATAGAGTAATTAAGATGAATGATGCTGTTACTGTTGGTATTTCCGAGATTCTCAGAACTAATGTTGAGAATGGCGATATTGATTGTGTTGTAGGAGCATGTGATGGAGTAGGAACATTACTGATGGAGGACCCTGCTATTATCCAGGGTGTTGGTGGCCGTGTTTCAGGTCTTATTAGTACTACTCCTATTGATAGTTTAATTAAAAGACTTGAAGATGAAGGATGTATTGTATTAAATCCTGAAACTGCCGAGTTAGACCCACTTGCCGGTTTAAAGCTTGCCATTGAAAAGGGTTATAAGAATATTGCTATTACAGTTATTCCTGGTATGATTGTTAAAGAATTGCGTGATTACCCAGTTCCTGATGACGTTAATGTGTATATTTTTGTTGCTCATACAACTCTTTGTTCTGATGAGCTTGCAGAAGTTTTATTTGATAATGCTGATATCATAACTGCCTGCGCTTCTAAAGCATTGTTTGATTATGCTGATGAACATAAACCATATTATTATGGTAAAAAGATTCCAATTTTCTGCGGTACTAATGATGGACGCAGATTCTTAGATGCTCGTCTTGAATATCTAGGTAAACCATTAACTACTAATAAGCCAATGGATAGGAGTAATAATCCAAGTCCTCTTCTATAATTCCTCTTTTTCACATTATTTTTTTTATTTTATTGATGCATTTAAATTTGTAAATAACTATAAATATATTAATTAACAAAATCAGTAGTATATATGATAATATTAAAAAAATTTTATATATATAAAATCGATGTGATAAAATGGAAATAACTCAAACAGCAAAAGAAAACAAAGAAAAAATACTACCAAACCAGAAAACAACACTAGAAGAAACAGACCCTGAACTCCTAGAAATAATAGACAATTTCATATTCGATGAAACACAGCAACACAACACACTAACATACAGAACAACAACACTAATAACCCTAGCAGCACTAATAACAAACCAATCACAACAACTATACATGAAAATACTAGAAGGAGCAATAGACAATGGAATAAAACCAATAGAGATAAAAGAAGTACTATACCAGACAATACCATACGCAGGATTATCAAAAGTATACGACTTCATAGACGTAACAAACCAGGTACTAGATGAAAAAGGAGTAGACGTACCATTACCAGGACAATCAACAACAAACAGAAACAACAGAAAAGAAAAAGGATACCAAATACAAACACAATACTTCGGAAAAGAAAATATAGATGCAATGAAAGAAAATGCACCAAAAGACCAAGAACACTTATATGACTTCCTAGAAAGTTACTGTTTCGGTGATTTCTATACAAGAACAGGACTAGACGACAAGGATAGAGAAATTATAACATTCTCAATAATAGCATCACTAAGAGGATGTGAAAACCAGCTAAGAGGACATACTGGTGGAAATCTTTCTGTAGGAAATACAAAAGAAGACTTGATTAGTGCAGTTACAGTACTGTTACCATACAATGGATTCCCAAGAACATTAAATGCACTAGCAATTATAAATGAGATATGTGATGCACAATAAATAAATATAATATAAATTAGGATGTAAAAAATTAGAATAAAACAGCTACTTCATATAGCTTACATGATTAAGAAAATAGAATTACACATACTATTTAATAATTTAAACTATGCTTATAATTATAATTAAAGTTTTTAATAAAACAGTTTAAAAAAATATAGGTTATTCTAAAATAGATTAAAATTATTATAATTAAATTAATTAATAGGAGATGGAAGAAATGAGTAATGATGAAATATTATTTGGAAAAGGTGAAGTAAACCCATACGGGGAGTTCTTCAGTGGAAAAAGTTATCTAAAAATGTTAACAACAGAAGGAGTGCCAATAGGAAACGTAACATTTGAACCAGGATGCAGAAACAACTGGCACATCCACCACGCAGACAAAGGTGGAGGACAAATACTACTAGCAACACATGGTGAAGGATGGTATCAAGCAGAAGGTGAAGAAGCACAAAAACTAACACCGGGATCAGTAGTAGTAATACCAGCAGGTGTAAAACACTGGCATGGAGCCACAAAGGATAGTGAATTTACCCACCTAGCAGTAGAAGTACCTGGTGAGAACTGTTCCAATGAATGGTTAGAACCGGTAAGTGATGAAGACTACGATAAACTAGAATAAAATAATATTATAATCATCACCCACTCTTTTTTTTAAAAATATACAATTTTTTCATTATACTTCACTTAATTTATTACACTTAAACTAAATAACATAATAATATAAAACTATTTCAAGAGTAGGTAAGGATGATAAAAGAAGCAACTTGTTATATTAATGATGAATCTATTTATATGAAAATTTATCAACCAGACAAAATAGAAGGTAAATATCCAACAGTAATATTATCACATGGATTATCCCTAAATCATACATTTATGATACCTTATGCAGAGAAATTATTAAAAAAGAACATTGTCAGTGTAGTATTTGATTTTAGAGGTGGTGGATATGACTCTAAAAGTGATGGAAATATAAGTGATATGACCTTAAATAGTGAAATGGATGATTTAAACCAGGTACTTGATTTTGTAAGGACATTAGATTATGTGGATAAAGATAACATATATCTAGCAGGTCATAGTCAGGGTGGATTAATAAGTAGTCTCATTGCACCGACAAGAAGTAATGATATAAGAGGTTTATTCCTATTTGCACCAGCATATGTCATACCATTTGATGTAAAGGAATATTCGGATAATATGCGAGAAAAGAATGTTATGAGATTAATGCCAGAATATCTTGGTACTACCTATGTGGAATCTGTAAATAATATTGATGTGTATAATACTATTAGCAGATATGATGGTGATGTTTATATCTTTCAAGGAAAAAAGGATACACGTGTTCCAGTTAGATATGTAATTAAGGCAAGTGATGTTCTTAGTAATTCCCATTTAATACTATTTGATGAGGAGGAACATAGATTCACAGATGAAACTAAGGATGTAGTTGTTGACAAGATTAGTGAAGTTATAGCAGACAATAGATTATAAGAATACTCTCTTATTATAATCATATTTCCTATTAGATTTACCTGTAAATGGAAGCTATCTCTTTTTTACTATTTTTTATCATATTTTTAGAGAATTATTTTATATTACATGTATATTTCAAAGACTAAGTTACCCTATTTAATATTTGTGTATGAAAATCTTATTATTATAGATAAAACATAATATAATAATAGAATAAAAGAAAATAATAATAAATTTATTAGGGAGACAGTAATACAATGGTAAATCCAAACAAAAAAGTAAAAAGACCCGATGGATTAGGTAAAATCTACAGATACAAGACAGATGAAGATAATAAAATATTAACATTACCTATAAAACAATTACTAAAAGATAACTATATTTACATATACAGAGCAGTAAACAATGAAAACTTCTACATTAATCCAGAGGATTCATGCTTCTTTTTTAAGGAGATATTATATGACAATGAAGTAGTAGGCTTTGCAACATACAGGGGAAGTGACATAAATAATCAATCACTTGTAATGCAATACATATATATCTTACCAGAATACCGGGGAAACGGATTACTAATAGAAGAAATAGATGAAGCATCAACCTTATTTGAATCTAGCATTCTCATAGAATATCCAAATAAATACATTGTAAATTCATTAATAAAACATAAAATGGCAAGAGTATTAAATGACAGATACGTAGTATCAAGAATTCCATTTATTGTACCGATGATGTCTCTAGAAGATGCAACTAGTGGTATTGTAAGGGAAGATTATGACACGACTGATAAAAAAGGATACAGTAAATTATCATTGATTTATGATTTAGATTTATGTGCAGTAGTAGGACTAGCATCAACTGATGCTGAAAACATGTTTGATGAAGATAAAGTTACAGAAGAAGATGACTTAAACAACTATAACACAATGAGCCTACCATTAAAAATAGATAATGATAAATTTGACTGCATAAACAAAAGAAGTAACGACCCTCTAATAAATAATGGAACATACTTTGATGAAGTTCGTAAAATAATAGATGATAAAAACGATGTTATACAGAACTGGTTAACCATTTTATAACCACATTAACCTTAACCACCATTCTTTTTCATATAATAAACAAATACTTTTCAGGTGAGCCAATGATAATATATTTTACAAGCACAGGTAACTGTGAATATGTATCAAAAAGAATAGCAGAACGTACGCATGACTACACAGTATCAATGATAGAAAGTAATAAAAATAAGCAATTTGAATTTCACTTAGAAAAACAAGAACCATTAGGTATAGTAATACCAACATATTTCTGGGGACTACCAACATTTGTAGAAGACTATATGTCACAAATAAAAATAACATCTGAAAACAATAATCCATACATATACATAATAACAACCTATGGAACAACACCTGGCTACTCAGCAGGATATCTAGAAGAATATATTACAGATATAAACCTAGAAGTATCATTTAAAGCTAGTGTAAAAATGCCTGATGACTGGACAGTACGCTTTGATTTATCAGATCCTGAAAAAATCAGCAAACAAATACTAGAAGCGGACAAACAAATCAATAACATTATTCCACGAATAGTAAATAAGGAATCAGGAAACTATGTAAAACGTGAAATACCACGATTTATATCAAATATGGCAAGAGGTCCCTATGATAAAGGCAGAAAAACAAGTCACTTGCATGTTGAAAATAACTGCACTGGATGTGGTATATGTGCTAATAACTGTCCAATAGATGCAATTGAATTAATAGATAATAGGCCACATTGGAAAACAGAGTATTGTGTGATGTGTTTACGTTGTTTACATCATTGTTCTACCTTTTCTATTCAATATGATAATAAAACACAAAATCATGGACAATATATACATCCAAAGATATAATGATCTTCCGTTCATAATATATCCCCCCCCCATTTTCACTACTTTTTATACTATTTCTTTTTATATGTAACTAAAAAGTAACTCTTTACTTTAATAACTACTAACATATAACGTTAATAATAAATAAGAATATACGAAGTTTGCAATGATAACATAATTAAAATATTAAAAGGAGGGAGCTAGTAAATGGATACAATAGATTATCTAATAGATTACCTTTTAAAGGAAAATCCTAAAATAAGAGTTACTCATAATCCTGAAAATGATGAGGAAAAATTCAGATTATATCGTAGTTTATGTAATATAAGACAACCTAATCCTATAAATGAAAAATACTTAGAAAAAGAAGATGAATTACTGAGTAAAATAACAGAAAATAAGAATCTAACAGATTACAGGAATATACAAGTATTAGAGGACATGATACCAGAAAACAATGTTAATAATGATGATATTATAGCTATATGGAAGGGTGATATCACATCAATAAAAGTTGGAGCAATAGTTAATGCTGCTAATTCACAGGGACTTGGATGTTTTTCTCCATGTCATAATTGTATAGATAATCAGATACATACATATGCAGGCGTATCATTGAGATTAGAATGTAATAAAATAATGAAAGAAATGGATTATAATTTACCTACTGGTGAAGCATTTATTACTAAGGCATATAATCTACCAGCAGATTATGTGATTCATACTGTAGGACCAATAATAAGAGATAAAGTATATGATGAACAAATACAGCAGTTATCTGATTGTTATACAAATTCATTACGTTTAGCTCAGGAAAATAATATTAGAAGTATATCTATTCCTTGTATATCTACAGGAGTATTTAGATTTCCTGCAGATTTAGCATCACAGGTTGCATTGAAAGCTGTGGATGACTACTTAGATACTAATAATGATGCATTTGATAAGGTAATATTTAATTTATATAATGATAAGGATGTGAATGTATATGAAAGAACTATTTGAGCGTATTAATCAATTACAGAACTTATTAGGAGAATCTGATTATGTGATAATCGGTGGCGGTGCTGGTTTATCAACAGCAGCTGGCATAGATTACGGTGGTGAAAGATTTACAAGTAACTTTAAGGAATTTATTGAAAAATATAATTTCACAGACATGTATACTGCTGGTTTTTATCCATTCAAATCACAGGAGGAGAAATGGGCTTACTGGGCTAAGCATGTATATATGAATAATGTAAGTATGGGTTCTACTGAGTTGTATAAGAAGTTATATGATCTTGTAAAAGATAAAAATTATTTTGTTATAACTACAAATGTTGATGATCAATTTGTTAAGTCAGGCTTTGATGACAAAAAGGTTTTTGCAACACAGGGAAGTTACAGACTCATACAATGTAAGAATGCTTGTCATGATAAATTATACGATGATACAGAAATTGTTAAAGAAATGATGGCTAATACTGATTCAGAATTAAAGATTCCCTCTGATTTAGTTCCAAAGTGTCCAGTCTGTGGTAAAGATATGGAATTAAACTTGCGTATAGATAATAACTTTGTAGAGGATGAAACATGGCAAAAACATAATAATGATTATCGTGATTTTGTGAATAATGCAAAGAAGGGTAAAACACTATTATTAGAGTTTGGTGTAGGATTTAATACGCCTGCAATAATAAGATTTCCATTTGAATCAATTGCAGCACAGTATGATGACTGGAATCTTGTCAGATTTAATAAGGATAATCTGGAATTAGTTGTTGTTCAGAATAATCAAGCTAGTTTACTACCAGTTTCAAAGTTGGATGATATTAAGTTATCTAATAATTTTCAGGATAGATATATTCCATTTTCAGAAGATATTGAATTAGTTATAGATGAATTATTATCTTAATTACTTATTTTTTTTTAATAGAACTTTGATTAGTTTTATATTTTATTAGAAGGTGTATTATATTAATTATATCTTGAAAAAAAGTAAGTATTATTAATTACTTGAAATATAATATTATGAAGATAACAGTAATAATTAATATGATGATTA
>OCVV011064361.1_pt1 | contig 10907 bp, 4 predicted proteins | sample 1539721 | NCBI WGS metagenome assembly OCVV01 (sample SAMN02144230, study PRJEB22623) | gut metagenome | biome: sheep rumen | host: Ovis aries | place: New Zealand
TGTCATATCAAGAAAAAACCACAGCAGAAGAAGTGTTTGGGTTATTATACAATATCTTTTCTTCATTATTTGCCACCTAAATTCCGATTTGTCGGACAGATAAACCGTCCTTACTTACATTATTATAACAAATCGCCAACGAAAAGTCAATAATTTTGACTTGTGGCAAAAGGGGAAATCATGACCAATGTTGTCCTGCACAGCCTTTCCCTGACAAACATAGTATAATAAAATTATGAAGAATCACAGAATATTTTGAAGATATAGAATTGGCAGAAAAAATCGGCACATCATAAATTAATACAATGTGTCGACTCATATATTATTTGCAAAAATATTTATGTATCAATATTCTTTGCTAAATTATTTATATTCTTTTTTTCTTTTAACAGTTGATATCTTTATTGCATATGCTCCGAAAGCTGTCATAATCAGCGAACTTACCAAAACAATCATATCTGACAGAGAATTATTGCCTGTCTGGGGGAGATTTACTTCTTCTCCGCTGCTGTCAAATCCTATTCCCGTTTTGGAATGAACAACATATGTATCGAGTATATTTCCATTTTCATCAAGCAGATTAATTTTCAGTGTGCCGTCATCATTTTCCGTGTATTCAGACCTGTAAGGAGCAATACCTGTTTTCTGATAGTAGTCATTCTCTGCCCAGTTTGAAAGTTCATACGGTGTAATTTCTATAATTTGAACAGTAGTTTCAGTGGTTGTTTCAGTAGTGGTTTCGGTGGTTGTTTCAGTAGTGGTTTCAGTGGTTGTTTCAGTAGTAGTTTCAGTGGTTGTTTCAGTAGTAGTTTCAGTGGTTGTTTCAGTAGTAGTTTCAGTGGTTGTTTCAGTGGTTGTGGTAATTGCTATTGGTGAAGAATTTGCATTATTTTCCTCTTTGATTGTATAACCGACATCATTATAATTCCGGTCGCTGATATCATCTATTTTTCCGTTGCAGGAAATGCTGTATTCGGAATTTTCAATCGGAAAAGCATAGGTGAAAATCGTCTGTTCCTCTGTAATGTTTTCTCCCGTTGTACTGATTACTGTGAAATAAATTTTGTCTGTCTGATAAGATGCCATTGAATCAGGAATTGAATTTAGAAGTACAGGTTCTCCCAGACCAACTGCGTTGATATCTATGCTTCCCTCTGTTGTCAGGAATTTTACATCTCCGCTCACAACAAGTGAAACTTCAACATTATTTGTCTCTTTATTTTCGCTTACCGAAATTATAAAATTATTTTCGGATTTGTCGGGTGTCTGTATTTCGGTCACGGTTGTTTCTGATGATGTTTTAATTTCGGTTGTGGTTATTTCTGTGGCAGTTGTAGTTTCTATTTTTGTCTGTGTTGTAGTTTCCGTTGTTGTGGTAGTTTCGGATTCACTATCAGGGCTATTCCAGTTTTTATTTATGGAATATGCAACAGTCTGCGAATCGTCATTTTCGTCTATCATGTAAGCATCGGATATTTCAAAGTCAAAATCGGAAGAATCGGGATTTTCCGTGCAGACAAATTCAACTTTTACCAAATCCGAAACATTTGTAAGGTTTTCCCTCGCAGCCATTGATATTACTATCTCGCCCTTTGAAGGAATCACATTGAGCAGAATATCAGGATTTTTCTTTTCAGATGATTGAACCGTGTATTTTGTTGAATCATATTTTATCTCCGCATCAAGTCCGCCTATGCAGACATTTCCGTCAACGGAAAGTACAGAAGTTATAATATTATCCTCAATGTTGAAATCAAGAACAAAAGAATTATCAATTTCCTCATCAATGGCAAAGGCTGATGAAACTCCCAATGGTGCTGCTGCGACAAAAACAGAAGTCAGTACAGAAAGTATTTTTTTATACATATGTTTTTCCTTTCTAATTATCCCTGTGCCGAAACACAGGGATAATTTTTTAAGTATAATTATTTTGCACGGTATTTTACATACTCACGGATATCAGAAACAGTTTCCGATTCTTCGGGAATTGTTGAGGATTCAAGTGTTTCAGTTTTCTGATAGGTGTATATGGTGTATGCGTCTTTGTATCGGTATTCATCATGGGTTACGTGTTCGCCTTTGAACTGGATTACACCGCCGCCGTCATTGTAACCTGTGGTATTGCCTGCATTGTATCCTGCATAAGTTCCCGATGAATTTGTTCCCGCAGGTATGGGTGTATATGAGTTCCATTCATCATCGGAATGAAGTCCCCATTCCTGACAGGTTACAGTAGAACCATAATAGTCTGTGCCTACATTGTAGTTGTAGTAATATCTGTGTCCTATACGGTACCATGTATATCCGTAATATCCGTCAGAAACATTTCTTGACTCAACTTTTCTTGTGTCAGAACCGCTTACCGCATCTCTTGACCAGCCTGACCAGTCAGTCCAGTTTGTAACGGAATCTATAAGCTCCCAGCCGTCCATTGAACTTTCCTCAGATGTTGTAACAGATGTATTTGTATAAGTATATTTCGTATCAACTATCTGTGCATCTTTTGGAACTTCACTTTTGAGAACCCAGTCGGAAACTTTATTCTGTGTCCAGTGTGCATAAAGCGTAATATTTTCTATTGTTGTACACTCTGTTGAAGATGTAATTTTATCTCCTCCTGTCGGCTTAGTAAACCAGCCGTCAAAGGTAAAGTAATCTCTTGAAGGCACGGGGAGATTTCCGTATGTTCCGCCCACTGTAACTGTTGTTGATTTTGTACTGCAAGTTCCGCCGTTTGCGTCAAAAGAAACGTTCTTTGTTGATATTTTCCAAGGTATCTTAACATCGGTGCTTGTTTCGTCAAAGCCGTAAAGTCCGTTTAATGTCAGTTTTACGGGCAGAACATCGGTAAGCAAATGAATATCGTCAAAGAAAAGTGTGTTGTCTTTTATTGAGTATCCCGTATTTGCAGCGGAGTACCACAGGGAATCATATCCATTAAGCACATTCTGCATTTTGAATCCTGCGTTGAGTGCCTCGGTTACATCTACCGATGATTTGAAGAAATCCGAATCCATTGCAATTCGTTTTATTTCAATGTCAGGATTCATTAATCCGAGGACATAGCCTTCGGGGGCATCGCCGTTGTAAAGGAGAACGGAAACTTTCTGTTCGGGTTTTCCTGCGAAATTATAGAGCATTTCGAGATTTTTCCTTGTGAAAAGTTCAGGGTTGTCGGCTACATCAAGATATTTAAGTGTGCTGAATCTTGTAATGGGATAGATATAGCCGTCAGTTTCGCTGTACGAGCCGTTGAAATCGCTGATATCGGTATTTCTGAGGCTGAGATATGTAATATTGTCCATGTCGGGCAGTTTGTCAACAGAACCTATTTTCATGTTGGAAAGTGCAAAGTAACGGAGATTCTGCTTGTTTGTAAAGGTATCTATGTTGACGGTTTCCGTATTTGCTGCGGAATCAAGGAAAAGTCCTTCAATATTTTCACAGCTTCTTATATTTCTGAAATCAAAGGAATCAAATTTATGTCCCGCAAGATTGAGGTATTTAAGCTGGCTGAGAGTATTAAGGAATGTAAAGTCTGTAAGACCTGAATTTTGCATTGACAAATAATTAAGCTTTGTCATTGAGCGGACAGCCGATGCCGATTCAAGTTCAACATTGTTTATATAGAACACTTCAAGAGCCGTAAGGGGCGAAAGTGCCGAAATATCTTTAATTTCGGGGTTATCGCTCAAATCCAGAATTACAAGGTCTTTCATTCCGCCGAGATAACTCAGATTGTCAACAGATTCAGAAATTTTTTCACCTGTGTTTTCGTCTTTGCCGTCTGTTTCCTGCGACTGTGCTATGTTGCAGTTTGCAAGTTCAAGGTGTTTCAGACCGTCAAGATTTTGTAAAAATCCAAGGTCGGAAACATTGTTTCCCGAAAGTGAGAGATATTCAAGCTTTTCAAGATTTTCAATACTCTGTACCGAATCACTGTCAATAATATTATTATTTAAACGAAGTTCGGTTATGTTCGGGCATCTGTCAAGGTTGAGAATCTGTTCAAACGTCTTGACAAATTCGCCGTCATTAGTGTAATAGCCCTGATTTTCAAGGAAAAGATTTTCAAGGCGTGGGAAAGAACCTGCATCAAATGTTGAAAGTTCATTTTTGTCAAGGTCAAGATATGTGAGAAGTGAAAGGTTGTCAAGAGTTCCTGCCACACTGCCCACATGGTTGTTGCTTAACGAAAGAATTTCAAGATAAATCAGTCTCCTGAGAGATTTTACGGTGTGAATGTCATTATTGTCAAGTTTAAGGCAGACAAGCGACTGTAATTTTGAAAGGGGTTCAAGCCCGTCAGATGAAACAGTTGCGGATATGTTATTTCCTGACAAGTCAAGAGTTGCAAGAAGTTTACAGTTTTCAAGGGGTGAAATATCAGAAATATTATTATCGGCAAGCCAGAGAGTTGTAAGATTTTTCATCAAACCTATCGGTTCAATATTCATGGGAGTATTTATATCATACTCATAATCTTCCAAATCTTTCAGAATTTTCTTTCCTGTATTTTCGCCTGTTGTGTATTCGTAGTAATTCAAATCCCTTGAAAGCGTAAGAACCGTTATATTCGGTATGCGTGAAACGAGTTCACCGCTGTCATTTACAAACGAGAGATTGCTTATGTCTGTTATATAGTTGCCCTGCAAGAAAAGTTCTTTCAGTTCTGTGAACGGCTGTTCAGCCTGTGTTCTGCTGTCGGTAAGAGTGAGGAAATCAACATTTTTCAGTTTATTGTAAGAAAGGTCGATTCCTTCAATCAAAAATTTGGACGAGAATACAGAAGGCGGTATATCGGAAATTCCGCAGTTTGAGAGTGAAAGCTGTTCAAGATAATTAAGGCTTGCAAGTTCGCCGAGACTTGCATTTTCTCCTGAGAGGTCATTGCCTGACAAGTCAATTTTCTTGTAATATTTGAGATATTTAAGACCGCTGAGACAGGTAATTCCCTTATTTGAGAGGTCAAGCTCATAGCCGAGTTTTTCCATTACGTCTGTGTCATAGATTTCTTCTTCCGTGAGAATACCGTTGTCATCGCCGTATTTTTTATCAAAAATATTAAGCAGTGCATTGTAAAGATTTACATCGGGAATCTTGTCGGTTGAGATTTCAGTGCTGTTGCCTGCAAGCTGTACATCAAATTCAAGACCTGTGCGTTTAAATCTGTCGTCACCGTTTCTTTCGATATTCGCATAGACCTTAGCCCATTCCATATAGCCTGCTTTTTCGCCTACATTTATGACTTTGTATGTTGTGCCGTTTACGGTTTCATTCGTACCGATATCAACCTTGCCTGATTCTATATCGGGAATCCATGAAACAGTTAAATCATAAAGCGGAACAGTTGTCGGGAAGTATGTTTCGCCTGAAATTACGGACGGAACAAAACTCTTTATGTACTGTTCTGCATATTCAACCTGTTCTTCAATGGGCTTTTCGGGGACAGTTCTTGTTATGCGTCCCGTATGGATAACATTTCCGTCAAATACAAAATCATACTGCAACGTTACATTTGTTTCATCTTTGAGATAAATTATTTCGTTGTTTGTTTCATCGAGGACACGCTTGTCAGCGGTTGAACCGTCAGAATTTTTGACAACAGACCACTGAATGTCAACGTTCTGCACAGTATTTACACCGTAGTTAAGTCTTTCGGATTCAAGCGAAACATAGCCCGGAAGCCTGTAATGTTCGGGCAGTTCTTTCGGAATTTTATTTATTGTTTCCATGAACTGTTCGGGGCTTGGCATATCAATAATGCCCTTGATTTCCCTCTTGAAAGTGTGTGTGCCGTATTTTACGCCGTTGAAATAAATATTTGCCGTAAAATCAACCCATGTGGTATAGGGAAGCTGTTCTGGTATGTCAACGACATAATCCTTGCTTATATTAACGCTCTGTGCAAGCACACCGCTTTTTATAGACCAGATAATATCAAGTCCCTCGTATTCTTTTGAAGAAAGCATATTGAACGAGCCGAAATTGCTCTTGTACGGGAGCTGAAAATCATCTGTTATATATTTTCCTTCTTCTGCAAAACCTGTTTCAAGGACGTTTACAACTTCCTTTGCTTTGAGCGCATAGGGGTCAGGGCTTCCGTACCATGCATAAATTTCCGTATCGGAGCTGATTTTTGAAAAATCAACCTCAACATATTTATCGGGGGACAAAGACCAGTTATATTCTTCAAAGCCTGTCTGTACGGGAAAATCGGGGATATTATTCAGGGCAGAATCTTTTTTTACAGATTTCTGTGCGTAAACTTCTCCGTCAGCATCATAGAAAGTAACGTTTACTCTGTCGCCGAGAGTAACGTCCATTTTTACGACTTTCTGCTGAATGATACCCGCATCTCTTGAATTTACTTTCGGGGTAACACCGTCCTCCTCAAAATCCATATATGCATTGGAATATTTTTTCGAGAGGTCAGGAAGTTCACGGATTTTTACTATATACTGCTTTAAATATGTAACATCTCTTGACTGGATTTTTCCGTTCAAATCCGCATCACCGTACTGATATATTGTCATATCGGTAAAGCCTGATTTAATTTTGTAATCGGTTGAACTGCCGCTGTCGGTTTCGCTTGATGCATTGTTGGTTTCTTTGCTGTCAAGGGAAATAAAGCTGTAATTTCCTGCGGAAAGGTCATCGTTTACATGGAAAGTCAAATCCACAACATTTATTTTGTCAGTCTGATTATTTTCGGAACTGTAAGAGATGTAGATTTTTCCGTCTTTTTTGTTTACTTCAACAGTGCCATTACTATCTTTGCAGGCTTTTGCGTCAACAAGCGAAACAGCCGAGGAATCATAGTTGAGTACAGCCTCAAAGGACGCTATATTTGAATTTTCGGGGACAAATACGGTTGTGGTGAAATTCTTGTCCTGCTCCGCCTGAAAATCAGTATTTGAAAGCGTTGCGTTTACAGTAACGTCCGCCGCAGATGTGCTTAATGCTGTAAGGGGAAGAACAGCCGTAAAAGCACTCACCAAAGCAATTGTATAAATATTTTTTTTCACAGCTTATCTCGCCTCCTCGGGAAGTTTTGTTTTTTGTTGCTCCTTTGCCTTGTCAATCAGTTCGGAAGCAGTTATGAAATTATCAAAGAAATCAGCATAAGTTACAAGTTCGCCTGTGTACCAGTGTTCTATATAGCCGTTTGCGAAAACTCTGCTTACACCGTTGAGAAGATTATAATTCACATACTGACCGTAGAGGACTTTTTCTTCTCCTGTGGAATCTGTTTTTACAGCCTCAACATAATAAGGAACTTTAACCACATATTCGCAGAGTTTCCAGCCGACATTTTTTACTTCCTTGTCATCTCTTGCATTGAAAGTTCTTGAAACGCCTACCGAAAGGGAATGGTCGTTTCCGTACTGATAGTCAACGCCGTATCCTATGCCGACAGCCATATCTTTTGCGTGCTGCTGACCCGATGAAGAATTTGAGCCGTTTGTAACTGTATTTTCAAAAGTTTCGGAATCGGAAATTGCATTTCCCTCCGTATCTGACATTTCCTCGGAAGTTGTGTCTGATTTTTCATTTGTGGAGGCATGGGTGTGACCTGTTTCTTTTGACTGTGATGTAGTGTGTCCGGTGACACGCCCTGTTTCAAGTCCTGCCTCTAATCCGAATGTTTTATTTGCTATAATTTTAGCATCGGCACCTACTTCCATTCCTGCTTCCATTCCTACTGAACTGGAAAAAGATGTACTGATTTTGCCGATTATGGAATCCGTAATTTCATCTGAAACAGATTCTACGGTAGATTCGGAATCTTCTTCTGTTTCCGATTTTGATTTTGTAATTGATTTTCCTGCGGACTTTGTATGCTCACGGGATTCATTTTCCTCATGGGTATTTGACTTAGCCTCGCTTGCCTCGCTGAAAGTAGTGAAATCCTTTGAAGATACGTTGCTTTCAGATGTTGAATAATCCGAACTTACGGCAACTGTTTTTCCTGCGGAAACTGTTTCGGATTCGCTTATTTCAATTTCAAGGGAATCAGCGTTGAAGAATCCGTCATTGCTTACGCCTTTATACTTTTTATCTCCCGGAATACCGAGAAAACTTGATTTTGAATAGTATTTGCTGTTGTCCATGACATCGTTTATACTGTTCATCTGCGAAGCAATACCTGTTGCAAGGTTAAGCCCTGCATATTGTTTTGAGATATTTCCGCCCTGAGCGGCAATATCAAGAATACCCTGCAATTCGCCCAGATTCATTATAAGCTTTGAAGTACCGCCGAGAACTTCTTTCGGGTTGTAGTCGGTTATTGCCATAATTGAAGCATCTTTGTAATCTGTGGGCTGATATATGCGGTAAGTTATATCGCCGTCCTTTACTTCGGTATAAAACTCGTACTCAACATATTCATACCAGTCTTTTTCCGTGAATTTCGGGTCTGAAAGTTTGAGTTTGGGCGATGTCAGTCCGGGAAAAAGCTTGGTGTAGTCATAAATTTTCACTTTTGCTTTCCCGTCCGAAGAATCCGATGTATCTGTTTTTGTGACGGTTGATGTTGTAGTTTCCTGAATTTCGCTCAGCGTTGTCACAGCGGATTCCGAAACGGGTTCAGACGCTTTTTCTTCCTCTGCAAAACTTGTTACAAGAACAGCAGATGTCATAACAGTAATTGCAGAAACAAAAGCGACAGTATGCCTGATACTGTTTCTGAATTTTTCTTTCATTCAATAAACCTCCCTGTTTTTAATTTATTTTACGACTGATTTTTTACAGTCAGTAAATAACAATTTTGTCATTTACAATTTTGTATGTCACATTTACATAATCGGTAAAATCCTGATTCCATGCGGCTATATCTTTAATATTGTAATTCAAATTTGTTTCGGCGGGCTGAGAACTTAATTTTTTCAGCCTTATACTGCATAAATTCACATCTGCCGTAATATTTTCGGTGCTTACAAAGCTGATTAAAATTTTTCCGTCATCGGTACAGTTACATTCCGAATCGGAATCCGTAAAGCCGAACGAATCGAAAGCGAAAATATTTTTATCAAAAGTTATTTCGAGGTCAAGAACGGAAAAATAAGCATTTCCGCCTATTGTTACGGGAATATCTGCATATTCGGCATTGTCCCCTACATACACGGTATCATTGAATATTGCGTTTTCGGTTTCGCTTATGTTTTCTGTTTCAGCCGTAAGCGAATTATCCTGAGTATCGGAATCCGTGTCATTTTCCTCCCAGCCGATAAATACTTCCGTTCCTTTGAGATATGCGGGACGGTTTAAATTGTCGGCTTTGACCTGTACAGTCTCGGAAGTTTTTTCTGTTTCGGCGGAATTTTCGGAATCTGCCGCAGTTGTTTCCGATGAAAATACATTATCTGTAACGGAACTTGTATTTTCGGTTGTATTTGTACCTGAATCGGGTTCTGTACTTGCAGACAATGATTCAGCGGGAATTTCGCTGTTTTCCGCAGGGGTGTCCGCTGTTTCTTCTTTGTTTGTATTTTTTTTGTCACCGCAGCCGCAAAGCATTATTGCAGAAACAATAAGAATTACAGGTAAAATTTTAATTTTTGTTTGCATTTTGCAACCTTTCCCAACAGCATAAGCGTTATATAAAAATTATAAAAGATATATCGGTTTTATTGTATCACTGTTTGAACTCTTTGTCAATATGCAAATTTGCTAAAATTATGCAAATCGGCGACAAAAAAATCCGATGCTTAAATACATCGGATTTTTTCTTTCATGTTAATTTCAAGCACCCTAAGAACCATACGGTTATAGGGTGTATAGGATAACAGCCTTTTGCTATAACATCAAAGTACATATTTTGATTTACCCATACAGCTCTTTTTTCTATTTCAGGAGCTGCCCAGCGGCACAAACTCATAAAAGTGTTTTTATGGAACTGAGCATATACATCATCAATGTTTCCGGCGATTATGCGCTCAAAAGCATCATCATCTTTTTTTTCAATGAGGTTTGCAAGTATTGTTTCAAAGTTCGATGAGAGATAGAACTTTTCACTATTTTCATATCTGCCGACATATCGTGAAATATTGGAGCCGGCATTTTCTACTCGCCTTATATATGAGTTCAAATCGTTCTGAATGAAAGCATCAAAAATTATTCTGCCATCTGCGTTCTGAACTGCCTCAAATATCTGCTGTAATGACGAATCACCTGCAACACGGGGATTATTTGCAGTGAACTCAATGTATCTGCCGAATTCGTCAAACAGAATATAGATACGGTCAAAAACAGGACTTTCAATACAGTACTTCTTTACAATAAGAGATAGTACATCGGCGGCAGATACATCTAATTCAGCATGGATATATGTCCCCATGAATTCCTTATAAACTTCATTGACAGCATTGAATACCGCTTTGTCAGCGTTTTCGAGTGCCTCAATTATCGCTTTGGGAGTTACTAAACCACTCAAACCGGTATCTGCCAAATAATGTTCATACCTTTCTTTATGCGTTTCAAATGTATTGGTGCAGAAACTTATAGCTTGTTTGCCGAGTTTTCTTATAACCTTTATGGTATCATCGGAAGCATCTTTTCTTCTCTTGTTGATCTTTTCTTCGTCATCATGAGAATAAAAATACTCTATGCCTTTATCAATATATTTGGTAAAGCTTTCTTCATTTAAAGAAAAACAATGATGAGCCATTTTTTTGACTTCCGTATGTTCTTTCTTGTCAGGCTCACAAGTATCAATAAGCCGGACTGAGCCGTTCGTTTTACTACCTTTGGCGGCAATAGTTGTCATCATGCGAAAAATCTGTATTACAATACCATAGGAAAGCAAATCAAGTTTTTCCATAGGCTGGATACGATTGTCAAGGAAAACCTGAATCCGTGAAATCCAGCCCTGTTTTCGGGCAACAAAAAAGAGAACAATTCTTACA
>OCVV010843886.1_pt1 | contig 10904 bp, 7 predicted proteins | sample 1539721 | NCBI WGS metagenome assembly OCVV01 (sample SAMN02144230, study PRJEB22623) | gut metagenome | biome: sheep rumen | host: Ovis aries | place: New Zealand
ATTCTTGATACTTTATCTCTAATAATATAGAATTCATTTTCATCAAATTTATCATAATTGATATTTTTAAGATACTGACTGAATTCCATCATTTTATCTTTACCATAAAAGAGCGCTGGTTCGTTCATATCATTCCAGAATCCATCTATTCCTAAATCAAGATATTTTTTATAACCTCTGCCAAATACTTCTTGTCCTTTTTTAGAAAAGTAATCTGGAAGTAAGCTATCTCCTGGCCATACACCTACTATATATGGCCTACCATCTTTAGTCATTGAATAAGCTTTTTCTTTTATTAATTCTTCATATAAGAAATAATCTTTTTTTACCTTTACAGCCGCATCAACGATAGGGATTATATGGACACCTTTACTCTTTAATGATTTAAAGTATTCCTTATCAATCTTAGAGTTCTTATAAAACGATTCATTAAATGTAAAATCTTCAAAATCTTCTAGACAATCAATATCAATAAACAACATATCGATTGGAAGATTTTTATCTTTGAATCCTTTTAATACATCATCTAAATCAGTTTTATTTAAATAGCCCCATCTTGATTGAGCGACACCAAAACTAAATAGTGGCGCTATATATGATTCACCAATCATCCATCTAAATTCTTTAATAACATTTAATATAGAATCTGATTCAATGATATATAGATCAAATCCATCTTTTAAATCTATTTTAATTAAATCTAAATCAGTGAATCCTAAATCATAATTAACAACTCTTGGAGTATCAATAAAAACACCAAAGATTATATCTTTTGAATTAAGAATAAAGAAGTTATGACTGGCGTATAAGCTTCTCCTGCTTTCGATGATGATTGGGTCATCTTCATTAAAAGATGTGAAAGCGGAGCCTCTTTTATTGATGCCTTTAACGTTTTCACCTAGTCCATAAATAGAATCTTTTTCAAGTAGATTTCTAGTTAAAACTATCGTATCTTTTTCTTTTTTATAATTTAAATATTTATCTAATTCTGTAATACTAGAATATTCAATATCTTTTATTACAGAATTAGTTATTATTCTTTCATTAAACTTAAATCTTTTAATACTCATATTAATCATTTACGTTTACAGATGATAATCTTCTCCATCTGTATTCACAGTTATCATAATCTTTTTCAAAATCTAAATCGTGTCCCATGAAACAAAGAAGTTTTTCATTTAGTTCACTAATTTCATCAGTATCGTTATTTAGATAATCAGTTAGTTTCTTTATCGCAACTTTAATCCTTTTTTCTAGTGCGCCAAATCTGATATCTTGAACATCGAATCCATTAACTCTATTTTCTTTATCCCATTGATATTTAAAAGTATTATATAAATCATCAAGTAATGGTAATAATTCTTTTAAATCATTTAGATTATCTTTAAGTCCATCTAGATTATGAGACTGATAATTAGTTCTTAATTTAACACCCAAATATGATTTTTTCTCTAATACCTTAAAGAGTTTATATTGAGTATTGAAGATATATTCAAACTTAGTACCTTTATAGTTCATCTTGTTATAGGTATTAATATGTTCAGAATACATTGATTCAATCTTATCATCAATAATTGTATCAATTGTGCCAAGAAGTGGATCATTAAATAATAAATACTTATTCGCAGTATTCTTTTCCATAAAATCATTATTATGAGTGATTCTATTTGCGAGATCAATATTCATAAAGTCATTAAATGATAATCCATCAGATAAAATCTTAAATTCATCATTGAATACATGATTAGTCACATCTTTATCTAAATCTAAATATCCAAATCTAACAAGTGATGCGAAATATAATGCAGGAAGAACTCCATATACTGATGTTTCAGCGCCATTATCTCCCCAACCTGTAAGAATATAATTAGATGTATCTGTATTCATACAAGCTTTCATAGATGCGTATATTTCAAGATTAGAATATCTATTATCAGGAGTGAATCCTAACCACTTCCATGCGCCTCCAGCGAATCCAACTTTAACACCTAATTTCTTATGAATATTTAGCCAGTTTTCAAAATATTCTACGTTTGTATGGTAATAATCCCAATATATTAATTCAATATCTTTAGGTATCTTCTTTAAGTCTTCTTCTTGGTTAGGTTTAGTATTTGCGACATATGATACATACATATCGCTCCACATCATTGCGTTTAGATTATATTTCTTACAGATATCTAATACTCTTTTAACGTGGTAGTTCATAAGTTCACCACGTTCTTTATATCCATTTATATCTAGATATCTTCCTCTACCTACCATGTGGGCTTCATCCATACCGATATGAATCTTACGAGATTTAAAACATTCACTACAAGTTTTAATTAATTCTTCTATGAATTCATATACTTTTTCACTTCCAATTAATAGAATATCATTACAATCAAATAAATCTTCCATAGAATAATATCTAGTAATTTCATTAAAGTGCGCTAATGTTTGAATACAAGGTATTAATTCAATTCCAAATACATCACAGTAGTTATCTATTTCTTTTAAATCTTCTTTGGTATATGGGTTTCTTAAATAACCAAAATATGGATATTTATCTACTTTATATGTATCTTCTGTATAAAGCATAAATGAGTTATATCCCATTACCGCAAGATATCTAATTAATCTTTTAAGTTCACTCACTTTCATTACCGCATTTCTTGAACAGTCCTGCATAAAAGTTAAGTTATCTATTTTAGAATTGAATTCCATATTATAATCGCTATTTCTATTAATTTTATAGCGAGCTAATACGTGGAAAAATCCTCTATATGCATAAACAGTTTTGTTGTAGAAAACATGATATTTATCATCATAGTATTTAACATCATTGTTTTCACTTTCTATAAATTCGATAGGTAAACCATCCTTATCTAATTCAAAATCAAATTCTTTAGATAATTCTTTAAAACCGTTTAATAGTTTGTTATCTGATATAATATTAAATTTCATTTTACACCTCATATTCTATTTCTAATTCACACTCAAACATCCTTTTCCAAGGTAGAGTTACTTTAAAATCTTTAATATATTTGTTTAATATTGGTAATTCTTTATCGATTACATTATGTAATTCTTTATATACTTCTTTTTCGATAGCGCTAGTCATATCACCTAAATTATATTTATCTAAATTATATTTAGGAAGTACATTTACTGTTACTCTTTCTCTAGCGTAATCCATATAACAATAGTCTTCTAAATATCTGAAAGCTAAGAATTTAATCTTTCCTACTTCATCTTTTCCAAAGAAATATAGAACTGATGTAGGAAGAGTAGTTCCAATAGTATTAGATGATGTATTCCATCCAGCGTATGAATCTATATTAAATAATAAGTTTTCTTTAGATAATAATTTGATAAATTCTATATCGCTTCCATTACAGAACGATGTATCAGCGACTGAGACTATTCTTTTATTATTATGAACATATTTAATATAGTTTATGAATTCACTTAAGTTTCTTTCAATATCATATACTCTTACAAAGTCAGGATCATCTTTATTAAGCATTTTAGATACCATATTTACGCATAATACTATATCCGCTTCATCAAATGAATATACTCTAGTTGCGCCAGCTGATATGATTTGATATTTAATGGTTTCATCCTGCATTCTATCTTCAAACCAAGGAATAGAGTATGGCGCAAGTGGAGATGAATATTTCACAAATACTTTAGGACTATAATTATTTAATGTAGATACTGCTTTAGATATTAAAGATAAACCTACATCATCAGCAGATGGATACATCGATACTTTTGTATGAAGGTAGTTATCTTTAATATATTTTCTAACCCTTATTTGATCAAGCGCAGTAAATCCATATACTGATGCGTCATCCTGAGGAACTATGAAATAATCAAATAAGCCATCATTGACTAATTCTAGTGTCTTTAATAAAACATTTAAATTGATTTCTCTTCTATTTAAGTAGTCATCAATATATTCTTTTTTAATTGAAAATTCTAATTCTTCTTTTTCTTTTAGTTCATCATCAGTTAATTTATTTAATTGGGCTAAATGTCTTAATTCACCTAATCTATGTATTTCTTTACCACATATTGCGTAATAATCAGGTTCTTCTGCGCTTAAAGAATAATCAGGACAGCGCATTATTAACTCAAATCCATAAATGATGATATCCTTATTAATTTCTCTAATTCTCTTAATAATATCAATTCTAGATACTAATTCATTATAAGAATGGTTATGAAGCCTAGATGGAACGAGTCCTCCTAAAACAAATGTGTCCATTGAAATAATTAGTACTTGTGCGTCTTTAACATTTGATAATAACCATTTTTCTAGCTTTTCATGATTCGCTTCTTTTTTCTCTTTAGGCATACACTCTTTTAAAGGAAGTATTATTTCATAATCTTCTTTTGGTAAAAGAGTAGGATATTTATAATTACATGGTCTATCATCTAAAGGAATCATAACTATTTTTTTCATATTATCACCTATTTTTCTGTCACCATTATGACGTTCATTACAGATCTAGTTGAAGTTAAATTATCGCTTCCTGTATCGCTAGATCTAACTATTACTTTATTTTCTCCATCAATATTACAAATTAATTGAGTTGATCCTCCGCCATCAAAGTTGGCTCCATTCAATACATTTGTATATAACATGAGATCTAGATCTAGAATCTACTAATATATGCAGTTCTTTAGATGCATTTTCAAATCCAAATCTATTATATCTGTTTCTATTTCCACTTAAAAATAATAAATCAAAATCTAATTCTTTTGCTTTATCTATTATTTTATTTAAAATCGCTGTAAATAGCCCTTTATTTCTATATTCTTTTAATGTAGATACCGCTCCTACACATCCAATCTTTAGTTTTTTATCACCATTTATTAGATTCATTCTATATAGTCCGATTGCGCTAACTATTCTTTCGTTATCAAATGCGGCAATATGGATCATATTAGGATTTTCTTTATAATATAATTTAGGCAATATATGTTCAAATTTATCATTATCATTAATAAATCCAAAAGAAGAGTTTAGACACTCCATTAAATTATTAAATTCTTCTTCTTTAACTAATCTAATTTCCATATTATTGATACATTATCTCATTTTCTATTATATTTTCATTAAAGTATTTTTTAATATTTGATAATGTTGTATCAGCGATATTAAATAATGCTTCTTTTGTCAAAAATGCCTGATGGCTTGTGACTATTACATTAGGCATTGAAATTAATCTTACTAAAGTATCATCATTAACTATATGATTTGAATAATCATGGTAGAATACATTTGATTCTTCTTCATATACATCTAGACAAGCTGCGCCAATTTTTCTTGTTTTAATTCCTTCAAGCAAGGCTTCAGAATCTATTAAACCTCCTCTAGATGTATTTATTATAACAACTCCAGTTTTCATTGTCTGAATAGTTTTAGAATTTACTATATGCCTATTTTCATTTGTCAAAGGACAATGGAACGATATTACATCACTTTCTTTAAATAATTCATCAAGTGAAACATATTTTACATCTAGATTTGGGTCTTGATGATTATCATATACTAATACATTCATCCCAAATCCTTTACATATATTAATAAATACTCTTCCTATTTTACCTGCGCCAACTACTCCAACAGTTTTATTATATAGATCAAATCCAGTTAATCCATTTAAACTAAAGTTAAAATCTCTAGTTCTAATATATCCTTTGTGTATTCTTCTAATAGATGTTAAAAGGAGCGCAATAGCGTGCTCCGCTACTGCATATGGTGAATATGCAGGAACTCTTACAATATGAATCTTATCTTTAGCGTATGATATATCTACATTATTATATCCAGCACATCTTAAAGCTAAGAATTTAATATTAAAACTTACTAGAGTATCTATTACTTCTTTACATATTTCATCATTAACGAATGCGCATACTGTATCAAAACCTTTAGCTAGATTAACAGTATCTTTAGTTAATCTGGTTTCATAATATGTTATATCAAATTCATTATTTATATTTCTAGAATCAAATGATGTTTTATCATATTCTTGAGTATCGAAAAACGCAATTCTTATTCTTTTCATTTATTATTTCTCCTTTCTTATATTATAATAATAAATATATTTTTTTCAAAATAATAAGCATTTGTATTGATGTATTATAAAAAATTCCTTATAATACAAAAAACGAGGTATTTTATGAAATCTTTTTCTAATAAACAAATATGCATTTCAACAATACTCAAATCTATTACTATTATATCTGTCATTTTAGGCGTAATTCTTAGCGCTAAAGCAAGCGTTACAGTATTTATGGGTGGAAGTAGAGTGTTTATGTACTTTACTATTCAATCTAATATATTGATTGCGCTTTTAATGTTAGTTGAACTTATAATGATATATTTAAAGAAATATAATAGCTTATTATTCTTAATTAAATATATCTCCACAATCTCTATAACTTTAACTGGCGCAGTCTTTACTTTTATGTTGGTTCCAGTATTAAAAGAAAACGCTTGGAGTTTAGCTAATACATTAACTCACGCGATTGTCCCAGTCTCATCTATTATAGATTTCTTTATTATTGGAGTAAGCTATAAAATTAAGAAGAATAAAGTTCCACTAGTTCTTATTCCACCTTTAATGTATGTTATATATTCTTCAATTTGTTATGTATTAAAAATAGAATTCGCTCCTAATCAAATATATCCATATTTCTTCTTAAATTGGGGTAATGATGTATCTCCATTCTGTATCGCAGATCATTTCCCATATCTTGGGACAATGTATTGGATTTTATTCTTACTCATAATGTTGTTAATTGTGGGATTATTATATTTAGTGTTATTAGATTTAATTAGAAAATGGTTAAAGAAGGACTCATAGTCCTTTTTATCTTGTCTTTTTCTTTAATAAACAATGTAATTTAATCGTTAATAACCTTAAGTTTAGGAGGGAATATAAACTAAACAAGATATAGCGAATCTCATTGGTGGTGGGTAATGATGAACACTTTGGATTTACATATAATTCAGATGGTTATTTCTTCTATTTAATATATTATGTATAAATTTAATCTATGTATAAAGGGATGCTACTTCGCATCCCTTTATACATATTTGGTACTACTTATTTAATACTTTTAACATCTTTTTAAATAAATCATCCATGTCGATAGGTTTAGTAACGACATCATTTATTTTTACATTCATTGCCTTATCATAATCATCTTTGAAAGCGTCAGCGGTTAAAGCTAGAATAGGAATATCTTTATAATTTGATTCTGTTCTAACTTTATTAGCGAATTCATATCCGTTCATCACAGGCATTTGAATATCAGTTAATATGATATCAATTTTATCTGATAGTAAATCATAAGCTTCTTTTCCGTTTACTGCTTCTATCATATTGATATTATAATTGCTTAAGATTATACGAATGATTTCTCTATTGATTTCATTATCTTCCGCAACTAATGCGTTTATATTTTCTAATTTATGGTAACTATTTTTAATATCTATATCATTTTCTTTATTAGTTTTTTTATCTGATAATTTAAATGAAACTGTCACTATAAATTCGGAACCTTTTTGATATTCAGTCTTTAAATCTATAGTACCATTCATCATATCTACTATAGATTTAGTTATAGCCATCCCTAGTCCAGTACCTTGGATATTTTCAACATCTTGAGTTCTTTCTCTTTCAAAAGCGTTATAAATCTTTTTAGAGAATTCTTCATTCATTCCAATTCCTGTATCTTTTACACTGAATTTGAATGTTGCGTAATTATCTATAATACCTTCTTCTTTTACAGATACTATAACACTACCTTCTTTGGTAAACTTATATGCGTTATTAATTAGATTAATTAGAACTCTATTTAATCTATTTTTATCACATATAATATTAGGATGTTTGATATCTTTATTGATAGTATATTTTAGATTCTTAGCTTCCATCTGGATATAAAACATATTATAGATATCATTCATAATATCATTTAAATTACATTCTACATCTATTAATTCCATCTTTCCTGATTCAATACGGCTCATTTCAAGGATTTCATTGATTATTTCTAATAGATGTTTAGATGAAGCGCTAATCTTATTTAGATAATCTCTAATAACATTGATATCATCTGTCTCTTTAGATAGTTCAGCGAAGCCTACTATTGCGTTCATTGGAGTTCTTATATCATGACTCATATTAGAGAAAAAAATAGATTTAGCTTTAGTAGCTTTATTAGCTTCTATTAAAGCTTTAGATAATCTATCGTTTAGTTTAGCTTGTTCAATATGTTCTTCAGTAATATCATTAACAATCATGATAAAGACATTAGTATGAGTATGTATTGAATAGAAAGAACATTTTTTATATTTTGTAGTTCCATTATCTAATACTAATACAGTTTCATATACATCTTTTGTTCCATTGATGATATTTAAAACATATTCAGGTCTTATTAAATCTAACTGTTCCGTATTCTGAGAGATTGGTTTTAAAACAGTATCAATAAATTCGTTAAAATCACCTTCTGCGTTAGTCGGAAGTAGCGATTTAGAATTTGAAACTAAAACTTGATAATTAGAGTTGTGGAAATAGAATATAGAATCATATTGTTCTTCTAATACTTCATTTGTAATAATATCATTTACTGTTTCATGGTTGTAGTCTCTTTCAACTATGAAAGCCATGATATTATTGGTTTCAGGTTGTATCGCAAGCTCAGCTTCTAATTTAACGAAGAATGGTTTATTGTTTCTATTTATTAAAACTATTTCTTCAGCTTTTGTATGTCCATGATTATATTGTTCGATGAGCCCATCTCTTGTGAAAAGATTTTCGTTATTATCATTAAATTTTTCTATAAATGTAGTTCTTAATTCTTTTAAAAAGTCAGTGTATTTATTCGCTTTTAATGCAGCTGCATAAGCTCCTGTTTTTTCAATAATCAAATCATTAGTTAAGTTTACATATATAACAAAGTTTGAATTTTGAGTAAGCCTTGCGATACTCGTTCTCATATCGTTATATCTAAGCCTTAATAATTTATCATTATCAGCGACACGATTGACGATGTTATAAATTACTATCAACAAAACAAATACGTATATACTACCACCAAATAAAATAGAGCTTACTACAATATCTGGTTTACTTATTATTGATACTAGAATATAGCCTATTAAAAATAGTATTAATAATGTAAATGGAAAATATAACAAGAAGGATTTATTTTTTAAATTCTTAATCTTATTTACTTTTTTAATAAAGCCTAAATATAAAACGATATTCACAATCATTAAGGCAATGCCTATAAATATCATTGTATAAATAATAATTTTTAAAGCTTTTTCATTCATATGCTTACCACAACAATAATTAGTGTATAAATAATTAATCAATAAAGGTTATTGATTATATTAATTATAACAATAAGAAAAATGTTTTGCAAACTAAATAGAGCGTAACAAGTATTATAAGATAGAAAAATGTGCTTGAGCGTAATAACTCAAGCACATCGTGAAAGGAACACAAAAATGCGAAGAAACCAACAAAACAAGAGAGTTAATTCTATAATTTTTTAATTATTTCTTTATCTAAATTTAGGCTAAATCTAGATATTTTATCGTTAATTTGTTTAATATAAGATCTGTTTATTTTTTCACATTCATCATCTATTTTTTTACATACTTTCTTAATAGATTCTGAATTAGCAATAATTGAATTAATACTTGTTTCAAGTAAAGACAAAGGATTATCTAAATATGTTTTTTTAATAGAATTAAATTCTTCTATTAGATCAAATTTATCTTTTAGTTCTATTCTTTCAGCCTCTTTGCTTAATACTAAATCAGAGAATCTAGTTGTTAAAGATACAATCATATTTAAGAAAGTCATTAAATATGCAGGTCTAACTACATACATATTCTCATATTCTCTAACTTTAAATATTGGTAAAAGGTTAGGTTTATCCATTTCAAGGTTAGATACTAATACTGCATATTTACATTCTTTCTTAATTCTGTTCTTATCTAATTGTTTATAATAATCAGCATTTGTTTTCTTATTTACTGAATCAGGATTTTCATCTTTCATATCTAAACAAATAGATGCGAGTAATTCATTATCTTGGTGTTTTTCAGATGCGTATACTTTAAAGATATAATCAGCTTTAGATCCTTTTAATTCATCTTCTTCTTTAACTACCTTATTGTCTTTAGTCCAAGTACAATTAAATAATCCATTCTGCATATACTGATTAACTTCATTATCGCACCACGCTTCTAAATCTTCACCTGTCTGTTTAACATTTAATGAAGCTTTACTTCTTTGTAGATTATTAATTGTTTCTTCTTTTGATCTTAAATCAGATTCATATTTATCTTTCTGTTTATTAAGTTCATCTATCTTTTCTTTTTCTAATCTTAACTTTAATTTTTCAATTTCATTTTCACTAGAAGTTTTATTTAAAGTTATAGTATTTTCTAATGAAGAAATTTTATCCTTATATTTACTATCAGCTTCTAATTTTACTTTTTCTATTTCTGAAGTTTTATTAGATTCTAAAACTTTATATCTTTGTTGTAATTCATTGTATTTACTTTGTTCATCTCTTAACGCTTTTTCTAAGAGTGTTTTATTTTCTTCTTTTTGTAATCTTAATTCATTTTCGTTTTGTTTTTTTAATTTTTCTATTTCATTATTTAAATCAGCTATATTTTTTTCATATAAATATTTAATTTCTGTTTCTTTATTTTTTAATTCAGAAGCTGATTGATTCTTTAAATTATTTATTTCAGATTTTAATTTATCTATCTCATTTTGTTTTTCTAGAGTAATAGATTTTTTAGCTTCAGAAATTTTTTCTTGATAAATTTTATCTTTTCCTTCATCAATTATTTTTTCAAGATA
>OCVV011360755.1_pt1 | contig 10904 bp, 10 predicted proteins | sample 1539721 | NCBI WGS metagenome assembly OCVV01 (sample SAMN02144230, study PRJEB22623) | gut metagenome | biome: sheep rumen | host: Ovis aries | place: New Zealand
CCCGAGAACGAGCCGGTGCGCGTCCATTCACCATCCGGCTTGCAGTCTACCCAGCCCAGGCCGTAGGTGCTGTCATCAAAATAGTGCGTCATCTGGCCGATGGAAAAGGGCTCCAGAATATCCGGCACGGGGCCATGGCCGTCGATGGAACAGACAAGGCGCGCCAGTTCGGGAACGGAGCCAATCCAGCCGCCGGCACCGTAGAGGCCGGAGATGAAGTTGCCGCCATAGCACTTCTCCACGGAGGCGAACTGGTGGTCGAAGGAGGGACCTGGCTCGGCGTCGGGGTGCATGTAGTAGCGCGTCTCGCCAGGAAGGCGGTCCTTGAGGTAGTCTCCGCCCAGCGAAAAGTGCCTGCAGCCGGCCGGACCAAAGACTTCTTTCTGCATGAACTCTTCATAGGACATGCCCGAAGCCTTTTCAATCACCAGCGACAGCAGAAGGTACCCGAAGTTGGAATACTCCTGATAGCTGCCGGGCTCGAAGGCCAGGCGCCGGGCAACCTCCTTCCGTACCAGAAAATCCGTGGACGGCGGCTCCGAGAGCCCGTGCTGCTGCATGAACCGCGCCGTATTGAACATGACGTCTCCGCCGCGCGAAGAAAACCCGCCCTGGTGGCGAAGCAGGTGCTCCACGGTGATTTCGTAGAAGCGGTCGTCCCGAATGTATTTGTCGTATTCTCCGAGGATGCCGTAAGGCCCGAAGACCGGCGTTTCCAGGAACACCTTGCCTTCTTCCTGCAGCCGCATGATCCCTACGGCCGTGAGCAGCTTGGAGACGGAGGCCAGACGGAGGCGCACGTCGGGATGCATCCGCGTGGAAGCATCGGCCCATCCATACCCCCTCGCGTAGAGGAGGGAGTCGTTGCGCACGATGGCGAGCGACGCGCCGTGCAGCCCCCAGAAATTGAGGAAACTGTCAATGGCGTGGTCCATGCGGGGAAGCTCGGAGAGCTCGTTGGAAAGGCTGCCGCTGAGGTCTTCCTTCCAGGGAATGGGCGCCTCTTCCGGGGCCGGTGACAGATCTGGAAGCTGTTTTCCGCGCGTGAGAAAAGCAGCCGTCAGGAGAAAGGCGGCTGCAGCGAGTATGAGTTTACCGTGCCTCACTTGATGAGGCCGGCCCGTCGGCCGAAGTCGATGATGTACTCGGCGGTGCCGTCAATGCCCAGCACCGAGCTGTCTATGCACAGATGGTAGTTGGCGGCCTGCCCCCAGGCGCCGAACGTGTAGTAGTTGTAGTACGTCTCGCGGGTGCGGTCTTTCTTGCGCATGAGTTTCTCGGCCTCGTCTTCGGTGAGGTTTTCCTCCTTCATGAGGCGCTGGATGCGGTATTCCTCGGGAGCGCACACGAATACGTTGAGGCACTTGCGCTCGCGGAGGATGTAGTCTGCGCATCGGCCAATAATCACGGCATCCCCTTTGTCGGCGATGCTGCGGATGACCTCGCTCTGGATGTTGAACATGACATCGTCATTCACAATCCCGCTGTCCATGTAGCTGTTGAGGCGGTTGGAGGCGAAGAAGCTGCTCACGGAGAACAGGCTGCGCTTCTCCTCGCCGGCGAACAGGCTCTTGGAGTAGCCGCTCTCTTCCGCCACCTTGGAGATGAGGGCGTTGTCGTAGAAAGGAATACCCAGTTTCTGGCCGATGGCCTGGCCCACGTAGCCGCCGCCACTGCCGAACGAACGGCCGATATTGATAAGTGTATTCATAAGCGTTTAGATCTGACTTCCCAAAATGGCAGGATCGTCCCCGTCCTTCAGTTTGCCCAGCTTTACAAGGAGTCCCCAGGCCATGATGCCCGTGATGATGGCCGATGTGATGTCGGCGATAGGAAAGCTGTACCATACGCCGTCCTCGGATTCCAGGAAAGCCGGAAGCAGGTAAATGCAGGGGAGGAGGAACAGGAGTTGCCGGGACAGGGACAGGAAGACCGACTTCCGGACCATGCCCAGGCATTGGAAGAGGTTGGTGGTCACCATCTGGAAACCCACGATGGGGAACACGATATTGAGTTTCTGGAGGCCTCTGGCGGCCTTTTCCATGAGAACGGGGTCTTCGGTGAAAATGTTCGCGGCGGGCACGGCCAGGAACTCGGACACCACCCAGCCTAGGGTAGTGACCAGGGTTGCCCACAGGGCCGTCTTGATATACACCTCGCGTACGCGGGCATATTGCCGGGCCCCGAAGTTATAGCCGGCGATGGGCTGCATGCCCTGGTTGAAGCCCATCACAATCATGACGAACAGGAACGTCAGGCGGTTCACGATGCCGTATGCGCCGATGGCCAGGTCTCCGCCCCACTTGACCAGCTGCTGGTTGATGAACAGCACCACGATGCAGCTGGCGAGGTTCATCAGGAAAGGTCCCATGCCGATGGCAAGGGAATCCTTCGCGATCTTCCAGTCTACGTGGAACAGCTTCAGGGACAGGGGCAGATGCAGGAAACGCTCCTGGTTGAAGAAGTACCGCAGCGTGTACGCAAGTGACATGAGCTGGCACAGGACGGTGGCCAGGGCGGCTCCCTTGATACCCATGTCCAGCACGAAGATGAAGATGGGGTCCAGGATGGCGTTGGAAATTACGGTGAACAGCGTAAGTCCCATGGCTAGCTTTGGATTGCCGGACGATCGCACCACGGAATTGAGGCCGAAGTACAGGTGCGTGACCATGTTGCCCAGGGCGATGATGACCATGTAGTCCCGGGCAAAGGGAAGGGTGGCGTCCGACGCCCCGAAAAAGCGGAGGATGGGATCCATCCACAGGAGCGTCACCAGCGTGAAGGCAAGGCCCGTGAGGATGTTGAGGGTAACCTCGTTGGAGAGCACCTTCCCGGCTACCTTGTAGTTTTTCTGGCCCAGGAGCACGGAAATCATGGTGGCGGCGCCCACGCCCACCAGCGTACCGAATGCGGTGGAGATGTTCATGAGCGGGAAAGTGATGGCGAGGCCGGCAATGGACAGGGAACCTACATCGGGGATGTGGCCGATGTAAATGCTGTCTACCATATTATACAGCGAAGACGCCGTCATGGCGATGATGCCAGGGACGGCGTATTGCCGGATGAGTGCGCCGATGGGCTTGGTGCCCAGCTCTGTGGGAACGGAAGTATGGCTCATTTACTCGACGATTTCCAGTTCGAACCACAACGAGGCATAGCCGGGAATGGTGCTGCCGCTGCCGGAGGAAGAGTAACCGTGCGAGGACGTGAACAGGGCATTCGCCTTCTGGCCCTTCCAGTGCATGAGATAGAGGGCGCCCTTGAAACCGTTGATAAGGGAAGAACTGCCGCCCATGGTGATGTCGCTGTACGTGTTGGCGAGGCTTACGCTCTGGGGCTCGTAGGTGCGGCTGGCATTGTAGATGCCGGCATCCTTGGCCACTTTCTCGAGGGTGGTGTCAAACACGGTTCCGTCCAGGAGACGTCCGGTGTAATTGATCTTGATGGTGGCGCCGGTCTGCAGTGCGTCTTCCTCCTTGAATGAGGAAACGTCGCTGGAGAACCAGAACGTGCCGTCGGGCTCCTGGTCCTGGACGTAGGACACATTGTCCGCATCGCTGAAGTTGTTGTGGATGAACGTGCTCAGCTGGGTCTTTGCGGTCTCCTCCGGGTCCGGTGTGAAACTCTCCAGGGTAATCTCATAGATAAGGTGCGTGCTGCTGGTGCATGCGTCCAGATATTCCTTCTGGGTATTATACCGGCTGGAAGTGAGCATCCAGGAGGGAATGACGGCCTTGCGGGTTCCGCCGATGCGCATGCCGCTTACCAGGGCGTCCAGGCCGGCGTAGCTGTAGTTTTCTCCGAGCAGCTGATACTTGGGACCGTAGTAGTTGCCCTTCACGTAGGTGCCCAGCTGTTTGGAGAGCTCTTCGTCGGTGGTGGCGGAAACCGTCCCCCCGAGGGTGCGGATGGTGCTTCTCACCAGGACATAGGGCGCCTCGCTGGTCCATTCCAGGCCTGTTCCGGGTGTCTCGGCCAGCAGATACAGACCGTCTTCCGTGGGGGCGATGCCGGGATGATACTTCTCCATCCACAGCTGCAGGTATTTCTGGGCATCCTGTCCCGTGGTGGATGCCTGGTTTTTGGCGCAGGCGCCTGCAAGGAGGCAGGCGGCAGCCGTCATCAGAATCAGTTTTCTATTCATTGGGTAAAATTTCATCAATCAAAATGTAATAGACCAGGGCGCTTAATGCAGGAATCGTGCCCTTCTCGTTTTTCCCGTAGCCATATTTCCCGGTAAAGAGGATATATCCCTCGTCCTGGGGCTGTACGCCCGCAAGGCCGTCGGCAAGGCCCGGAACGAGCGATGCGTCCAGCGTGATGGTGTCCAGCTGGAAGCGGCTTTCGTCGGAGGTGTCCCACTTGGCCTGCGCAGCCAGTTCCTTGAAGTTGGTGGCGACGAGGTTGGAAGTGGAGAGGCTGGCCGATGTCAGCGTGAAGCAGCCGTAGTAGAGCGACACCCGCTGTCCCCAGGCCAGGGAGTCCCGCGTGGGATCCAGGGTGTCGTGCAGGGTGAGCCGATAGGCTCCGCCGTTCCGCGTAAGGGTAGCGGTGGCGTCCTTGCCCATCTGGGCGCTTACAAAACTCTCGATATAGCCCGACTGCTTGTCGTAGGTGGCCTGCTCCTGCTTGGCGCAGCCGGCGCTGACAAGGAGTGCGAGGAGAGCCGGTATGATGGTACGGTTTCTCATTTCAGGTAGTCTTTAAGAACTTGTTCCAGGCAGGCAGGGGCCGTATCGGCCGATGGAATATCCTCGCCGATGAGCATCTTCCCGCCGGCCGCGTTCTCGTGCCCGCCGCCGTGGAAGAAGCGCTGCGCCAGCTGCTGCGCGCTGGTGCCTTTCTTGGAGCGGACGCTCACGCGGAAGTGGCCGTCGTCCTCCTTGAGGAGCACGCTAAGGCGCACTTTCTCAATGGTGAGCGGCACGTTGACAAGGCCTTCCGATTCTCCGTCGCGCATGTCAAAGCGCTCCTGGATGTCCCTTGTGAGGACCATGTAGGCCGTGCCGTTGTCAAGGATGTGGAGCTCCTCGCTCTGCATGTAGCCCATGAGCCGCACGCGGTTCTCGCGGTAGCTTTGATAAATCTTGCCGATGAGCGCATCCCGGTCCACCCCGGCCGCAATGAGCTCTGACGCCATCTGGAACGTGGACGGAAACACCGAATTCGCAAAGTTGTTGGTGTCCGTGGTCATGCCGGTCATGAGGGCAGTTCCGATGGCTAAAGCATCGGCCGGAGCCCCCATCGTTTTGAGGAGCCAGTAGACGACCTCCGAGGCGGAGGAGATGTCGGGGGTGGAGAAGACGAGGCCGAAGCTCTGGGTGTCGGGGTTCAGGTGGTGGTCCATGAGGACTTTACGGGCGGCGGAGGCTTTCAGGAAAGGCTCCAGCGTGCTAGTGCGGGTGAAGGCATTGGCATCGGCCAGGATGATAAGGTCGGCCCTGGCGATGCGGGCCTCTGCCCCGGCGGGGTCTTCGTCGTGGAAGAGGAAGGGGATTCCTTTCGGAAGGATGAAGCGGAGGTTGTCCGGCGGGGTGTCGGGGAGGATGACGGCGACGTCTTTCCCCATGCCGCTGAGGTACAGTGCCAGGCCCGAAGCGGCGCCCAGGGCGTCTCCGTCCGGGTGCGTATGGGCCACGATGACCGGATAGCTGGCGCTGGCCAGCCATCGGCCCAGGGTGATGATGTCTTCTTGATGGATGAAGTTCATGACACTGCTGTTTCCGGAGGCAAATTTACAAAAGATTATTGCTTTTGAGAAATGATTTTGTTAACTTTGTCGGAACTTTTGGAAATTATAAAACACTAGAATAATGAACAAATCTGTCAAAATCGCTTGCGAGGTTGTTCTCGGAGCCCTGATTGTCCTGCTCGTCTGGCTCACTGTGAAGAGTGTCCAGAAACCCGTACAGTTCAACAAGGAGGTTGCTGCCCGTTCCCAGGTGGCTATCCAGCGCCTCAAGGATATCCGTACCCTTCAGGAGGCTTACAAGAGCGTGAACGGTCGTTTCTCTTCAACTGTGGACTCCCTCAAGCTGTTCTATGAGAACGGCAAGATGGATATCGTGATGCAGATCGGCTCCCTGGATGACTCCCTCGCCGTGGCCAACACCGAGGCCATCAAGAAGGCCAACAAGAAGCTCAAACCCGCCGAGATGACCGCCAAGCTGGCTGCCGCCTATGCCGCCGGCCAGAAGGTTGTGTTCTCTACTGTCACCGAGGTTCCCGTACGCGACACCCTGTTTGCCAGCCGCAGGGACTTCTGCGTGGACTCTCTCGCCTTCATCCCGTTCTCCGGTGGCCAGAAGACAGAGATGGAAGCAACCGTCAAGACCGTTTCCGGTGTTCAGGTTCCTCTGTTCGAGGCCCGCATGCCCTACAGGGCTCTCTGCAAGGGCCTGGACAACCAGCTCCGTATCAACCTGGATGCCGAGCGCAAGGACCAGAACAAGTACGAAGGTCTGCAGGTGGGCAGCATCACCGCCCCCAACAACAACGCCGGTAACTGGGAATAGTCCGTATGGACCAGTCCAATATATCTAATAAAGAAATATCCATTCAAGTCTCCTTGAGTGGATTTTCTTTTAATGGCTCGCCCTGGTATCCCGCCGAGCGCGTCTTTACCATGCCGGAACTCCAGCGCCGTTATGACAAGGTGGAGATTTCCCTCCTTACGCCCAAGGTGGCGCTGGTGCCGGATGCCTTCCTGAATCCTTCCGGTGCCCGTCAGGCCCTCGCCGAGGTTGTTTCCCTCCGGGACACGGACCTTGTGGAGACCATCCCGGTTCCGTCTCTCGGCGCCACGCTGGTGTATTCCAATTCGCTGGACGAATCCCTTTCCCGGGTGCTGTCCCAGACGGTCCTCACTACGTCCGGGGAACAGGCACGCGTGCTTCCGGAGATGTACTACCTGCTCCGGGCGCTGGATTCGCTCCCGGACTACAACAAGATTGTCGCCTCCTGGTACGGGGGATATCTGCACCTTGTGATTGCGCAGGGCAAGAGCCTGTGCCTTGCCAATGTGTATCTGGCCCCGGATTTCACCACGGCCGAGTACTTCCTCTTCCTGGGGCTCAAGCGGCTGCAGCTGAATCCGGAGGTATCCACCGCGCACTTCCGCACTCCGCTGGACCTGGAGCAGGAAATGTCGCTGTACCGTTACTTCAAATCCGTAGTGCAGCTATGAGAATCATCGGCGGAAAACTGAAAGGAAAGAGCGTCCTGCCCCCGGCCGGATACAAGGCCCGTCCCACCACGGACTTTGCCAAGGAGGGCCTCTTCAATATCCTGGACAACGAATACGAGTTCGAGGACCTCAAGGTCCTGGACCTGTTCGGCGGCACCGGTTCCATTGCCTTTGAGTTCGCCTCCCGGGGCGCTTCCCGTGTCTACTGTGTGGAAATGGCCCGGGAGAATGCCTCGTTCATAAAGACAGAAGCGGCCCGTCTGGGCCTTTCCAACGTGACCATGGTGCGGGACAACGTCTTCGATTTCCTGCCCATCTGCCGCGAAAAGTTCGATATTGTCTTTGCCGATCCGCCCTATGCCCTCGAGGGTCTTGCCGGCATCCCGGATCTCATCTTTTCCCTGGACCTCCTGCATCCCGGCTGCTATTTTATCCTGGAGCACGGAGACGAATATTCGTTCAGGGAACATCCCCGTTTTGTGAAGGAGAGAAGCTACGGAAGGGTACATTTCAGTTTTTTTGAATAATGTTTTCGTTTCTTATCAGCATCGTGGCCCTTGTCCTGGGCTATTTCGTTTACGGAGCCTTTGTAGACCGCGTCTTCGGCCCCGATCCCCATCGGCCCACCCCGGCCATCTCCAAGGCCGACGGCGTGGACTTCATTGCCATGCCCAGCTGGAAGGTGTACATGATCCAGTTCCTCAACATTGCGGGAACGGGCCCTATCTTCGGTGCCATCATGGGTGCCAAGTTTGGCCCGGCCAGCTACCTCTGGATTGTGCTCGGATGCATCTTTGCGGGTGCCGTCCACGACTACATGTGCGGCATGCTCTCCGTGCGTCATGGGGGTGCCGGCTTCCCGGAACTGGTGGGAGACTACCTGGGACAGCGTACCAAAAAGGTGATGCTGGTGTTCAGCATCGTGCTGCTTCTTCTGGTGGGAACGGTTTTCGTCTACAGTCCGGCCCTTATCCTCGGAGATATTGCCGGTGACGGCTCCCGCGGGTCCATCATGCTGTGGGTGGGTATTATCTTTATATATTATGTAGTAGCGACGCTTCTGCCCATCGACAAGCTCATCGGCCGGGTTTATCCGCTCTTCGCGGTGGCCCTTCTCTTTATGGCGACCGCCCTCATGGTGTGCCTGTTTGTGAAGTGGCCCTCGCTGCCGGAGATCTGGGACGGCCTGGGCGGCTGGTCGGAGCAGGCCGGCCTCAAGGACCAGCCCATCTTCCCGTGCCTTTTCATTACCATTGCGTGCGGCGCCATTTCCGGCTTCCACGCCACGCAGAGCCCGCTCATGGCCCGTTGTATCCGTAATGAGAAAATGGGCAGGCCCGTGTTCTATGGCTCCATGATTACGGAGGGCCTGGTGGCTCTTATCTGGGCGGCGGTGAGCTCCTGGTTCTTCTTCGACGGCGGCGCGGCTGCCGTGGGCTCGGACCTTTCGGCCGCGGCCCCCACGGTGGTGACCAAGGTCTCCGAGAACTGGCTGGGCCTTCTGGGCGGCATCCTTGCCATCCTGGGCGTGGTGGCGGCTCCCATCACTTCCGGTGATACGGCATTCCGCAGTGCGCGCCTCATCATCGCTGACTTCCTGCACCTGGAGCAGCGGGTCATCGGCAAGCGTCTTGCGGTGGCCATCCCCCTGTTTGCGGGATCGGCCCTCCTCCTGTGGTATAACATTGCCGATGCAAACGGCTTCAACACCATCTGGCGGTACTTCGGCTGGAGCAACCAGACCCTCGCGGTGTTCATGCTCTGGACGGCAACGGTGTACCTTTGCCGGCGGCGGTCATCGGCCCACTATCTCATGACGCTCCTGCCTGCGCTCCTCATGACGTCCGTCTGCGTCACCTTCATCCTCATTGACAAGACAGGCTTCCGGCTGCCCCAGACGTGGGCTCCCTGGATTGGCCTCGCCACCTTTGCCGTCGCCCTCGCGCTGTTCGTGCTCTGGCGCCGCCGCGTCGCTCCTTCGCAACACATTGATTCTGAGTAGCTTCTCTTTTTCTCTTTAGGCTGCTCTGCCTAAAGAGAAAAACTTATAACATTGATAACCAATTAATTAGACCACTAGCGATGTTAGACAAAGAGAGAGGGCTTTACGTAGCCCATAGCCCCAGCGGCCCCATTTCCATCACGGGCAGGATGGCCTGCCGTCACGGACTCATTGCCGGCGCCACCGGTACCGGTAAAACGGTTACGCTGCAGGTGCTGGCCGAGACTTTTTGTGAGGCGGGCGTTCCCTGCTTCATGGCCGATATGAAGGGAGACCTCAGCGGCATCTCTCAGGCGGGCCGTCTTTCCGGGTTCATCGAGAAACGCATGCCGGAGTTCGGCATTGAGAATCCTCAGTTCCATGGCTGCCCGGTGCGCTTTTTCGACGTCTTCGGGGAGCAGGGACATCCCCTTCGCAGCACCATCTCCCGCATGGGCCCCGAGATGCTGGGCCGCCTGATGGAGCTGAACGAAACCCAGACCGGCGTTCTCAATATCGTTTTCAGGATTGCCGATGACAACGGTCTCCTCCTCATTGACCTCAAGGACCTTCGTGCGATGCTCAATTTCGTGGGGCAGAACGCCGCGGAATACACCACGCAGTACGGCAATGTGACGCAGGCCAGCGTGGGTGCCATCCAGCGCGCCCTGCTCGCACTGGAAAGCCAGGGAGCCGACAAATTCTTCGGCGAGCCCGATTTCGACATCTACGACCTCCTGCAGTGCGAGGCCGGAAAGGGCATCATGAACGTGCTGGCGGCCGATAAACTCATGCTCCAGCCCAAGCTCTATTCCACCTTCCTGCTGTGGTTGCTTTCAGAGCTCTACACCACGCTGCCCGAGGTGGGGGAGATGGACCTTCCCAAACTGGTGTTCTTCTTCGACGAGGCCCACATGCTCTTCGAGGGTACGTCCAAGGCCCTTACCGACAAGATCGAGCAGGTTATCCGCCTCATCCGTTCCAAGGGCGTGGGCATCTACTTCATCACGCAGAGCCCGGCCGATATCCCCGTGAACATCCTGGGCCAGCTGGGAAACCGCGTGCAGCATGCGCTCCGGGCCTATACCCCGCAGGACCAGAAAGCCGTGAAGGTGGCGGCCGATACCTTCCGTCCCAACCCGGCCTTCAAGACGTACGAGACGCTCCTGGAGCTGGGAACCGGAGAGGCGCTCGTCTCCTTCCTTGACGAGAAGGGCACCCCCGCCATGGTGGAGCGCGCCAGGATCCTCTTCCCGCTGTCGCAGATCGGGGCCATCACCCCGGAGGAGCGGGCCGATATCATTCGCCGCAGCCGCCTTTTTGGCCGATACGACCATCCCATTGACCGCGAGAGCGCCTACGAACTCATAACGAAGGCCACCGAGGAGGCCGAACGGCAGAAGGCCGAGCTGGAAGCTGCCGCTGAGGCGGAGAAGGAAGCGGCCCGGGCCCAGAAGGAGGCAGCCAAAGCGGCCAAGGCCAAGAAGCCCGGCCTGGCTTCCAAAGTTCTAAGGAGCGTCCTTACGGCCGTAACAGGCGTTGCCGCCGCAGCGGCCGCCGATGCCGTTTCCTCCAAGATAACCGGCAAGAAAACCGCTTCCCGCACCACTACGGGCGAGAAGATGGTCAAACGCGCTACCAAGAGCGCTACCACTACGCTCACGCGAGAGCTTACGCGGAGTATTCTGGGGAATTTGGTGAAATAGATTAGCGCTACAAACCCTTCTGCTTGGCCTC
>OCVV011316576.1_pt1 | contig 10899 bp, 11 predicted proteins | sample 1539721 | NCBI WGS metagenome assembly OCVV01 (sample SAMN02144230, study PRJEB22623) | gut metagenome | biome: sheep rumen | host: Ovis aries | place: New Zealand
TTCATGCAAATGCCCTTCGTATGCCATTGCGATTTCATTGCTAACCTGATCTATCGGCTTGGCTCTGGTCAGCTCATCCACCAGCTTTGTTTCACTCTCTTTTTAGTTTTAGTTCCATGACGTGCCGGGATTCTTTATTTGCATATCTTTCTTATGATTCCCTCTTTAAAATGCTTTCGGCACAGAGAGACATAGGTATCGTTGCCACCGAGCAGGACCTGTTCTCCTGTACGCACAATTTTACCATCCTTCACTCGTGCGTTGTACTGAGCACGTCTACCACACCAACAGACAGTGGGTACCTCTTCGATGACATCCGCAATTTCCATAAGTCGCTCCGAGCCCTCAAAAAAATGTCCGGTAAAATCAGTGCGAAGACCGTAGCACAGCACCGGCACATCGTAAAAATCCACGATATCGGAGAGCTGGTCTACCTGATACCTCGTTAGGAACTGGGCCTCATCAACAATCACGGCAGCAATAAGGTGCTCATGGAGGTCTTTAACAGTCCGACTTTCAAGAACCTCCATTCCATCTAGGAAATCATCAACAAACGTACACTCCGCCTCGAGACCAATTCTCGATCGAATGATTGTTTCCCCATCTCTGGTATCCGTTCTCGGCTTCAGAAGAACCGGTTTTTGACCTTTCTCGAAGTAATTGTATCTGACCATGAGCGCATTTGCAGTTTTGGATGAGCCCATTGCACCATATCTGAAATAGAGTTTTGCCAAAGTTTAAGCCTCCTCAGTTTTTCTGTTACATGACAGTTGGGGTTTCCTCATCCTTGCTCACATTACTTCGGAATCCCGACCAATTCTTACTGCCCGATGTTCCCTCACGATCCGCTGGTAGCACGGGCAATCAATAGTATTACGAAATAATCAAGACAAATAATCGGTAATGATATCCAAGAATAATGATTATGCAGCACTCTTTTCTTTATAAACGGCATTATAGAAAAACTCCTCATTTTTCAATAATGTCGGAACATATTTTTCCAGTGCACTAAATAATTCTTTAGCAAGTTCCTGATTCTCCTCTAGCTTCTTTTCCTTATTCTCTTTATTTATCGTGCCCATTTTCAGACATTTAACGTCTATATCTTCAAGGCTAGATTCTAAATTTTTGAATGAATCTGTATCTACTTGTTCCGCAAATAATACCTCACAGTGATACTGCAATTCACTCACTACGGTATCCTCAAAATACCTCCCTCCCAATGGCATTAACAACGCATATTCATCTAATGTATGTGTTACTTTGTGGTCACCTAGCAAGTGTATGTAGTAGATTAACGCGCAAAAGCTGTCACATTCTTCACTTGAGTCAGGAATTTTGTCACCTACTAATGGGATTCCTGACCACCAGTTAAAGTTAAACACCTTATTTACTGCACTCTCGATAATCCCCTTTCTACTTTTCCACTTTTTTTCCCATGCTGGGTCATTGTATCGATTTCGATATTTCAAAGGATGATATTCACTATCCCATCCATTGTGTGCATACAGCCTATGTTTACCACCACCTTCAATTGATATCTCTTCTAATGTTGGTAAATTTCGAACTCCATTTTTTTCCAGTGTATCTAAATAGTTCTGCCCATATGTTTTGAACTGATCAATTGTTAAATAAGCAGCGGCAGCAAATATTTTAGATATTTGCTTTTCTTTTTTTTCTAGTTTATCTGACCCGAATAAAATTGATTCAAAGTCTTTCTGATGCTCCTTACCAGTTTCGGCGCAAACAGGAGAACTGGAAAAAGAAATGGATATCACGATGAGCATTAAAATACAAATAAGCCTTTTCATATTTTTAGTTTGTAACCCTTTCAAACCGAATGTCATCCGACCACTCTGATGCATGATCAAGCCACTGCCATTTATCTAAAAACCCTACACGTTTCTCTTTCTTCACCTGATAGTTAAACTTTAAAGGCTGTGTATCTACTGATTTACTTGGCGTGATAGTAATTTCTATCGTCTCCCCACCATTATATTTCTCTTTGGTTGCTTTTTTGCTTTTATAGAAAGCTGTAAAAGTATCGACAGGTTTTCCTTTTTTACGATTTACCTTTTCAATCTTCCAATCATCAGCAGCATCTTTTCCCGATACTGACATCTTAATCACAGAATCGGACGTTAGATACATTGCAGGTAAAGCAATTTCTTTTCCATTAAATTCAATCTCAATATCTTCTTCTTTTACATCTGATACAGTCGAACTGAATACAAACAAATTATCAATAGATGGATTTAAGAACAGAGCCTCTCCATCAGAATGAATAATCTTATCTAATCGTTCCTTTTCTTTCTTATCTATCTCTCGTTTATCAGCAATAACGCGAAGCAGCTCGCAATTAAGTAACAACGGCTCAGATATAGGTACAAGCTCAGTTTTTCTGACTGTTTTCAGCATCTTATTATATGATTCTATTTCCTTTTTCTGCTCTTTCGAATCAGTTTTTCCTGCCTTCCGTTCAACTACCTCTTTTTCGTATGCTTTATTCAGCTCCTTCTGTTCATCGACAAGATTATTGACGTTTTCAGCAAGTATGTCATACGCTGACTTCAGATATTTCTGATCCTTAGTATCTGAATACAATGTCATATATACTTCGGAGACAAAATAGCGTGATGCCCAATCCGTCACTTTTGAATTATCTAGAATAGCTGAACAATATTCATTTGCTTTATTAATGTATGCGCTATTTGGAAGAACTTCTTTAGCTGCTACAATACCTTTTGGAAGGACTTTAGCATAATCATAATCTCGTCTGAATATATGAATATTTAACGCTTCATATTGATCTATAGAGTCGAGACATTTTTGATAATCTTCATTTTCAAAATAGCACTCAGCCATTTCCAACCAATATAGTCCAAAATGTTTGTATGCAGGAATGTCATTTGCAGCATTTTCGAAATGCTGTATTTTGGATGTGACATTACTCTTACTTTTCCAGGTAACAAAATCTTCAACCACTTCTGGAGTTAGTGAAAGATCTCCATCCAGATCATTTGCACCCACCATTGTCACCATGTATCTGAATAAGTCACTGGTGCTGTTTGCTAATATTGTATATGCTTCATCATCCAACTCCCATATCTTTTCCATATACTTCATATCTGCATCGGCAGAAGCAGTATCATATCCGGTCTTAGCATCTATTGCCATATATGCAAGTGAGGCAGCAATTTTTAAGGGATTTTTTGTTCGTGAAATTGAAAGCAAAGCAATCGGATCTGGCACTGCATCTCTTAACGCCTGAGCCTTATCTTTCTGAAGAACATATTCTACTCTTTCTCGATTAACATCTACCATTCGGAATTGTTTTATAGATTCCAGAAGTGACGTTACTTCATTAAGAGTTAATGAATCCACAGCATTAGGATGTGTATTATTAATAAGCGAATTAAATATTTCTTCCATATATAACTTACTGCCAGAAGATTTCTGAATTTCTTCTGTAAGCGCCACAATATAATTAAGCATATTTATTGCATTAAGTTTCTGTTCCTGCTCAGAGAATTTTTTATTGGAAACATTATCATTAGACTCCAACACAATATCCGTTGCCATAACCTTTGTAGGAAACAACATAGAACCACTCATAATAACAATAACTAAAAACAGGCTGATAATTCGCTTCCAATTTTCCCGTATTTTCATTTTTGTAACCTCTTTGCATACAGCTATTTTTCTAAGATTTTCCTCTTCACATGTATCATCATGATACTTACTGATTACCTATATGACCTTATGACTTATCGAAACATGCAGTAACCAAAAGAGCGTCTTTCGCTATAATGACTATTCTTGATATTCTTATTTATAAAGCAACATCCTCATCTTCTCCCCCACCTCTTCTGACTCTTCCGTCAAATTTCCTTCCTCCGTCAGAATCGGTGTATCCAGCACCGCCTTTATAGACTTCGCTGTTGAGGCAACGATCGCAATCTTCTTCTTGGACTCCGGCTTATACATACGATAATCCGTACCCTCTTCCCGGACCACATCCTCCATGTTCCAGATCTGCGGCAGGAAATAAGAATCAAGGTGGGCCAGCAGCGTGTAGAACATACTGGTTCTTCGTCTGATCGCGCTGCACTGCATAGCAGCCGTATTCAGCGCCTCGACAATCTCGTCCGCCTGGGCTTTATTCTCCAAAGCTTTCTCGACCTTTTCCTGAGCCTTAGCGCCGGTAATCAAACCCATGACAAGCAGAGCCGGTCCCGCAACAATGCCGCCGAGCACAATAGTTCCACCTGCCATGCCCAGACCACCGGATGCCAAAGAGCCTCCGCCGAAGAAAGCAAGTGTTGCGTTATGCGCGGCAATGCCGCTCAGACTTGATATTGCTGTTCCGGTTGATGCACAGGCAAGTGACTGAGCCGCTCCCCACGCACCAATCGCCGTCATAGCGCCGCCTGCAGCACCCGCAGTCGCGCCTCCTGCAATATTGAGCGCAAAGTTCCCCAGTTCTTTAAGGTCTTCAAAATCCGTCTGATCGATGTTAAGATTCTGCAATTCCTCCAGCCCGGTAGATTCGCGGAAATCAACATTCTTAATGGTTTCAAATGTATCCAGGAACGACCTCACAGTATTCTGCAGCACAAAAAGTTTTTCTTCTCCGAGTTTCTGCAGTGCAAATGACACCTGTTCCCGCTGTCTCTCCAGATTCTGTCTTGCGGTATCGACGGCTTCATTTGCAGATGTATTGATTTTGTTGGCCTTCATGTTATCCGACAATGCAACCGCAGTCTTTCCTGCGCCGAACGTACCTGTCGCAACTGCCGCTCCGATGAATAATAATGGTAATGGCATAACTCTTTCCCCCTCAATCGAGCATCAGCGCCCGCATGTTCTGCATAATTGTCTGTTTCCTGTCGGCAATTTCATTAATGAATGGCTCAACCTCCGAATATCGCCTGTCTGCTGCCTTGAGGATGTTTTCCTCTTTATTAAGAGCCATCATAGTCTGTATTGTGCTTTCCATTTCCTTGAGTACGGACGCATCAATTCCCAGAGCGCGTGCAACGGAACGGATGAGACGATTTTCATTTGCAGAATACTCATTTTCTGCAAATGCAATCGACACCAAATCCCACAACAACACCGTCGGTCTGATGCTCCCCTCATCAGAATTCTGCGAATTCATGATAGCCCTGTTGACCTGTCCAAAGACAACGTCATAGAACTCTTCAGGATCACTGATACCGCCGATCTCAGCGTTGCACCTGGCAATCAGGTCATTTCTGTATGTCCCGTACTCAGGATCCAGTTCATGCCCAATCGAATCGAACATTTCAATTTCTTCGTCCGCAACGGTCATATCTGATGCAATCAGATAATACATGATCTCCAGAGCGTCCTGTTCACGGATAAGCTTGGTTATTTCCTTCTTCTTGAAAGTCGATCCTGCCTTATCATACAGCCTGGCACCTTCCGTTTTTGCCCTCTGGATAGTATCTGCACCTATCTTCTGAAAGCCTTTGAGCGTCTTTTCCGTATCAATTTCTTTTACACTATCCGGAAGATTCTCCGCTGCTTTTTTGGCAGTCTCCGCAGCATTTCCAAGCTGCTTTTTCACTTTATCAAATAATCCCATAAAGTCCCCTCCTTGTGCTTAATATGCACTCACTTCTGTGCATATATTGATCATTATTAAAATATGAAATCCTCGTCAGAATCCATCAATGCATCAAACTCTTCCTGGTTCGTGAACTGGATTTCCGCGCCAAGCATTTGCTGAATTTGGACATTGCCGGCGATGTAACCGTCGGGATCATTTGCAAGAATCGCCTGATCCATGGCTGCAAATCCACTCTGGAACGCATCCAGATGTTCATTCATATACTCGGAGACCCGCTGCTCAGCTTCCATCCGGTATGCGCGAATCATGTCGATTGACCTCTGGCACTCGGCTTCCACACGCATACGACTCTCGCGTGCGAGCCTGAGATCATCCAGCGCCTTGCAGTACTCCCGATAGGCTCCCATCATTCCCTGATAAGCTATGATCGGACCTGAGAACTTCAGGAGTACCTGAGGATCGGTGGTGAACACTTTCGGATCAATATTGAAAGCATCCATGGCTTTAACGCCGACTTCACCAATGCCTGTCTGACTCATACGGATCAGGAATTCGTCTGGGCTGATCTTCTTACGAAAATATAACACTACAATGCCAATGATTTCTTCACTGGCATTAACCAGACAGTCAGCGAAGCCATTTTCAGCCAGTGTGTGGAATTCTTCACGATCAGTTCTTTCAAGAATTTCGTTTATTGTCTTTGGAAAAAAGTCTTCCGAAAAAATCTTTCCATATCTCAGAAAAGACTTACTGTAAGTTTCCGCATACTTTTTGATAATATCGACACGTTCTTTTTTATCACTCTTGAACATGTCGACAAGAAAATTAATAAGCACACCCACATCGATATTGGGAAGCGAATCATCTTTGACTTCGCTTGTTGCTGATCTGTTGGTCTGTCCGCCAACTGATTTATCATATTGTCCGCCAGCTGACCAGACAAGTGTCCGTTTTCATCTATAAATGTACCGGGGCCTAAACCCCAGTACGTAAGATATTAATCAAGTAACAGTTCATTAACTGTGGTGAGCGCTGCTATGATTGCACTTGCTGCATCATAACTGAATCGATCCGTCATCATTAATGAGTTGATATTCCATATTGAATCGTCATAGGATGCAAGTTCGCATCCGGTATGCCAGTCCGGTATACACAGGAAATGGCCATTGGCCTGGCTGCCGAAAATAAGGTGATAGCTGTGACCGCATGCCATAATGCTGCATTCATAGGGCTCCCTGTCAAACCGGATCGGAAAAATACGCCCCTCTTTTCTACGATACCGGACGACATCTTTCGAGTTCCTGTCAGACATTCTGTACTCAAAAGGGATGTGCATTATCTCTCGCCCCCTTTCAGCATCTCGTGTTCAGCCACGAAGGTGACGATATGATCATCGATCAGGCGGTGGCCCTGCTGGCTGGCATATAGCAGGGATTTCTCGCAGACACGGTTAATCATACGGGGGATCCCGGATGAGATCTTATAAATCTCGTCTACCGCACGTCCTGTGAACAACTCCTGATCGCATCCGGCATAATTAAGATGGGACAGGATGTACTTGTCAGTCTCTGATCTGTCAAGAGGCGGAAGTACGCAGTTGATATCGATACGCTGCCTGACAGCGGCGTACCTCTTCAGGCGGAGCTTGTCATCCCATAGTTCAGTCTGACCGACAAGTATGAGTGCCATCGGACTCATGGAGTCGAAGCGGTAATTCAGGAGAAAACGGAATTCTTCTATGGTCTCTTTCTCCAGCAGGTGTGCTTCATCAAGGATACAGACGACCTTCCTGCCCTGCATGCCGCGGATGATCTCGATCTCTTTCTGCAGCTGACGCTTGGAATCGCCCCTGTAAAACTTCGATTCCAGTCCGAGCTGGTCAAGCATGCCTCTGTAGAGCCATCTAGGTGTGAGCTTCGAGTCGGAAAGATACAGGACTGTATACTCTTCCCTGGGAAGTTCTGATGTAAACTTGCGGATCAGGGTCGATTTCCCGCAGCCGGGATCTGCTGTAACAACAGCGAATAATTGATTCTTCGCGGTATATACCAGCCGGTCGAGTGTGTTGGACATTGCAGGCGATTCGTAAAGGGATTCGGTAGGAAGGTCCCGGGCGAACGGAGTATGCCGCATTCCGAAGTATTCCTCATACATCTGACGCCACCCCCTTCCTGTATGCGCCGTAGGAGATGGCATCAGCCCGGCGCTTCACCGACTCCCGGTGCTGCTTCTCCAATGCGTCAAGAAAGCGGGACGTTTCCGGTTCTTCTGCCAGCATGGATGCCGGCAGGGATGGCTTCCGGGCACAGTATTCGCCGATCACTAAAGGCTTTGCCGTAAAAGGTTCCATGCCCTGGTAATGCACGGTGATGTCTTCCGGTGCGAACGGGTCATAAGAGATCTCCACCGTGAAGCCAATGAGCGAAGGCTTTGTCTCGTAACGCCTGCCCTGGAAACTGATGCATGCACCCTTGTCGACTTTACGCTTCTCGTGATGCAGGAATGCTTCCCCGACAACGGCCGTATCCAGGAACTTGAGGGGACGGCGGTCGCGGTTCCATTCCTGTTCCGGTGAGATCCCCTCTTTCGGTACTTTCACGGAAAGGCTCTCATAGTATTCCCGGATGCCGTTATGCGGCTTCTTTGAATAGTACTCATCCAGATAAATGGTCCAGTAGCGGTTCAGTTCATCCAGTGAGCGGATCTTCTTGACTTTGGCTTCTGCTATAAAATCATCGACCACCTGGTGGAACTTCTCGACTTTGCCCTTGGATTTTCCGCTCCGGACAGGTGCCGTCCTCACCTTGATGGACAGCTTTGCAAGGGAGAGCCTCAGCTGCTTTGCACGGTATTGTGAGCCGTGGTCAAAATAGCAGGCATCGAATGTGCCAAATTTGAGGATGGCTTTGTGGAACGTGTCTTCGACAACGGTCTCTTCCTGGTTGTCATAGAACTGTGATGCCAGAATCATCCTGGAATGGTCATCAATGGCAGAGGAAAGGTATGTCTGGACAGCTCTGCCGTTCTCGCCAATAGGAAGTACCGGACCATATTTTATATCGCCCTGGATCAGCATCATCCTGTGCGGCTTGCAGAACCTCTTGGATGAACTGTCCCTTGCTTCCTTGTACGTCTTCAGATGTGTGCTTCCAAAACCGGCAGCGTACAGATGGCGCTGGAGCGTGGATCTTTTCAGTACCCCCGGCTCTACCTGACGTTCCAGTTCCAGTATGGTGATGATCTGATCCACGGATCGCGACGGCACTTCACGCCTGAGCTGGATGGCCTGCTCAAGTAGTTCTTCAAAATTCTCCGGGAGGGCATCCTGGTTCCGGGGGCCGTGGCTCTTGGGCTTAAGGCCTTCGAACCCGTCTTTCTGGTATGCATCGTCATAACGTTTTATCGTTTTATAGGACACATCGTACTGTGCGGCGATTTCATGCCGCAGCTGCACACGTTTTGCGGGATCCAGTGATGTATCCACCAGCCGGGAGATCATCTGGAAACGTTCCAGCGCAGTATCATCCTGCCAATGCTGGATCATAAGGCTTCTGTTCGTGTTCATAGTCTGTAATACCTCCTTTGATATGGAGTATACAGACCAGCCGGAGGACAGCATAACCAAAGTCGGTAAAAAATCAGGGGTAGTATGGGAGCAGGCGCGACCCGGAATTATAGATGTACCGGATGACTGTCCTGAGCCAGCCGTCCGGGATAGAACTTCTCAGTCTGCCCAGCAGCGAAACACCGGATTTCAATAGTTCCACAGAGAAACCCAGTTCCCGATAACCGATGGATTTCATATTTCCATCTATGTCAGACTCGTTCAATTCCAGCCAGAACTTCCAATGATTTACTGTCATAGCTGATGGACGGTCGTCAGACGTATCAGGGGTGATTCTGTCATCGAGTGCATCTCCGATCACGGATTCTTCATAATGCTTGAAAGGCACCAGGACATCCGGAAGCATACGGTGTATCCGCTTACAGGAAGGGTTATTGCATTGATGTCGGGGAATATGTATCCATTCAACATCCCCGCCTTCATGCCTTACGATGCGTTTGCAATAATCCCGGAAAATGAGGATGCCCTTTTTGCACTTTGTGCACAGATATTCGCTGCCGTCAGATAAAAATATATTGCCCTGCCTGTTTGTACTCTGTTACAATATACATGGTTTTAATACCGTGAGTCACAGGGTACGCGATCTGCAAATAGGGTGCTCTGTGGCTCTCTTTCTTTATAGACTAACGGACAGTATACAGAGCAATAAGCGGACAATCAAGCAAATCAAAAAAGAGTCAATTCAACTGAGCTGAAACAGTAAATCAGATAATTCATCTTGTCCTTTGGCATCCGGCTAAACTTATTTTTCATGGAATTCCATAGAACATCCGGGTCTTTATTTGAGGAAGATAGATCAGGAATTTCAGGAGGGTCAGCCTGTTCTTTTTTTTGCGCCAGTAGTAGCAAATCATCATGCACATTTTTAGCGTCCCAGAATACGTTTGGCGCTAGGATTCCATCGAAGTCTTCATACTGATAAATATACGGTTCGGCTAAACGTTCTTTGAATGGGTAGATCCTGAATTCAGAATATGCTCCGTGCCCGATGACATACCGAAAGATTTCTTCTGCAAATCGCTCGCCAATCTCACCTTTAAGAAACCCGGCACCCTGATCTGATATGGAATATGATCTCTGTCCCCTTAATGTATCGTCCCGGAATGAATTGGTAAAAAGTGGTGCAAATGCTTCACGGATCCGGTAAACTCCCTCCGGCATAACATCTGAAAGGAAATCAGTAGGTTCATAGAGGACTTTCGATATAGAACCGTGTCCTATAGCTGTGTCCGGCAATTGCACATCTTGCCAGAAGAGCTTTACGGAATCCTGAACGGACTTTTTGGTGATCCGGATTGGTCCGCCTTTCTGAAGACGAGGCTCTGTCTTCAGCCATTCCTGAACCGCTTTATTTGTTGGTTTTTCTGCTATTACCGAGGCGATTTTCATTGCTTCCAGCTTTTCTGCACAGTGCTTGATCTTTTTTAGGTCAGCCTGATTTTTAGCAGTTGGAAGAAGCTTTTTGGTGTATTCGTGGCAGATATCATTTGCATGCTTATTCCATTCGTTATACGTGGCAGTCTCTTTAGTGAACTGTTTCCTGTAGAAACGATCGGCTGCGCTCAGCACCATATTCATTTCATAACTAGTCGTCCGGCCTTCAAATTGTATCAGCTTCAGGCAGCGGTCCCTGTCAAGAATAGTCTGATCGATATGTATCGTAGTGATATCTGCGCAG
>OCVV011235390.1_pt1 | contig 10896 bp, 9 predicted proteins | sample 1539721 | NCBI WGS metagenome assembly OCVV01 (sample SAMN02144230, study PRJEB22623) | gut metagenome | biome: sheep rumen | host: Ovis aries | place: New Zealand
TTTCCATCTTTATCTAATATAATAGAGTTTGAAGATCCAATTACAAGTTCTTCCTTTGTAATTTCAAAATCATCACCCCATCCACCATATATCATACCACAAATAATTCCTGCACCAACAACAATTAATGCTACGAAAAGCAATAATAATATTTTAATTATTAAAGCGATTCTAGGATGTTTTTTTGAAAATTTCATTTTTTCAGATTTTTCGGTTTTATTGTGTCTTTGAAAAAACATCTTTTTATTTGCATTTCCATCTTTATTGGTATGTTTTTTATTTGTTCTATAGTTCTTTTTTCTATTTCTATTTTTGTAAGACATATTTTTATATCCTTTCTATGATATAATATTATTAAAGTTGCACATATTTATACCATTTTGACTTCTATATTATATCATTTTTTTTGAATTAGTCAACTAATTTTTTATTTGTTCATAGTAACATATTAGAATTTACAGTTTAAATTTGGTCTTGATTTAAATCTTGAATTATAATATAATGACTTTAAAATATGAAAGAATCAAAATAAGGAGCAGATATGAATCATAAAGTTTTAATCATAGGCTATGGAGTTGTTGGAAAAAATATTGCAAATGAATTACATGATATACATCCAGATATAGTGGATAAATATAAAAAAGATGTAAATACTATAAAACCTATTCATTACGATGTAGGTTTTATATGTGTTGGCACTCCTTTAAAAGAAGATAATACTTTAGATATTGAAGAAGTTATTAATTCTATAGTAGAATATGACTGTGAAATATATTGTATCAAATCCACTTGTCCAGTTGGAACCGTTGAAAATTTAACAAAACAAACAGGGAAAAAAATTATTTTTAGTCCTGAATATATTGGAAATACAAAACACAATATTAATTATCCCTTTAATTTCACCATACTTGGCGGAAATAAAACATACTGCGATGAAGTAATACAGGTGATAATGCCTTGTTATGATGGAAGACATCAATTTAGAATAGTTGAGCCTAAATTAGCTGAATTAGTAAAATTTATGGAAAATTCTTTTTTAGCTACTAAAGTTAGCTTTTGTCAGTCATTTTTTAATATATGTGAAACAGAAAATTTAAATTATAGTGAATTAAGGGAACTATTCATATTAGACCCCAGAGTTAACCCATCACATACATTTGTTTATAAAGACTCTCCATATTGGGATAGTTATTGTTTGAATAAAGATATTCCTTCAATTGCAAATCAATATGATATATCCTTATTAAAAAGTGTAATAAATTTTAATAATACTCAAAAGTCAAAAAAAGATGCTTAGTTAAGCATCTTTTAAAATAAATTCATATATTCTAACATCTTTTTATTTATAATTTCAATATCAAATCTTTTTTTTGCTAATTCATAACTTTTTTCTGACATCTCTCTTAATTGTTCTGGCGAGCTATTTATCATAAGCAAAATTTTTTCTTCTAAATCATCAATATTCTTTTCTTTAATAAGATATCCATTTATACCATTGATAACGGTTTCTTTACATCCTCTTAAATTTGTAGTTATAATTGGTCTTCCAACTGCTAGTGCTTCTAATAATCCTCTAGGAATACCCTCTCTTAAATAACTTGGGAGAATAACAACATTTGCTTTTTTTATATAGTCATATACTTTATCAACTTTCCCTCTAAACTCAATATCTTGTGAATAAATCTTTAGTTGTTGTTTTGATATCCCTCTATAGGATTTTTCAATTTCTCCTATATGAACGAATTTACATAAAGGATACTTTTTATGTATTCTTCTTGCAGCTTTACTTAATTCCTCTAACCCTTTTACTTTGATTCCTCTTGAAATCATTAAAAATGTCAAATTGTCCATACTTTTAATATAATTGTTAGTTTTTACAAATTTTTTCATATTAACCCCAGAGCCATCTATTAAAACCGCTTTTTCTGGTTTAACATATTTTTTGCCTACAAGTTCTTCTTTATCTTCTTTGTTTTGAAATATAACTTTTTTATCAATTTTAAAAGCCAACCTATAGCCAATATCGCAAAATACTCTTACTATTCTTGTGCGAAAAGTATTAATCGAATAATTATACCCCATTCCTACAACTAAAGCATATATCTCTTTTGTTTTTGCAATTTTTCCTGCAATCGAGCCTAAAATAATTGGTTTTACACTATAACCTAATAAAACCTCCACTTTCTCTTTTTTTAAGACTTTAACTAGCTCAATAATATATCTTATATTTTTATATAAACTTATTGATATACAGTTGTTTTTAATGTTAATTGATTTTGCCCCTAATTTTTCGATTTTTTTTACATTTATATTTTCATTTCCAATAGCAACAACCTCATGGCCTTGTTCAATTATACATTTTATTAAATCGCCTCTTGCTTTTACTATATCAGATGTACTATTACTTAAAATTGCAACCTTCATTTATTATATAACCTTTCTTATATTTACTAAGAATGTACTTTTTATATTTTATATTAATAATGTGTTTTTTTCAATTAGTTAACTATATTTTCTTAAAAATAGATTACTATATAACAAATAACCAATTGACTTATAGTAAATAAATCTGTATAATGATTTTAATTTGAACTAAATTTTTAATGTTTCACATAAGGAGATTAGCTATGAAAGAGTATTTTAAAGAACAACTTTGCAATTTATCTTCAATCCTCTACTTTGCTAAAATCGACCTAGCAAAATCCTATAGAGGAGCCTTTTTAGGTTGGTTTTGGGCAATTTTCAAACCTACATTTACAATTTTTGTTTATTATTTTACATTTACTATAGGATTAAGGACATCTAAAGTTATGTTTGGATATCCATATTTTTTGTGGCTTATTTCTGGAATTATACCTTGGTTTTTTATTAATGATGTATTACATCAGGGAAGCGAATCTATTAGAAAATATGATTATCTTGTAACAAAGGTTAAATTTCCTGTATCAATTATTCCAACTTTTTCAACTTTGTCAAAATTTATAGTTCATTTAATTCTTACAACATTAGTAATACTTATTTTTGCTTTAAGCAAATATGAATTGAGTATTTATATTATTCAATTACCATTTTATATGATTCTTATGTTTATATTTCTTAACTTTTTAAATTTAGGATTATCCTCTTTATCAGCTATAAGCAAAGATTTTTTTAATTTTATAAAATCTACTATTTTTGCTATTTTTTGGCTTTCAGGAGTAATATGGGATCCATCTTTAATTAATATTGAATGGTTAAAAAAAATATTATTCTTAAACCCTATAACTTTTATAGTTAATGGTTATAGAAACTCATTTGTTAAACATATATGGTTTTGGAAAGAGCCAACTTCATTACTATTTTTTCTATTATTGACTTTAGGAACTATTATTTTTAGTATTGCTATATATAAAAGAATAAAAAAAGATATACCAGACTTACTTTAATAGGAGGATAAAATACAACTATGAATAATGATATTTCTGTTCAATTTAAAAACATTACTAAAGAGTATAAACTTTGTAAAAAATCTAAATATAAAATATTTCAAATTCTTTTTAATAAAAAAGGAATTAAAACTAAAATTGTTTTAGATAATATTAGTTTATCAATAAAAAAAGGGGAATCTGTTGCAATTCTTGGAAAAAATGGAATGGGAAAATCTACATTGATTAAACTGCTTTCTGGAATCACCTATCCTACTTCAGGAAATATTTATACAAATGGAAAGGTAAGCTCTATTCTAGAATTAAATGCTGGATTTGAAAGTGATTTTACCGGGCGAGAAAATATTTATTTAAAATGTAAAATATTAGGTTTAAAAAATGAGGAAATCAATCAAATTATTGATGATATAATTACTTTTGCAGATATTGGAGATTATATTGATGAACCTGTTAGAACATATTCCAGTGGAATGAGAGCAAGACTTGGTTTTGCAATTAGTAGTCATATTAAACCAGATATTTTAGCAATAGATGAAGTTTTTAGTGTCGGTGATTATAAATTCAAACAAAAATGTTTAGATAAAGTTAATGAAATAAAAAAAGATAAAAGTGTTACATTTATTCTTGTTACTCATTCTATAGAAATTGCAAAAGAATTTTGTAATAGAGGTATTTTAATTGATAATGGAAAAATTATTTTTGATGGAGAGATTGATGTTTGTGCGGAAAAATATTTATTAATATGAATTTATAATTATTCTGATTTATATTAAGTACTTATAAAGCATTAAAGAGCAAGTGTTCTTATCACTTGCTCTTATTATTCTGTTCTAAGCCACTGTACATTTTGACATCCACACCCCCAAGGTGCATCAGGAATTGCATTTTGTACATTATCAACTACTATACTATCTAATGAGCAACGCCAAAATGCATTATTCTCAATTGTACTTACGCTATTTGGAATCCTGATATTTTTTAACTGTGGACATAAATCAAATGCCCTAGATCCAATGTAATTAACTCCATTATCTTCCATAACAAACTCATGTAAAGAGCTACATTCCGCAAAAGCACTATACTCAATTCTTTTTACATTACTAGGTATCGTAATTTTTTCTAAAGAAGCACATCCTTCAAATGTAACATATTCCAATTTGGCAACACCTAATGGTATAGCAACTTTTTCAAGTCCACTAAACCTAAAAGCACCCTCTCCAATCGTCGATACACTATCTGGAATACTTATTTCTGTTAATGAAGAACAGAACGCAAATGCATAATCTCCAATACTTATCGTACTTTCAGATAAATTAATACTCTTTAAATTTATACATGACTCAAACGCTCTATCCGGAATAGCTATCAGCCCCCCAGGCAAAGATACATTCTCCAACACATGACAACCCGAAAACGCACCTTCACCTAAATAGGTTGTTTTACTTGGAATGCCTAAACCGCACTGCATTACATTTATTGAACGCATACGAGCCGATTCTAGTTATATTTTTGCTTAATACGATTGTCGCTAGGGAAGTGCAACCATCGCCAACATAATTTAAATCATAGGATGTCCCAAACGAATAATTTCCGATCTCCACTATATTATTTGGCATTACAACTGTTTCAATATTTCTCCATGAAGCAAATGCATAATCTCCAATTTTTGTAATAGTTTTTCCTTCAGCATTTGTTTCTGGTATAACAATATTTACCTCACTAGAATAAAATCCATTCTTTTTTTCGTAATAAACTCCCATTCCTGTATCATCTCTACTGGTTCTTGATTTTGCTCCTGTTAATGTTACTGTTCCATCTCCATTATCTGAATATGTAAAAAATTTCTCATCAGTTATTGGTAAAGTAGTTTTTGTTCCATCTGGATATGTTATTGTTGCAGTTTTATTTACATTATCATATGTTGCACGTGGACCTTGTGAAACTGTCGCACCTTTTAATGTTCCATTATATATTCTTAATACTGGTATTTGATATTTTCCATTCTTTGTTGTTAATGTTTTATCTAAAATATTCTCTTCTTCATCTGATAGAGTTCCATATTTAGGTGTTAATATACCTTCTAATTCTTCTTCTGTTAATTCATCTTTTAATTTAGTGCTTTGCTTGGCAAGTATGTCTAATCTCGCTTCTTCTATAATTTGTTCAACTTCAGTACTTTCCTTCGCTTCTCCAGCTCTTGTTAATATTCCATTATCTCCTGTTAACATCATTATTGATATTCCTGCTAATATTAAAAGAATTATAATTGTAACTACTAATGCTATTAACGTTATTCCTCGATTTTTTGTTTTATTGTTAAAAACCATATTAAACTCCCACCTTTACTTTTGTTTTTATATTTTACACTTATATTTTTATAAAAAAAATAATGTTTGTCAATATCATTTTTTTTATTCAGTGTCTTTAACCCTTGTATTTACATAGATTATGTACTTTGTTACATTTTTGTTACGTTTTCATTACATTTTTGTTACGTTTTGTTTTTTCGTTACATAAGCTTTTATCAAGATTCCACACTAATCTAATAAATCAATCCATTGTTTAATTATTTTTTCTTTAGAAAAGTCTCTAATTCTTTCTTTTGATTTTTTTTGATAATGTAATCTTACTTCATTATTCTTTAATATTTCCAAGATTGCTTTAGATAATTCTTTTATATTCTTCTCTTCTTTTATAACGGGTACTAAAATACCATATTTTTCATATGTCATTTCTGTATTATCTTTATATAGATCAGTATCTGGCGCTATTATTTCCCTTGTTCCTGCTTTGCAGTCTGTAGATATTATTGGCAATCCACAATACATTGCCTCAAGTATAGCATTTGACATACCTTCATAATACGAACTTAACACAAAAGCTTTAGCCCTATTTAGAAATATGTATGGATTTTTTTGAAATCCTAATAAAAACACATTTTTTTCTAATTTCATTTGCATTATTTTCGCTTTAAGTTCTTGTTCCAGTTCTCCTTGCCCTAAAATTAGTAATTTAGCATCAGGAATTTCATCTACAACTTTTCTAAAAGCTACAATCAAGTTTGCTTGTCCCTTTTGATAAGTTAATCTGCCCACATTTATAATAGTTTTTTCTTTTGACTCGCTAAACTCATTGTTTTCATCAAGCATATCCTCTATTTTTTTCTCATCACAAAAGTTATATATTGTAGTTATTTTTTCTTCTTTTGCATTATATTTTTTAATTTGCTCTGTTTTTAAAATATTTGACACAGTAACTATTTTATCTGAAAATTTTCCTGATTGCCTATTTATATATCTATACTGTATTTCTCTTTCAGATGCTGATAAATAATTTCTGATTGATATTATTGTAATATCATTTGTTTTTGAAAATGTGTTATAAAAGTTCATTTTTGAAGTAAAACTGATTGAATGTGTTATATGGTATTTCTTTTTAATATTTCTTATTTTATTAATATAATATAGTCTTTTAAATAGTTTATTTTTTCCTATCCCAATGACTATTCTATTTACATTGCAATTATAATCTTCTTCTGTTTTATCAGCTATTGTAACTAAAATTACTTTATATATTTTTGCTAGCTCTTCAGATATATTTGAAATAACTCTTTCTGCTCCTCCGTTTCTTAATTGAGGAATAAGTAACATTATTGAATTTTCTTTATATTTTTTCTTATAAAATAATCTATTAAAATAAAATAATACTTTAATAATTGTTATTTCAATAGGCTCTCCTACTTTTCTTTTCCATTTTTTATAAAAATTATTTATTGGATTAATCATTTTTATCCTTCCATTATTTATATTTTTCTCTCTTTTAGCACATATATTTTTCATACCATAATTGAAACATATAATAATTCCACAAGATTTGACCATAATTACTATCTACATTTTTATCTTTTATAATATTTAATAATTGTTTCAAAATGTCATAATCAAATATACTCTGTTTTTTAATAAAGTTTTGTTCCGATAATCTTAAAATATCATTATATAAATATCTATTAATCCATTTTATTATTGGTATTCCAAAACCTTTTTTCCCATTCTCTAATAAATCTTTTGGTAAATAATCAAATAGAATTTCCTTTAATATGAATTTTTTATTAGAATGATAATATTTGTATTTTTGCGGTATTTTAAATGAATAATCAACTAATTCTGTACTTAAAAATGGGCTTTGCATATTTATTCCATTATTAGAAGCACATCTATCTGTTTTGGTATTTAACCTAACAGCTAAAAAAGTATCTATGTCTATTATCATTCGTTTAACTTGCCAACTTCTGTTATTAATGCTTTTATCATATTCATATATATGCTTATTCTTTTCTATAAATAATCCTTTAAAATAATATTCTTTAAATATAGCATCTACTTGACTTTGACATTTTATATTTGTATTTCTAAATATATACTTTAATTTTGTATTATTAATCATTTTTTTACTAATATTAAGATTTAATGGATTAATTAATTTATGCATTTTCTGTAATTTATATAATTTGTCATATATAGTTGATCCACAAAATATCTGATCCGCTCCATCTCCAGAAATTGCAAGCTCCACTCCATTTTTTTTAGCAAATTCATTTAAAATAATAGTTGGAATTTGAGAAGCATCTGCAAATGGTTCATCATAATATAAGGGCACTTTTTTTATTGTTTCAAGAATATCTTTTTCATTTATATAGTGTTCATGATGGTTTGTTCTTAAATATTTAGCAATTCTTTTTGACTTCTCCGCTTCATTTCTTTCTTTTTCATAAAACCCTATAGAAAATGTATCAATATTTTTGATTTTCAATTTCTTACATAGTAATGATGTTACTAAACTTGAATCAATACCACCACTCAAGTATATTCCAGCTTTTTTATTATCCATAATCATAGATTCTAAATTATGCACTAACATATCTTCAACTGTTTTTTTTGCAATATTAAAATCCTTAATGCATTTTCTTGAATTACTGTTATAAGAATCTATGCAATTCCAATATGTTTTATTAATAATATTTCCACTATTAAATACTAAAAAATGACCATGCTCTAATTTAAATGTATTTTCAAAAATTGTGTCTGGTTCATTTATATAGCTATATCGGAAATATAATGATAATGCATTATTATTAATATTCTTTATGAATTTGGGATATTTAATAATAGACTTTAACTCAGATGCAAAAACAATGGTATTACCATCTATATAATAATATAATGGTTTTGTCCCTAATGGGTCTCTTCCTAATATTAATTTATTAATTTTTTTATCAAATAAAGCAAATGCATAATATCCTTTTAGCTGATAGATAAAACTTTCTCCATATTTTTTATATAATTCAATTATACTTTCGGTATTTTTAAAATTCCCATCCACTACAACATATATATTATCTCTACACTCTATATTTTTTATATCGTAGCTTAAATTTGCCACTCCCCAATTTTGTTCTGTGTATTTTTGTATATTATTACCTCTATTAATAATTGCTTTTGACATATCACTTAAAACATTTATATCAATATTATTTTTTGAAACATATCCACATATACCACTCATATTATCTCCCTATTCCTGCTATTATCTCTAATCTTTGCTTTAAATATAATAAATCTATTACATCATTATATACATATATTTTACCAGATTTATCGCTTATTTCCTCATCTTTACTTTCATATTCATACTTAGTTCCGTTAAATATACAATTTTTTGCTATTATTTTTGAATTATCAGTAGCAATTATTCCATGTGAATTTAAATCTATAAACTTTTTGTATTTTTGTCTAATTTCTTTTTTATTTTTTTTACTAATTAAATTATAATTTATTTTACTTGAATCCACATAATTATTATAAACATATATATCACTATTTTTAGCTAAAGGAACTCTCGTTTTTACATTGTAAAACAGATTATCATGTATTACAATATTTCTACATTTTTTATCATTATTATCTGTTCTCACTAAATATAGCTTATATTGATATGACGATAATTGTTTTATCTCCTCAATACTTAAATATATTTTTTTTCTTAAATAATAATACATTGGATATTCTTCTATATTCTTTTCCAATTCTTCAAATTGTTTATTATAGAATTTATCATTTATTAAATCTATTTCATTTAATCTGCAATTTTTTATTGTAATGCCATTACTATTGATTATATCTGTTATTCCATCATATGCTTTACTAAATTCACAATTTGAAATTTCTATATTTTCACTATTTCTTATCGTTATATAATCCCAGTCATTTTTATCATATCTAGCTTCCGAATATTCATCCCATTCCCACATTTCTTCCATCTTAATATTACTTATTTTTATATTTTTACTATTATTTATTAGTATGTTTGTGTGTAATAGTTTGCATCCTGAAAGAGAATATATAATTAAATTATTTTTATTCTGTATTTTTAATTTACTTACTCCCGTTTCTTTCAAAATAGGATGTGTTAGAGGCTCATTATGCTTATTTAAATATTGGCTTTCTATTCCATATTTTTCAAAAAGCTTATATCCCATATCTATATCTTTTGTAATTTCTATAATCTGTATATTTCCATTTTCTAGGGCTTTTACAAATTCCATTGAATTTGTAACTACAGCCTTATTTTCTTGAGTTTCACTTATGATTATCTCTACTTCATTAAACTCAGAACTTTGTTTTTTATATATGATATTATCATATATAAAGGAAAAAAGTATTATTACAATAATTGCGGTTAAACATATTATTACATTTTTTTTCATTTACTTACTCCAACTTAGATTTCTTCTATTACGCTAATCCATTTCTCTATTATATTTTCTATTGAAAAATCTTTAATTCTATTTTTCGAAGCTATTTTATAAAACTCAAATTTGCTTTTGTTTTCGAAAAGATTTATAACTAAATCTGCCACTTCATTTTCTTCATTACTAATACTGTCACTAAAATCAATATTTTCACTTAAACTTGGAAATAAAACTCCGTTATCAGGATATAATATTTCTCTATTTCCTCCCAAACAGTCAGAAGCAATTATTGGTAAACCACATGCCATTGCTTCTAGAATTACATTTGACATTCCTTCAAAATTTGAAGTTGAAATAAAAATATCACTTTTATATAAATACTTATACGGATTTTCTTTGAATCCAAGAAATATAACATTTTTTTCTATTTTTAGTATTTTAGCTAATTTTTTAAGTTCAGATTCTAAATCTCCTCTTCCTAAAATAATCAGTTTTGCTTTTGGATATTTTTCTTGAATTTTTTTGAAAATTTTTATTAAATGCCACTGTCCTTTTTGCGGTATAAGTCTTCCAATATTTATTATTTTTAATTCATTTTCTAATAACTCTTTTTCATCTATTTTTTCATAGGTTTTTTTTTGTACTTGTTCTAGGTTAATTAAATTATATATTACTTGTACTTTTTTATCGTTAATACTATATGTTTTTTTTAAATCACTA
>OCVV011268928.1_pt1 | contig 10895 bp, 7 predicted proteins | sample 1539721 | NCBI WGS metagenome assembly OCVV01 (sample SAMN02144230, study PRJEB22623) | gut metagenome | biome: sheep rumen | host: Ovis aries | place: New Zealand
CTTCGTGACATAGTAAGATCTTTACCATATTTAAGTAGTACTATTGGTTGTATTTTTGTACTTGGTAATTTACATATCTTATTTAGAAATTATAATAAAGATATTACTTGTAAACGTATCTTTAAACATTCTATTACTATTATTGTTTTTGGTACAATTTCTGCTCTTGCTCCATTAATTGGACTTGGTACTAAGGTATATTCTTCTTTAATTGAAGGTTCACCTACAGATTTATATCCTTTAGATCAGATGCTAACTGGTTTAGTATTAATTGTTATCGGTGTACTTAGTGTTATTATTACTACTAAATTAAAGAATGAAATTAATTTATCTTTACCTACTAGAGGTGTAGAAAATAAAAAATGTAGAGTAATCGCAAATATCGGTAAAGGTATTTGGTTACTAGTTGCTTTATTTAGCTTTTCTGCGACAATATATTTCTTTAAATCTATTGATTTAAGTAATGGATATGTCTTCTATTCTATTATGTTATTTATATTATTTATCTTACCTTGGGTTTATATGATGATATATGAATTCCATTATTTAGAATTAAAAGAAGAGGTTAGAAAAGAACATGATTTTATCATTGGACTAGTAGGTACTATTATTTCATTAGTCTCTATCATCTTATTCTTTATTTCTTTATCACTTAATATTGATGGACCTTCAAATGTTGGATTTGGACTTCTACCAGTTGATTTTACAGCATCTATTAACGTCTTTAATATCATTTACCCTCTTACAATTGTTACTGTACCTATGGTAAAATTAATACAAGGAATCATTTATAAGAAAAATAAGTAATAATTCTTATAATATTTTTGGGGGAAGAAAGTTCAGGTGTAGTATGGATACTGTCTTTGAATTTTTACTCGAAAACATTAACTTGCTATTTGCAGGAGTAGCACTATTTTTAGCAGTCCTTTTATCTAAGGAGATTAAAGATAGGACTAGAATATATTTCTATATTATTATTGGTGTTTCTATTTTCTTATCAATATCTGTTCATATGGAGGCTAAGCTAAGTGGAATTGGTTATTCTACTAGTGAAGCGGTAAGTAAATATAATAAGTATGGAGGAGACAATATGAGAAAGACTTTGTCTTTCATCAATTATTGTCTTAGACCAACATTAGTATTGTTATTTATTCAGTTAGCTGCAAAATCCAAGTGGAACTGGATTTTAGTAGGACTAGTTGCTCTAACTGTTCCAATTTACGTTCAAACATATTTTAATAATCTAACATTTGTTATTTATGAAAATTCTTGGAAAGCTGGAAAAGTATTGTTCTTTAGATATTATTCCCCTTTATTATGTTTTGTATTATTAATATATGCTGCAGTAGTTCTTACTATTAAATATTATAGATCTGGAACTAGAAATATTCTTTTAGCTGGTATTATCTTCTTCTTTACAATTTTCTCATCAGTGGCAGAGATGTATTATGATACAGAAAACTTATCTACTACTATTGTCTTAGCGTGTTTAATTTATTTCTTATTTATCTATATCGGTGCAGTTGAAAGAAACCGTAACGATATGATTAGAACTAATAATACAGATATCTTAACAGGACTTGGAAACGAAAGAGCATATTATGAATATCTTATTAAGATTGAAAAGAAACAAGTTGAATTAAATAAATATGCTGTAGTAGTAATGGATTTAAATGGCTTAAAACATACTGATGATACTTTAGGACACCGATATGGTTGCCAATTAATTATTGAATTTGGTCATCAGTTACCTTCTATTTTTGAACATAGTAGATTGTTCCATACTGGTGGAGATGAATTCGTTGCAATATGCGCGAATGAAGATTATGAAAACTTACCTACATTATTAAATAAATTTGAAGAACGATTTGCATATCAAGAAATCATTTTTGAAGAGCAAACTCTTGTTTTGTCTGTGGCTATTGGAAGCGCGAAGCACTTAAGCAATACTTCATACAATGAAGTCTTCCAAAGAGCAGATGAAAATATGTATAAAAATAAAGAGAAAATTAAAGAAAAATATAATATTGTAAGTAGATAATAAAAGCTCTGAAGTTAGTTCTTCAGAGCATTTTTTTAACCTTGTGTATATTTTGAATTGCCTTTTCTAACAATTAAGTACCAAAGCAATGTAAGTATTTCTACTGGAATACAAATGATATAGAAGAGCCATGCTCCTTCCATATATCCTGATGTAGACCTTTCTAAAGCTAGACCAACACCCCAAATAATTCCAGAAACTAGAATTACTGACCATTTTCTTCTTCCCCAAATTTTATTAAATACTAGAGTAACAATAAATGAAGCAGGGATTGCATAGATATAAGGCATATATGACCATCTACTTAACCAAGTAGAACCATTTCCTATCCAAAGCAATGCGACAAATACGATTGTTGCAACTAGCCAACATAATCCTACAGATAGAGAAGTAATTAAGAAATGATTTCTTCTAGATGAAGGTAATTTCTTTAATTTCTTTTCTGATAATAAATCATTAACTGAAACATGATAGATTTCCGCGAACGCTGTAAGAATATAGATATCTGGAGCAGCTTCTCCTCTTTCCCATTTTGAGATAGCTTTATCTGAGTATGATAAAAGTTCCGCAACTTGAGCTTGAGTCATGTTGTTTAATTTGCGATAGAAAGATAGGTTTGAAGCTATCGTATGTCTAATTTCTTCTTCTGTTTTCATATCTTGAATATAATTCAAGTAGTATTTTTAGTCAAGAACTTTAGCTACTTTTATTTTACATGTGAAGAAAATGAGAGGCAAATTTTTACTAAAAACGAAATCTTTAAAAGCTTAAAAACGCCTATGTTACGCGCAACCCTACTATTTGTAGACACAAAAAAACTAACTCTACGACTAAAATAATAATTCTACCAAAAGCAGATTAAATAGTAGGGAAAAAAGGTATTAACAAAATGAATTCTTAATGATAAATTAAGGTCAAGAAATCTAGGAGGTTTACTTATGGCATACAAAATTTTTTCAGACACAGGTTCAAATTACACAGATGAAATGGCAAAAGAAAAGAATGTAACAATCATTCCTCTCTCATTCTTCATTAATGGTAAAGAATATAAAAATTCTAATAAACAAATTATGGAAGAAGTATATGCAGCATTAAGAAGAAAGGAAAATGTTACTACTGGTTCTATTAATACATTTACTTTTGAAGAAGCCTTTACTAAAGAACTTGAAAAAGGAAATGATATTATTTACTTAGCATTCTCAAGTGGATTAAGTGGTACATACCAAAACGCAATGGTTGCAAAAAAGAATTTAGAAGAAAAATATCCAGATAGAAAGATTATCGTTATTGATTCATTAAGCGCAACACTTGGCCAAGGACTATTATTAACATATGCATGCGAATTCAGAGATTCAGGAGAATCACTTGAAGACGTTGCATCATTCATTGAAGCTAATAAGTTAAGAATGTCTCATCTATTCACAGTAGATGAGATGTTTTATTTATATAGAGGGGGAAGAATAACTAAGGCTACTTATTTAGTTGCAAGATTTGCTGCGATTAAACCAATTATGCATGTAGATGATGAAGGTCATTTACAAGCTTTAGGTAAAGTAATTGGTAGAAAAGCTACATTAAAGAAAATGATAGAGATGATAGTAGAAACTATTGATGAACCAGAAAAACAATATATTTATATTGCTCATGGAGATTGTCAAGATGACGCTATGTGGTTTAAAAATGAATTAGAAAAGAGATTTAAATCTAAAGGAATCTTTGTTGATTATCTTACTCCAGTAATTGGAGCCCATTCTGGACCTGGTACAATGGCAATTTTCTATTTATCTAAACATAGAATTTAATAAATAATATAGGTGGAGAAATCCACCTTTTATAATTATTAAATTTTTTTATTTTCAAAAAGGTTTTTAATTGCTATAATACTAATTGCGATGCGCCCGTAGCTCAGTGAATAGAGCAGAACCCTCCGAAGGTTAAGGTCGCACGTTTAAATCGTGTCGGGCGCTCCAACACGAAATACAAAATGCGGTATTGGCGGAACTGGCAGACGCGCTAGACTTAGGATCTAGTGGGAGACCGTGCAGGTTCAATTCCTGTATACCGCACCATAATGAAGACTAGCACTAGTATTGTTAAAATACTGGTGTTTTTTATTTATATAATCAAACTTATGTTAAGTTTGAATGAATAATAAAAAGAACCTTTATCTATATTTAGATAAAAGTTCTCCAAGGAAAATATATGTCAATTATAATTCGATTGGTTGAATTTCAATGCAGTAAATATTGCATGGTTTACCTGATTTTGCAAAGAATGCATAGTCACCAGCTGCATCGACTGTAAATGAAAGAGCACTGACTGCTGAACCTATTAATGTACCATCACCAATAAATGTATCTGCCTCAGCTGTTTCACCTAATTTAATAAAGTTAACTACTGAATCTGTTGAGCTATTTGAAGAAATTGCAATAATGTTAATTTTTGCAGCACTAGTTGTTTTAATAATGATTGAACTATAATCTCTTGAGCCAAGAGCATTTAATTTAAGTCTAGATGTGTATTCTACTCCATCATATGTTTTCTTATTACCTTCAACTGTGATTTTACCGATTTCTTCTTTTTCCTCTTTTACAGTTTTACCTGGGTTTAAAATGAAATTACCTACTTCTTCTTTTTCGTTGTATGTTGCTGCAGGAATTTCACTTACTAATAATTTGTTGTTATCTGTTAATTTAATTGTAGGTTTCCAATCTTCATTAACACCATCTTCCCATGTTGTTGAGATACTATAGATTGATACGTTAGCAGCAGAAGTGATGTAGTATGTACCTGCATAATGGAATTCTAATTCAATTTTAGTAACTTCTTCACCTACTGTTTTTGAATCATGTTCACATGATTTCTCTTTGCTATAAACACCGATTGCTCTTGCATCTGTGCTACCTGATTTTGCAATAATAGTTACCTTACCTTTACCAGTTGCAGTGAATGTAATTACTCTAGATAATTTTGTTTCAGAAGTTTGAGATGCTGATTGAGTTTTTAATAATTTTTCATATGTGTAACCATCAAATTCAGTTTCACAAGATGCAACTGTCATTGTTTTTTTGCCTTCGCCTTCATGGTTACCAACAAGTGTATAGATGTCGTTAGTAACATCTTCTGCAATGTCGCCTTCTTCTAATTCTTCAATGAATAATTTCTTATCATTTTTGTCGTATGTTTTTTGGACTACTTCAGAAATAGATGTTGGTTCTGAAATAGATGGATCTGCTTCACTAGAAGATGAAGTAGGTGTGTTACCGCCAGTACCACATGATGTAAACATCATTGCGAGTGATAAAACACATAGTGTCTTTTTTAAGCCTTTTTTCATAATTAAAAATCTCCTCCCACGAATTTAAATATGCTTTTTACCCAAAGGATAAAACAAAAAAAATACCCTAACAAGTTACTAAGATTATTTTTATGCGTAGCGAACAAAAAGTAAGATGTAAGGGTTTTCAATGGTATTTTATAGTATAAAATATAGTATGAAATACAAGGCGGGAGATTTTTTTATGAAGAAATTTAGAAATGCACTTCTTGTGTTATCTTTTTGTTCACTTGTAAGCTGTGATGGTAGCCCTGCAATTAGTGAAAAAGATAATTCAAGTGATTCAGAACCTACTAGTGAAGTTAGTAGTGTAATAAACAATGAAAATACATCTAGTCAAGAAGTAGAAGATGATGGAGTAAAACAAGTTCTTTATGTTTCACCTACTGCTAAGATTCTTGAAGGTGATGGTAGTCAAGAAAATCCAATGAGATTAGTAGAAGCTATTGAAGCATCAAAAAAGGGTGCAACTATTTTACTCATGGATGGTACTTATACTTTTTATGATGTAGTCAGTATCAATTCAAATACTGAGAAATATAAGCCTACTAAAGAGAGTGAAATGAAAACTTTAAAAGCTATTAACACTCTTAAAGTTAAATTTGATTTCTCTCATATGGCATTTAATTCATCAAATAGAGGTTTAACTCTTAATAGTGATTATTGGCATGTATATGGTATTGAAGTATATGGTGCTGGTGATAATGGTATTTATATCGGTGGTAACCACAATATTGTGGAAAACTGTGTCATGCATGATTGTAGAGATACAGGTTTACAGCTTGGTAGAGCATCATCATCTAATGAAAGTATTGAGACTTGGCCTTCATATAACTTAATTAAGAATTGTACTTCTTATGATAACCACGATCCTTCTGGAGAAGATAGCGATGGCTTTGCGTGTAAATTAACTACAGGAGTTGGCAATGTCTTTGATGGATGTATTGCATATAACAATGTTGATGATGGGTGGGATTTATATACTAAAGGTGATTCAGGTGCAATTGGCCCAGTTACTTTAAGAAACTGTGTCGCATTTAATAATGGTATTACAACTGGTCAAAATACTAATGGAGTTCCTTATGGTACTACTAACAGTGATGGCAATGGCTTTAAATTAGGTGGAGAAGTTATTGCAGTTCAACATCAAGTCTATAACTGTGTTGCATTTAACAATTTAGCATGTGGATTTACTGATAACTCAAACCCTGGAACTATTAGAATGGAAAATTGTACTTCATATAACAATGGAGCAAGAGATAATGATGCATCTAACTTTGACATGTGTAGAAATGAAGATACATCAAATAACTACTTTAAAAACTTAATCTCTTATTCAAATAGAAATTATGATTTCTATCTTGATGCAGATAAGAGTTTTAATAGTAAAGATCAATATAAAGGTACTGCAGTAGATTCAATTTTCTATTATGGTAAGACAATGCTTAAGTTTGAAGGAACTGAAGAATGTAATTATAGAAATGATGCTTTAAGAGGAAAATTAATTGAAGAAGAATGTCCATTTGTTTCTCTTACTGCTCCAAGTAAGTTTGATAATATTCACGAAGTCTTCCGTGATGAAGATTATAACGTTAATTTAGGTGATTTCTTAAAAGTTAAAGATGAATTTGTTAGAGCAAATTTTGAAAATACATCTTTAACATTAGGTGCAAAACTAGGATAGGAGGGAATATGAAAAATTTATTGTTATTAAGTATTGCAAGTATTCTTTCTATCTGTGCAGTTAGTAATAATGCTGGCGTTAAGAAATCTTCTTCAAATAATGAAAATAACATTATTTATGTAGGAGAAGCTTCTACATATGAAGAGAAAGTAAAAGTTGCAAAAGATAATTTATCTTTAAATGTTGATGAAAGTCATATTGTTACAACATTAAATCTTCCTTTTACTAGTTTATATAAATCTACTATTACTTGGTCTTCTTCTAATGAGAATGTTCTTAAAATTGATGAACAAACTAAACAAGGTTTAGTTACTAGGGGAGACACTGATGTTAATGTTAAATTAACTGCATTAATTGAAATTAGAGATAATAAGAATAATGTTTATTCTGATACTAAAGTCTTTAATTTAACAGTCTTAAAGAAGAAAAGTAGTTCTTCTTCTACAAGTACTACTTCTTCAATTGAAGAAGATTTTAAATCTTATGCTGTTGGAGATGATTTATCTGAATATTTAAGATGGGATTTAACTTCTGGTGATCCTTTAGCAACTACTGTTTCTTCTGTCCCAAATAACAACATGGTATCTACTTCTTCTGCTGTTAAAATCTTATCTAAGAAGACTGCTAATCAGACTTCTTATGTTAGAAACTTTAATTTATCAGGTAAGATTGCTTTTGAAGGCTATTTAATGTACACAGGTGAAGTTAATGGTATTTATTTTGAGCTTGGTAGAGATGGAGTATTTGGACCTAGCATTGGTATTAAAGAAGGTAAATTTACTTACTATAACAATGGTGAAAGAGTAGTGAGTGAAGATGTCGTTAAACCTACGGAAGGTGTCTGGCAAAAATTTAGATTAGAAGTTAATGCTAGTGTAGGTGTTTATAAAGCTTATATCTATAAGATGGATGGTACTAATGAAGTAATTGATATTAGTGGACTCTCCACATATAGTAGTGGTAATAAGACTTATTTAAATGAACTTCGTATTAGATCTACAGGTGGATCTAAAATCGGAGAAGTATATGCTTCGGATTTAAAAGTTGTTCCTACAGCATCTTTAGCTATTAATGAAGGAGAAAATCCTAATAGAGAAGATGGTATTGGATTAGTTGAAAACTTTAATGAAAGTGTTCTTTATATCAATGGCAAAGAAGATACTTATTCTTCTAGATTTGTTGTTCATAATAGATTTAATGAAGAAGAAATCTATACAGAAGGAAGTGATTATTCTTTAACTAAAGAAACAGTTTCTTCATCTACTTCTAAAGACGTTTATTCTTATACTATTAAATTATTAAGTACAGGTGAAGAAAAGGCCTTAATTCAAACTGTATATAAAGAAGATGAAGAATCTCTTCCACTTATTGAATCATTTAAAGCTTCTCACCTTGCTAGAAAAGTAGTTAATGAAGAAACAGGTGAACTTTCTTCAACTGCTTCAATTAATTTTAAAGGCACGGTTAATAGAAGTGATTCTACAATTTATTATGCAGTAGTAAAGGCTTCTTCCTCTGCTCCTAGCAAAGATGAAATAATTGAAGGTACATCATCTTCATTTATTAAAAAAGGTTCATTTGAACAAACTGAAAGAGATGTTGACTACTCTATTGATGGACTTGCTTTAAATAATGAATATTCATTATATGTTGTTATTAAGAATGCATATGGATCTTCTGAAATTTATTCAAAGACTAATATTTCTGAGGTTATCAATATTACTACTTGTGAAGAATTCTATGATATGACAGTTAATATTGATACATATAAGAATGAATTTAGATTAATGAATGATTTAGATTTCTCATCTTTTGATTGGGTATGTGATGTTAATAATACTTTAAAATTCCAAGGTACATTAGATGGTAATGGTCATACTATTAAGAATTTAAATATCCGTTCTCCATATAGAAAAGCTGCTATTTTCTATGAAATTACTAATGCTACTATTAAAAATCTTAATTTTGAAAATCCTACAATTGAAGGCTTACAAGATAGCGCTGTAATTTGTGGCTTCTCTAATGGCGGTACTATTGAAAATATTACTTTTACTAACCCAGTAGTAAATTACAATAAAGTAGAAGGCAGTGAAGGTTACTTTGCTGTTGTTGCAGGTAGACTTCATAAAGATACTACTAATATGACTAATATTACGGTTAAAGGTGCACGCATTACATGTAATAAGTATTGTGGGGTACTAACTGGTAACGTCAATAAGAATACTGATTGTGTCTTAAACGCTAAAAATATTAATGTTGATGCTTCTTTTATTTGTGATGGGGCCGCGATTGGTTTAGTTGGTAGAAATAGAGGTACTACTAATGTAGAAAATGCCTTTATTGCATTAAATATCTTAAACGCTAAAAAGGAAATGGGTATTTTAGCAGGACATAATAAGGAAGGTGGAGTTCTTAACGTTAAGAATGTAATTGGTTTCTTAGAAGTCAGTGAATGTACTCAACCTACATATTTTAATTACTTTATTGGTTCTCAAGATGATAATACTTCTACATATAGTTATGAAAATGTTTATTTCGTCGAAGGTGATTATTCTTCTATAAGTGATTCTCTTACTCCAGTATCTTCTACTAGAACTTGTGGAGTAACGTTGTCAAGACAAGAAGAATATTCTTCCTCCTGGTGGGAACAAAATACATTTATTGGTAATTTTGCATCTAATAAATTATGGTCTTATGATGAAACAACTAATAAGCCTTATGTTGATGCTTCTAAAGTACTAAATGTTAAAGCAGAAGATGTTAATACAATTATTAATTCACTTAAGAATGATTTATCAAAAGAAGATCATATTAATATCTATAATGCATATAGCTTATACAATGTATTAACTGATGCTGAAAAGGCTAAAGTTGATCTAACAAAACTAGAGAACGCAAAAATTGCCTATGAAGATGTCTTAAATCAAATTGATGACATCGTTAAAGGTTTATAGGAGGGATTATGAAAAAGAAATTGTTATTGTTAATTGCTCCTTTATTTTTATTAGTAGGATGTGGAGAAACTACTTCTAGTGAAATAGTAGAAATTGAAGAAGGTAAATTATTAAATCAACTTATTCAAGTAGAAAAAATAACTGAAATTAGAAAATCAGTTACTATCACTAAAGATAATGTTAAATATTATGATTATTATGAATTATCATATTTTGATGAAGAAGATGGTTTAATTTATATTAATTCTAGAACTAATAAATATAATGATTTATCTACTCCATTATTAGCATCTACTATTACTGATGAAGTTTATTATGATGGACTTTATTCATATACATTAGAATCAGACAATGTTTATTATAAAGAATCTAATAAAAGAGAAATTAAATTCTTTAATTTAGATTATGATTTCTCTAAATTAGACAATTTAAAAATTGAAGAGAATGGATATAAGAAAATCTTAACTGGTGAAGTTAAAGAAGAAAATATTAATGCTTTCTTTAAAGAAACTAAAGATAAGATTAGTGAAGTTATTGTAAGTTCTACTAATAATGATAAGACAGTTGAAAGAGTTGATCTTTCTTATATTAACAATGGTTATAAAGTCACTGAATATTACAATATTTCACAATTTGCAAAAGACTTAACTCTTCCAAAATTAATCAGAACAAAATAGATTTAAGGTGAGAAATTTCTCACCTTTTTGTTATTCTTAAAATATCCAATAATTAGACATTTTTTATATAAAATGAATATATTAAAACAATATTTATATGAATGTACCCAATTTTTAATAAATCATTATAAAAAATGTTGAGAATAGAGTGATTTATTAATTATACTAATAATGTCTTTTGGAGACTTATGAAGATTTTTAA
>OCVV010836482.1_pt1 | contig 10892 bp, 12 predicted proteins | sample 1539721 | NCBI WGS metagenome assembly OCVV01 (sample SAMN02144230, study PRJEB22623) | gut metagenome | biome: sheep rumen | host: Ovis aries | place: New Zealand
TATGAATCCCTGTTCGAGATACATTTCTGTATCAAGCGGCAAGTTTTAGTTTACCGGCTTTAATAATTTCATCAACGCTATGCCCATATTTCTGTGCAATGCCTATGAAATCTTGTGTAGTCTTATTCAGAACTTCCTGTTCATTTCTTACGCCTTCGTTTACCTGCTTCATCTGTGCCATCTGTTTTTCAACTTCGGCAATCGTATGAATTGTTTGTGCAGGAATACCAAAGGTTACACCAATAGCAGTAGCACTAGCCATCCACGTTAAATGGTGTCTAATGGACTTTAGCATATCGCCCAATTTACCAAACTGTGAAACGTATTCTTTATAGGTCTGATTTCCTAATGGATTGGCAAGCGCAGGAGTTGCGCCCAATGCCCTAAGTTCATTAGAGAAAGCTGTCAATCGTCCTTGTAAACGGATAAATACGGCTTCACTCATTTTGAGATTAGCCTGTATATACTTGTTTACTTCCTCATACGCGACACGATATTGTGTCTGCAACTGCTGAATACGCCTAGTGTTCGCAACCGCATTTGCTTGTTGCGCCCTACTAACCTGTTCTTCGCCTTGAATCCTAGAACGAATTTCACCTTCGAGAATCCTTGAATTTTGCCGCATAAGATTTTGTTCATCTTTAGCGGCTTGCTTCATATCTTTAGCACGTTGTTTAGCGGCAATATCCGATTGATTCAAAACGTTTTTATAACGTTCTTCTTCTTGCCGCAATCGTTGGACATTAGCAGTAAGTTCAGCTACTTTTGCCTTTTGTTGTTCAATGGCTTGCACCATAGCCATTTCATCACGATTGTTGGTCAAATGACCAACTGTGGTGCTAGAACCTCTTGAACGTATTGCTTCAAGTTCCCTCTGCATACGTTCCTGTTCCTGATAGGCTTTCTGCATTTCCTTGGTGGCTTCATTAATCTGCTTGGTGTAGCTTTTGAATCCGTCACCTGCTTTTTTTGGTGCGTCACCCAATCCTTCAAAGGATTTTTTGAGTTGGTCAACGGTAGCTTTAAGCTGTTCAACCATAGTGGTATTTATGCCACCCATAGTCTTGTTCAGATTGTCAGCCATCACTTTTGTAGTGGCGTTGACAAAATCAGACATTGCGTCAAACTGCGTTTTTAACTGCGAATAATCAGCCGTGACAACTACTTTGTATTCACCTAACGAGCCTACATCAGCCATGATTATTTACCCCCTTTCTTTTTCTGTGAAGGTAACACTCTTAATCTTCTCCGTGGTTTCTTTTGCAGGTTGTTAATATTCACGCCAAAGTCAGCGCAAAGGTTATTTAACTGTGTACGTTCAAAGTTCCGCTTATCTTCCTCACTTGCAAAGGTCTTAGGCTTGGGCGTGGGCAGTCTGTCAGCCGAAGAAGCCGAAGAACTGCCACCACTTGCCCCTGCCTGTGCCTCGAAGTAGGCCTTGATAAGCATACCCGGCGGTGGACATTTATGGAGATATTCAAGATGCGCAAACAGCCGTTCCATGTCAAGTTTTTCGTCAACATATTCTTCGTCATAACCGAAGTTAGCAGCCATTTGCGGATAAATGTCAAACCAGCTTAGTTCTGGTTTTCCTTCTTCTCCACAAACGCCCTCAATGCGTTTTTTTGTGCTTCGGCAATACGCTTATTCATTTCTTCGGACTGAGAAATAAGATACTGGAACAAGGAGAACAGAGTCATAATGTCCTCACAGCCATCTTCCACCACATCTTCATCAATCTGCGGATAGTTCCTGCCCAGAGCCATAGTAACAAGGCTTACAAGGTCGCTGACACTTTCCTGACTAACTGCAAAGGTGTTGTCCTCATTCATCTTCAAGAATTCCTGCTGAATCCGCTGAATCTTTGCGCTTGCGTCCCCCTTGGAGAACGCCTTAATCGGGAGTGGCGGCAGTACATATGTTTCGCCGCCTAATACAATATCGACACCATTAAATTTTACGTTCTGTTTCTTTGCCATGATATATTACCAACCTTTCTTAATTGCAAAAAATTGCCCCCCACACCTTGCTAGGAATGGAGGGCAGTTTTGAGAGGAATATGAAAAATGACTTACTCGGAGAGGTAAATGTGACCAACTACGTCTGCCGCATCGGAGAAAGCGGAGAACGAGAAATCAGGAATTGTGAAGTCCTCGTTCTTGAAATTCATCGTCAGCTTTTCAGAGGTGCAGTTGTTCAGCACAACCGTAATCGGGTTGCCATCAAGGGCGGCGTAGAACTCAACTTCAAAGACAGGTGCAGTACCCATCATTGCGTTCTTGATTTCTACGCTCTTGCCGGTGTTTACGGTGTAATCATACTGATATTGTACCGCCAAACCTGCATCAGCCGGAGCAAACACAATTTTCAGTGCGCTGCCCGGCGTAGAGGGAGTCGGCGTACCGCTGTTGATAACGCCCGTACCCGTTACCGTGATGGCACTCGGCGTATTGCCGCCACCTGCGCTGTTTTCAGTCAGCGTGAAATCCGTTGCCGTATACGTTGCCGTGTAGTTGGCATTGATAACCGCGTCACTGTTAATCAGCGTAACAAGGTTGACAATGGACTGTGCGATAGTCGAACCAACCTCAAATTCGTTTACACTCGGCGCAGAAGCTACAGCCGTAAAAGTCTGCCCTTCAACCGTTACCGTATCACCTGCCACAAAGTTAGTGGTCAGTGCATAGGTGCAAGCACCTGCAACAGCAGCATTGCCATCATCAACGAAGTAAGTACCGCTTACAGTCGGCGTAGTCTGTACTTCGGTCATGGGAACTTTGGTAGTACCGCTTACGTTGTACACTTTCAATACCTGATTGAGTGCTGCGCCAGTCGGCAGGTCGATAACAACTTCACCGTTATCCGGCACAGTAACATTGAACGGTTCAGCTACTTTCAGTTCACCATTGCTGATAGAGCCGTTCAGCACGATATTGAGTGCTTCGGCTTTGATGTCGGCATAGGTGGCTTTACAGTCAACCTTACCTTTTGCACGAGCAATCTTCACAGGGAACTGATTGCGTCCGTACAGTTCCTTCTTATCGAAGGAGAAATCTACGTTACAATCCTGCAACGTGCCGAACTCTACGCTAGAGCCATCAGGGAATTTAGCGAACAATGCGCCAACACCAAACTGATACATTTGTATTCACTCCTTTATTCAAATTCAAACATCATCATGGAATCGTATATAATACGCCAATCAGTCATAAAAAAGTAGGTTCGCGACTGTGCTTCATAACACGGACAACGCGAATCTACTACTCTGCACATATCCACCTCTGTGACTTGTCTGCCTAAGACTCTATCATCAGAAAGCGTGGATATTACCATGTTCATAAGGTAAGCAACATCATCAACAACCGAAGAATTATCTTCATCATAGGCTTTTATCCAGCCGTGAATGAAGTAATGCCCTTCTTCGTGTCCTGTTTTGTTCTTTAGCCGTATGCCATAGTCACGATAGATGGTAATACATGGATAAGTGGCATTGTCAGGTTCTTCCAAATATCTGGGATAGATAAGAGGTTCGCCATCTTTCCACTTGTCCCAATTTACCAACGTATCATTGTTAAGCAAATGAGAACGCAACAACGCAATGATAGGGTCATAAGTTAATAGTTTTCGTGCCATTACTTACTCCCTCCCATCAAGATTGTTGCTAAATCATCTTTGCTTTCTCTAAACGCCCTCTGAATGAATGGGCGTGGTCTTTGTTTTGGTTTCCCTTCAATGAGGTTTCTGATATGCCTATTGTTATCAGGAACACCAACCGCAACATTGGTTTCCAAGCCGCCATTGTCCATACTCATTTCCATACGAATATCATCGTACAGAATACCACTTTGACGATGGACTAAACCATCATCATTATGTGGTTCAAAGTCTGTGGGATAACGCCTTGCATATGGATTGCGTGGGCTATAATTGTCCAAATCTTCCTGTGTGTGGTCAGTAAGACTAGCACGAGCCTTTACACACTCTTTCAAGTGGTTTCCTGCTACCGACATTCTTTCATTCATCTTCGCAATGCTATCAAGCATAGCACCGTTAAGATTGGCAAGAACGGTATTCAGCCCTTCAACGTGACTCATACTACTTCACCGTCCCACTCTGCATACGCACCTCAATGTGAGGGAGAATCCGATAATAATTGCAGTCAAGCACTTTGTACTTAATGCCTGTGGCTTCATCAGTTACAATGTCATTCGCCCTTATGTCCGTGTCCAACTCCACAAACATGACGTGATAGCTAATAGCTGTCTGCCCTTCTTGTGGCACAACAACTACGCCATCATCATCTTCTATGTAGCATGGGTGGTTTTCATAAAGCGTTTTCGTCACCATCTTAACCGCACCTGTGGGAGTCTTGTTCCCTTTTTCGGTACGCTGAATGGTGCAACGGTCTTTAAGCAACATCATAACCAATCACCCCTAACACGCACATAGCCACCGCCATCAAGCAGTGCCGCCGCATTAGCAGGTACGCCCTGTTTATTCAACATTGCATTAGCAGAAAGTGTGCCACGTTCTATCTTCAATTTGCCCTGCTGTAGCACTTTCAGCCCACTCATATTGGTATCAGCCGTGACAAAGTAATCGTCAAGACTTGGAATAGCCATAAGAGCCGTAGCCTGTACCAAATCAGCCGGATAATCACCGTCAGCAAATCCGTAATCGTAGTCCAACTCTGTGAAATATTCGCCCATAGGTGCATTGGTAGAACCAATAATAACCGCACCGCTAGGCATATACACAAGGTTTTCAATCGTATACGACACAGGATTCTGTGGATTGATGGAGAAGAACGTAACACTATTGACCGCACTTACAGTCAGATTCCTCGGAAATATCTTTGCGATCCCATCTTTGATTCTGATAAGGTGCTTTTCCTTTGCCCCTTCGTGTCTTGTGAACGATTGGTGGCAGTAGCTTTCAACTTTCGCACTCGCTATTTCGCAAATATGTTCCAGTTTCGGCACATCAGAATCCGTAATGGTATAGCCGAAGGTTCTTAAATCATCAACGCTACAATAAGCCATGAGAATCAACCCCCTAGCTTAATGTGTTCTTTTGCCTGTTTAACGTGTTCGGGCTTTACCCTTACAACGCCATCCACAATCTCATAAGACTCACCGCCGATAAACAGTCTGCCCTTCTTGGCAAAATGTTCAAGAGCGATAAGCCCATCAGATTTCTTTTCTTCCTGTACGGCTTCTGCCGTAGCAGTTTTCTTAGGTCTTGGCATATTCACCCCTCCTTTTGCCTAAGATGAAAGGGCAGGTGTTATCCTGCCCCTAGTCTTATGCTATTTGATTAGGCAATGCCCGGTTTAACGTTGGTGATGATTGCCTGACAAGCAGGGAAATAATGCTTCAACGCTTCGTAGGTACGAATTTCAAATTCATACTGCGGAGTGGTCATAGCATATTCGAGCTGTCTGTAATCGTAGCCACATTCCATTTCCAGAACAGACGGAATGTTTGCGTTAGGATAAGGAACGCGGTCACACATCACGACCATCGTGCCATTCGGCAGCCACGGATGAACGTCAATGATTACGTTCTCACCGCCGTAAGACTTATTGACATAACGGCGAACCATGTAGTTACCCGTGATGTCGTTCTTTTCGGTGTTGTTCACGAACAGAGTCGGTGCGCCCTGATTCTTAACGATTGCAGAAGTAATATCCTTTGCAAGCTGTTCAGAAACCAAATAGCGCGTAGCACCATTCTTGAACTGGTTGAACAGGCGGCTGTTGATTTCATCAAGTTCAGCGATACCACCTGCGGTTGCCGTAAGCTGGCTGTTGCCAAGGTCATAATACAGACCGCCGCCGTTGATAATCTGCGGAATGATACCGTCAAATGCCAACGGGTCGCCAGAACCATCAGCCGTAGGAGCAGCAGAACCACCTGCAACAATATCAGTGAGGTGTACTGCGGAGTTCGTGGTCACAATCTGCAAGGTTTCGCTACCTGCCGTACCTACGAACCATGCGTAAGCAAGAGCACCACGAACCGGCGTTACAGTTGCGTCAATAGCTTCGCCTGCGGTAATAGCTACCGTAGCGGCGGTGCTTGCCTCGGTCACGCCATCATAAGCACCTGCGATAACCTGATTGTTGGAGTCCGTTGCAGGAATAGCCAAACCAGTCATGTTGGCAATCTGCATATTGGTAACAACGCGGTTAGCAGCTACAAGCGTCAGAGCCGCAACCTTCACGCTGTAAGAACCTGCCGTAATCGTGCTTGCCGTGTCAGCTACAGCACTTGCAGTCGGCGTAGCAACCGTACCAAGAGAAGCCGTATTACCACCAAGGATAATCTTTTCTTCTTCGGTCATTACACGGAGAAGCAGGTTCGTAGCGGAAGTAGCCTTAACGTCCTGAAAGTTGCGCCCTGCGGCTTCGGCTTCGAGCGTTACGCTGTCCTGCAAGCCGATAATCTTGAAGGCAGCCAGCTTATCTTCAACGGTGTATTTCATGCCATTACCGCGTGCACCTTCAATAGCCGTAGCTTTGCCTGCGGCGTTCACCTCAGTGATGGCTTTCCAATGGGTGCTAGTACCCGTGGTAGAAATCTTACGCGGAATGATGTTGCGCAACGGAGAAGCGAAGGGAACTAACTGTTTAGCAGGTGCGGAGAGGTTATACCCAGTAAGGCCGACACCAGTCTGAATTGCTTTTTCAAGAGTCTGCGAATCCTTCACACCTTCAACGGTTTTCTGCAAGGATTCCTGCGTGGTTTCCATGATAGACATTTTCTGTCACTCCTTTATCCAAATACTTTCTTCATTTCGAGCTGTGCCAACTTCTTGCTGTATGCTTCTTTGAGTACAGCAGAGTCGGTTTCAGCAATCATTTTCTTCAACACATCGGTTTCGCTATTAGCAACAGGCAGTTTGCCCACATTGCCACCAATAGTCTTGTCCAATGCCATTGTGCCTGTAGCAACCATTGCACCACCTGCAACTGGTTCATTCTCCAACTTCTCAACCTGCTTTTTCAATGCCTCATTGTCGGATTTAAGGCCATCAAAAGCCTTCTTCAATTCGTCAATGACTCCCATTGCCTTTGCAAGTTCATCAGCCGGAGCGAACTTCTGCATAGATTCTGCTTCGGTTTCCACATCTTTATGTAAATCATTGTCGGCGGCGGCTTTTTCTGCCTTTTCGCCTTCAATGGCTTTAGCGCACTTATCGCAACTGCAATACAAGCCCTTCTCCACCATCTTGTGAAACAGCTTACCGCATTTTTCTCTGACGGAATCATCGGCTTTATCCATTGCCTTGCAGACAGCCTCAAAAATATCTTCCTTCTGGCAGTCAGCCTTGGTCATTTCCTCGGCTTCAACGGCTTTATCTGCCTTGCGCCAACCTTCGGGAATCATATCTTCTGCGCCCAATGCGCGTGCACGTCTGCAAATGAAGTCAATAGCGGCTTTCTTATCCTTTGCCTGCCCTGCCAAATGGATAGCGTTCTTCAAATCTTCTTTGTTCTCGATAGGGAACGAACCATCAGGCATTGCCTTGCCTTCTTCAGCAAGTTTCTTGCGTTCTTCTGCGGTGAAGTCACGCTTCTTGCACTCCTTGTCGCAGTCGCAATCATCGTCTTTATCATCTTCTTCGATTTCGTCTTTGACTTCTTCTTCCTGCTTAGAGTCAATCTCTACGGAAGTCTTTTCAACCTCCGGCTTCGGTTCGTCCTTCGGTTCAATTTCTACAGCGGTTTTCTCAACCGTTTCAGTCTCCACGGCTTTTTCAACCGTTTCAACCTGCGTTTCTTTTTCTTTATCCACGTTGCTTACCTCCTTTTTGTTAAAGGTTTTTTCTTCGGTAGTACCGTCAGCCTTGACATACATAATAGTTGCCGTGGGCACTGCTGGATTATCCACGATGGAACACTCTGACGGAATAGCCGTGTAATGCGTTATACCGCTTTCATCTTTCCATTGCTTACCATAACTGCCGCCCACGCTTACACCCGTGTAATAACCTTCTTTGATTTCCTCAAAGAGTTTATCGTCACTAACCTTAATGCAAACGTCAATGGCTTTATCTACATCGTTAAAGACAAGTGGTTCAGCAATTTTACCGCCAACACGCTTACTGTCATGCTGAACTCTAATGTTTCCGTATGACTTGCCGTTTGTTCTGGTGGCAAAATCATTACTCCACTTCTCAAAATATGGCTTAGATGATTCATAGTCCATGATTTCATTGGCTTTATCAAGGACTTCTTGCGTTGCTCTTGCATAGACCAACTTCTGTTCTTCGTCAATCTTAAAAAGAGGAATACTCATATTGAATCCCATAATCTCACCACCTTTCATAAACAATTAGTTAATCACTCACAACAATGTTTTCTTTTTTGTCATATACATCAATGTATGTTTCTTTTTTATCCCCATTATAGGTAAGTTCAAAAAAGAGCATATCGTTGGCAGACGTAGCAATCAAAGCCTTGTAGTTTTGAAGTGTTTTACAAGACCAAACAATAAACACATCGTGTATTGTCAATTTTTCCCCATCTTCAATGTTTTTATGATAATAATTCAATACAAGACTTTTGAAATAATCTAATTTATTCATTCTTCGTCAAAACCTCCCCACGCTTCAACAAATTCTTTGCCTATAGGATGGAATTGCCTAATACAGTTTGGGTGCTGTAACGGATTTTCTCTAGCGTGCTTTACACTCCACACAGAGCCGTTAGCTTCTGCACAGTCTGCGTCCCACCTAATACCATCTGTTACATAAACCGCAACTACTTCATCGGTCTTTTCAGCCAAATCTGTTACGATTTCATTTTGCAAAGAGTGAAACTCTGTATCAGCAATAATCTTTGCCCGATTAGTAGACAATGCGTAATTTTCTTTGAGTCCTGTTTTTATATCATCAATCGTTTCCGATTGCATAAACATATTGCCTAGCTTTTCTTCCGTCACACGGTTTAATTCCTTGTTCAAGAAGTCCATGCGGCTATTGATGTATTCATCGATAACTTTCTTGCGCTGTGCCTTGGTTACTTTACCGCCAATCTTACGAATTTCGCTTACTGCCTGTTCAACGGCTACATTCGCATAGTTTTTGAGAACGCCACGCATTACATCATCAATTTTCTTGCGATAGTCTAAATCCCCTAAGAGAATAAGCAAAAGCAGATACTTTTTAGCACTCCCTTGCGTATTCAATTCTTCTTCATCTAGGTCGCTAAGATTATCAATGATTTCCTGCATTATATCGTCAAAAACAGATTGTATTTCTTCTTCGCTTTCCTTCTTGGCGGTATCAACTTGTAACTCCCACATAGCAGAATCAAAAATATCGTCAATATCAGCAACATTGTCAGCCTTTTCAAGCCGTTCATAAATCGAATCACGAACTTCAAGCGGAATTACCTCTGTTTCAAACTTGCGTTTTCCGCGACTCTTTTTTTTTAGACGATTAAGAACGTACTTACGAAAGTCCCTCATTTCGTTCTGTAAGGCTTTCTGCGCTTCTTCTTTATCCTTTGCAGGTTCTTTATCGTCCATCGGTTTATCCTGCCCCTCTGCGCTATCCTGTGGCGTTTCAGAGCGTCTTGCTTCACGGATTTTGTTCTCTAGGTCTGACTGATTGCCAGCCTGTACATTGCCATACTGCAACGCTTCAATCTGTGCCTGTGTTTTAGCTTTGATATATTCCTCTGTGAGAAGGATAACATCATTACCAACCTTGACCATTGGCGGTGTTCCGTCTGGCATACCCGTAATCGGTGGCATACCACGCTGACTACGAACTTCATCAATCGTCAAGATACCACTCTGCACAAATTCAACATCACGCTTGATAGACATAGCCGCATCCTCTCTCTTTTCGCCGACATAAGCGAATTTTAGGTGCGGATAGCCTAAATCGTTCTGAATAATATCCGTGAACCATTCGTTCAAGAAGTTTTCAAGCGGTGCAAGCCCTAATTCGGTCTGCTGTTCATCCTGCAACTGCCCTGTACTGCGGTTCATCATCATAATGAACTGCTGCGGATTTACGCCAAAGGCAATGGCTACGATACGAGCAATCCACTCATCGTATTCAACGTCGAATTTGTGCTCCTTGGTAGCCGTGTACTTGCCTTTGGGCAGGAATTTCAGCTTCATGCGTTCTTTGAGCCGCCCACTCATTATATCGTTATAAAGAGTAGCAAACTGCTCTATCTGGTCGGGTGTCATATCCTCCTTATCAAAGGTGAAAATGCCACCGTCTGGTGTTGTGCCATCGGTATAATACGCAAGGTTCACGCTGTCACGCCGTAGAGCAATGTTAATCTTCATCAAAATGTTTTCAATCGGTGAAGTGCCGTAGCGTGAATACGTCCGTGGGTAACGTGGGCGATATGAGATTTCTTCTGTGGTGAAACCTAATGTTTTAGTTTCGGGCTTATCGCTAGAACCATACGGATAGGAATAGATTATTTGCTGATACGCCGCGTAAGGTGGTAATGGGGTACGTCCGTAACAATCAATTAACGGCTTAATTGTTGAACCGTCAACATATTCTAACGAATACAGTTTACCTCCCCGCGTCCTGCGTTTAAACATACACGCCGCGTCAATCGACAACGTATCGTAAAGAATCGGCTTCAACCAATCGTTAAACAAGTGCACTTTATCAGGGCGTGCAAAGAATTTCTTTACCGCCTTAATATCGTCCTCATAGTGCTCTCTATCGTTCTTGTCAGCAACGACAATATCCCATTCATCACCGCACACTTGGTCAATCATCATCTTGATACAAAGCGCAGTAATATCATGGTTTGCAGCTACATCACGCAAAACATTGAAGGGTAACAACACACCTTCTCTTTCTGTGCGTGGTGTGATTACAAGGTTACTGCCAACTTGAAACTGATA
>OCVV011192172.1_pt1 | contig 10892 bp, 10 predicted proteins | sample 1539721 | NCBI WGS metagenome assembly OCVV01 (sample SAMN02144230, study PRJEB22623) | gut metagenome | biome: sheep rumen | host: Ovis aries | place: New Zealand
ACTTTATACCCTTCAAGACCAAGTCTTTTCTCTAATAGTTTTGTTTGTGTCTCTTTTCCACTACAATCTGTACCTTCAATAACAATAATCTTTCCTGCCATTTTAATCACCTTTCTTATTTTAAATAAATCTTTACTTCAAATGAATTACCCAAAATATTTTTACCTTTATAATCATCACTAATCCATAGTCTTAATTTATAACGATCATTCTTTTTATTTAAAACACCAGAGTGGATTATCTTACCATTGTCTTTATCTTCTGCAATATATAAATTCCCGAATCCCACTTCTTTTTTATTACTATCTTCTAAGTAGTATTTAATATATTTTAAATCAATCTTATTATTAATAGGAGTAACAACAACATCAAAACTGCTTCCCTCTACCCCATCACTGTCAATATCAAATTCAACATAACTACTATTTTTATTAGATTTACCATCTTTATCGTTTAAAACATTGACTTCATCAATAGTAAGCTGTGTACCATCCATCATATTTCTAAAAGAAATAAAATTTAAAGTTTCTTTATTTATATTTGAAGAAAAGAGAAATTTAGTTACAAGAAAATAACCAGAGAATCCAATCATTAAAACTAGTAGAACTAATCTTAAACTAGATAGAATAATCCTTTTTCTCTGTTTTTTTTCTTCTCTAAGTTGTTTTTTTGTTTTTCTCTTCGTTTTTCTCTTCGCCATTCAAATACCTTCTTCTATCTTAATTTTAACAAATTAAACAACTACTTACAATATAAAAAGTGTCATTAGACACTTATATTATTATTTTCGTCAAATGGTACTAGTAAACATTTACGACTAGCTAAATAGTCACACATATGTACAAAATTTTGATACTTTGTCTTAGGTTTTTCTAATACCTCATTACCATTATAATCTGTAGTCCAAGGCCCCATATGAGTCTTAATAACATCTCCTACAAATAGAGCTTCTTTCTTACTTAAGCCTATTTCTTCATAATGCTCTACTACAAAATTAGCCATAAGTATTGGATGATCAAATCTAGTATACTTTTCTTGTTTCTCTCCTAGTTTTAATCCATCATGTACAAGTAAAGCAAGTAACATCAAATCCTTTTCTCTTGCACTATACTTATCTCCAATACAAGGATCACTTAATAATTCATATCCAATTCTCATAGCAGCTTTACTATGTCTAAGTAATCCTCCATCACCTAATGCATATTCTGGATGATACTTACCAGTTGAAGATGCAGCCTCATGGAACCAATATTCTGGTAACATATTAATAATATTAAGTAAAGCATCACTAATATCTTCATTCTTTATTAATTCTAATTCATCTAAAAATAATTCTTCTCTATCCATTTACTTCACCTTCTAATAACTTTACTATAACACTATTACTAATATACCATAAATCATTTGGAATAAAAAGCCTATTATCTTCGAGCTTCAATAATCCTTCATCTACTAAATTATCATATTTATAATAATAGTCTAAATCATTACTATATTTATCTTTAAAGCTCTCTAAGTTTATTCCATCACTAGTTCTAAGATTTAATATTATTTCATAATTAATTTTATCTTTAGTCTTTAAAAATTCCAAACTATTATCCATCATATAATCATGATTTAAATATTTAGTAATACTTCTAGTCTTACTATATCTAATATTACCTTCATATCCACTACTACCAAGTCCAAATCCATAATATTCTAAATTTTTCCAATAACACATATTATGTTTTGATCTATAAGTACTATTCTTACTAAAATTACTAATCTCATAATGATCAAAGTCACTTAAATAATCACATATTAAATCATACATTTTTCTATCAATTTCTTCATCTATATATTTATACCCCTCTATATATAATTTAGTATGTTCTTCTAATATTAAAGAATAAGTAGAAACATGAGTAATATTTAAACTCTTAATAAATTCTAAATCTCTAATTAAATCATCAATACTTTCATTCTTAATCGCATACATTAAATCAACATTAATATTATTAATACCTATCTTATTGCAATAATTAATAATATCAATAACCTTATTCTTATCAATATCTCTATCAAGTATCTCTAAATTATTTTTACCAATACTTTCAAGTCCAAAACTAATACGATTAATACCATAACTCTTAAATAAATCTAATTTAGAATAATCAATACTATCAAAATTACATTCTATAGTAAATTCAATATCTTTACTTTTATTAAGTTTATTAATAATACTAAACAATTTATTTAACTGTTTATTATTTAAACTACTAGGAGTTCCTCCTCCTATATATATAGTATCTAATACTTCTCCTTGATATGAATCATTAATTTCAATTTCTAATTCATCTAAGTATTTATCAACTATCTCTTCATTATAAAATATTTTACAAAAGTCACAATAACTACATATTTTATTGCAAAAAGGTATATGTATATAACAACTTCTTACATCTCTCATTACTTATCACCTGATGATAGTATTGATAAAAATGCTTCTTGTGGTACTTCTACACTACCAATTTGTTTCATTCTCTTCTTACCTGCTTTTTGCTTTTCAAGTAGTTTTCTCTTACGAGTAACATCTCCACCATAACATTTAGCAAGTACATCTTTTCTTAATGCTTTAATAGTCTCTCTTGCAATAACATGTTGACCTATCGCAGCTTGAATAGGAACTTCAAACATTTGTCTTGGAATAATTTCTTTTAACTTTTCAGTAACCGCTCTACCTCTAGGATATGCAAAATCCTTATGAACAATAACTGATAAAGCATCAACTACTTCTCCATTTAATAAAATATCCATCTTAACTAAATTACTTTCTCTATACCCTATTAATTCATAATCAAAAGAAGCATATCCTTTAGTAAAAGACTTTAACTTATCAAAAAAATCATATACTATTTCAGATAAAGGAATATCATAATTAACTGTAACTCTCTTTTCATCTAAATAATCTACTCCAATAAAACTACCACGTTTATTTTGACATAACTCCATAATTGGACCAATATATTCAGAAGGAGAAAAAACAGATACTTTAACATATGGTTCTAATGTTTTAGAAATAACTTCTCTTCTAGGCATCTTAGCTGGACTATCTACTAAAATCATACTACCATCAGTAAGTTCTACTTGATATATAACAGAAGGAGAAGTTGCAATTAAATCAATACCAAATTCTCTTTCAATTCTCTCTTCTATAATCTCCATATGAAGAAGTCCTAAGAAACCACATCTAAAACCAAAACCAAGCGCTTTAGAAGTCTCAGGTTCAAATGTTAAAGCAGCATCATTTAATTTAAGTTTTTGTAGTGCTTCTCGTAAATCTTCAAACTTATTAGATTCAATTGGATAAAGTCCTGAATAAACCATTGGTTTCATTTCCTTATATCCAGGAAGCTTAATACTAGCAGGATCATCATCTAATGTAATAGTATCACCCACATGTACATCACTAATACTCTTAATTGATGCATATAAGTAACCAACTTCTCCACTACTTAATTTATTTACTTTTACTTCTTTAGGAGTATTAATAGAAAGACCAACTACATCATAGACTGCACCAGTCTCCATCATTCTAATATTATCTCCTACTTTTACTTCTCCATCAACAACTCTAATACTAGTAATAACTCCTCTATAAGAATCAAATAAACTATCAAATATCAAAGCTTTTAATTTATCATTCTTATTACCTTTAGGACAAGGTATTTTATTAATAATAGTTTCTAATAATTCATCAATTCCAACACCAGTCTTAGCAGAAGTTAAAACAATTTCATCTCTATTAAAACCAATGTTTTCTAACTCTCCAATAACAGCTTCTACATCTGCTGAAGGAAGATCGATTTTATTAATAACTGGAATAACTACTAAATCATTATCTAATGCTAAATAAAGATTTGCTAAAGTCTGAGCTTCTATTCCTTGAGCAGCATCGACAACAAGTAATGCCCCTTCACATGCTGCTAAACTTCTACTTACTTCATAGGAGAAATCTACATGTCCTGGTGTATCTATTAAATGTAAATAATATTCTTCATCATTTAATTTATAAGTTAATTGAACAGCATTTAACTTAATAGTAATTCCACGTTCTCTTTCTAAGTCCATAGAATCTAACATTTGATCTTTTAACTCTCTTTTATCTATAGCCCCAGTTTTTTCTAATATTCTATCAGCTAGAGTACTTTTACCATGATCTATATGTGCAATAATACAAAAGTTTCTAATATTTTCTTGTTTCATATGTACTCCTCCAATTCATTACTATTTTACCAAAAAAAAGATACTATTTCTAGTATCTCTTATACATTTGATAACCACTTGTATTAAATCCTAAATTAGAATAAAAATCTACAGTTTTATCAGTTGGTTCAACTAGCACACCAGGAACTTCAATTCCATAATAATCTTCAAAAAAGTCTTTATGCTTTAATACATAATTTACCATATAAGTACCTGCTCCAGCTTGTCTTTTTTCTTCCTCTACAAACAATCTATCGATATAAACATTATCAAACATAGTACCAACTAACATTCCACCTATTATTTTTTTGTCTTCGTCTTGTAAATTAAAAGCTAACATATCTCCCTTTTCTATAAATTTAGCAAAAGGACTTTCTCCTAAACTTTTAATTTCTTTTTTTACACCAAAATTTCTTAATCTTCTTTTCTCAAAATCTAGTATTGCTTCTTCATTGCTAGAATCAACTAATTTAATATTATACATAACCACTCCCCCAAAAGCAGCTATATTATATCATAAAAAAGAAAAAAAGTCTACATTAGTAGACTTAAATACCTTGACAATAAGAATAACCACTACCATTAACTACACAAGAATATGAGTTATCTTCAGCAGCAACATATCCAGATTGATAAGCAGAAACATTAAGATTACCATTTGAACAATATGTACGAATTGAACCAGAATAGTTTTCATCAATAGAACAATCATTCTCATCAAAGGCACTTAATAAAGCCGCTTTATTAGCTTCATAAATAGGTTTAGAAGATAAATCTCTTTCATTAACCCCACCTTTTAAATAATATATAGTTCCATTCTTATTAAATCCAACATAACTCTCTTGTACAAGTTGTCCTAATAAAAGTTGTTTAGTAAAGAAAGCATGTCCAAAATCACTCATAGCAGCATCTGGGCTATCATATAAAGGAGCATCATCACCAATAATTCCACCTATATTAATACCATCTTCACCAACATAATATTTAGTACTTACTTTATCTCTCTCAACAGCATTTTCATCAGCTTGTACATAAGTTGTACTAAATGAAAGATTTAAAGTTTGTGCCTCTGTTGGTATTTCTCCAACACCAATATCTTTATTATATCCAATATGAACTAAATATGTATCAACATCACCAGCTTTTAATAAATGATTATAATCAAAATCAACTTTATCACCATAAGATATATAATAGTCTAAATAAGCTGGTAAATCACCCATTTCTGATCCATTCAATCTAGACGAAATATCTGATAACATTGCATCAATTGTACCATCATTAACAACATCTACAGTAAATTCAAAATAATCACCTGGATTATTTAAAGTAACATTATACTCAACCAAATTTTTTTCACTATTTTTTATCTCAGGTGTTTCAGCATCAACACTGCCTTCATTAACAACTACATTATCAAAGTGAACATCCCAATTAGCACTTTTAATTGCTGCATCACCTGCAATATTTAAATCACTATTTAAAATCGCATATGCAACTCCAAGCATAACCACTAACGCTCCTAAAACATAAATAGTTAAAGTCTTTTTCTTTTTCTTATTCATAATATCCTCCTATTTGACCTCACTTTTTACATAATAATAACTATTACCATTCTTCATAAAAGTATATGTTACTATACCACATCTACCAGAATAATTACTTATTTTAATAGGTGTCTCAGCTAAACTAACTTTAGTTACACCATTTAATAATTCAACTTCATCATTCTTTTCATAATCTTTATAAATACCTATATCATAAGTATCTGAACCTTTATTAGATACTTTAGTAAATATAATATTCTCTTTAATTTCTAAGACTCCATTACTAGTCTCTTTAGCCTCACTAACTTCTCCATAGAATGGTTGTACAACACCAGCTGTATAATTATCTTTACCTTCAAATACTGTATCATATCCATCTCTATCAATATTATATTTCATAGTAACAACATTATTACCATCAATATTAAAAGGTAATGTTAATTTAATAGTATTATCTTCAGTAAAACTATAATCTGGTCCAAAAAACTTAGTCATATAATTCTTAACCTTAGTCCTTGGTATTGTATAAATAGTCTTACCTTTAGTATCCTTTTCTAAAGTATCAGTAAAATCATCTCTTGAAGAAAATTGCATTGCATAATAGAATTTTTGCAATTCATTAAAATCTTCACTATGTACATCATTATTCTTTAAAAATATTTCATTTCTTTTTCCGTTAGCTCCATAAGTTACCATCTTATATGCATCTACTACTTTACTATCATCTACTTTTAAAGTAGTTGTAGTAACTTCAGGAACAGGAGCTGGTTTACTTCCAAACAAAGCATTTGTAACTAAGAAAACTAATAATCCAGCAATTATTGCTATTACAACAATAACTATTATCTTAAAAGTATCGCCGCTATTTTTCTTACTGCCACCTTCCTGGAAGTCATCGCCTATTCTAAAGTCCATAAAACTACACCTCTACTATATATATTTTATCATAAATAAAGAAAAAGAAAAGACTATTTTTCTTTTCTTTTCATCATCACTATACTAGTATTATTAAAATCAATAGTTTTAATCATACTATTTAATTTTTTTAGACTCATATTTCTAATTTTATCTACTCTATCAGATACCATATCACCATATCTAATAATATCTCTAAATGATCTATCTACGACATCATAAACATCATCATAAGCTTTAACTTCATTAGCAATCCATACTTTTTTTATTCTATTAAAGTCTTCTTCTTTAACTTTTTTAATCTTAAATTCTTTTCTAACCTCTTTTAATATTTCATTAATATCAGTACTACTACACATAATATATAAAGTATATATATTATTATAATTTTCTAAGTCATATTCAAAAGATTGTAATAAATTAAGCTTATCTACTCTATCTCTAAATAAAGAAGTAGAACCAAACATACAAGTAAATAACATATTTAAATACATACTAGTCATTAACTTATCTTTATCATCATTAAATATTTTTAATCCAATACCAATCTTTTCAACATTAATATCACTCTCAATTGTATCTTCTAAAATATTTACTTTCTTATTTTCTTTAACATCTACTGCTTTAGCTCTACCATTATTATCAATTAACTCAGTATTATCCTTAATAACAGTTAAAGCTTCATCTACATCAAAATTACCAACAACAAGTACAAACATATTACCTGGATTATAAAAGTTCTCATAACACAAATATAAATCTTCCTTAGTAATATCTTGAATAGAAGTAACACTTCCACCAATATCTACTCTTCTAGGACTAGACTTATAAACACATTCTCTAAGTCTCATTTCTAATCGATAATCAGGTATATCATTATACATTTTTAATTCTTCAGCAATAATACCCTTTTCTTTGTTAACATTTTCATTAGTATAATATGGACTATTAACAAACTTTAGTAAATATTCCAAGTTCTCTTTAAAATTCTTAGTACCACTACAAATATATTGCGTACTATCAAAATCAGTCATAGCATTACTATCAGTACCACTAGCACTAAAGAAAGTAAATGGATCTTCTCCAGATTCTTGTTCAAACATTTTATGTTCCAAAAAATGAGCAATACCATCTGGTACAATTACTTCTTCATCTTTACCAACTGGAATAAAATTAGTAATATCACTACCAAATCTAGTAGCATAACTAATATAATAATTCTTCTTATTCTCCATAGGTACTAAATATATTTCAAGTCCATTATCAAGTACTTCTTTATAATAAGCTAAATCAAGTCCAACAAATTCAGTCTTATTCATCAGTACCCACCCCCTCAAGTAAGAATATAGTATCTAACTTAATCTTCTTAGCTACTTTTATAACATCATTCTTAGTAACTTTAACTATACTCTCTCTTCTCTTATCAAGACTGTCTAATCTTAATAAATCACTAACTAATCCATTATTAATAATAGTATTAGGGCTTTCCATTAACTCATCTAAATTAGTTTGATAATATTCTTTAGCAATATCTAAATCCTTCTTAGTAAATTTACCCCATCTCATATTTTGCAATTCTTCTTCAATTAAAGTAATACACTTATCATAATTAATCTTATCTATTCCACATAAAATCATCATTATATTATCAAACTTATTAACAACACTATTAATACTATAACATAATGAATTTTTCTCTCTAACATTTCTAAATAATTTAGACTCAGTACAACCACCAAATATATAATTATAAATTGGTAATACATACTTCTCTTCATAATCACTAAGTTTTCCAATAGGACAAATAATACTAATTCTAGATTGAGAATTATCTATTCTCTCAGTACCTTTAAGTTTTCTACTACGTACTCTAAATCTATCTAATTTATATGGAATTCTTCTTCTTTTAACAGTTCTAAATTTAAAATACTTCTTAATAGACTTAATAACATCATTAGATACATCTCCAACTACATAAATATCAATTAAATCATGATTAATAAAACTATCATAATATTTATATAACTTACTAGTATCAATGCTATCTAAATCTTCTAAATAACCACCTAATCTATAACTAATAGGACTATTACTATTAAATGTTTCAAAAGATCTAATAACACTATACATAGGAGCATTTTCTTTTAAAGTATTAAGACTATTACTAATCTTAGTCTTAACAATATCTAACTTATCTTCCCTAAACTTCTTATTAGTAACATCAGGTTTAAATATAATTTCACTTAAATATTTAATAGCCTCGTCCAAATTACCTTCCTCAGTATATTTATCATTTAAAACTTCCATATCATAATTAGTAAATATATAATTACCTAATCTATAAGTATTATTATATAAAGTAGTAGCATATAACTCTTGTACTTTAATAGCTAAATCTCTTTTTTCTTTATAATTCTTAGAAGACTGAAGTAACATATGAGATAAAACATTTCTAATAGTAATCTCATCTTTCTTAATAACCCTTCTAAACACAACACTAATATTTACAGTACGAAATTTATTAGTTTTATATACATGTAATTTAAAAGCACCACAGTCTTTTTCAATATATTCCATTAAACCACCCATTCTAATATTAAATAGCTTCTAAAGCTAAAGTAATCATATCATTTAAAGAATTCTCTCTATCTTCACTAGTTAAAGAACTCTTATCATATTTAGAATCTACTACAGTCATTAAACAAGCAGCATCTCTATTTAATTTACGAGCACAATAAAATAAAGCAAAAGCTTCCATCTCAACACTCAAGAAATCATCATCAGGAAAATTAGCTTCAAAATCCTCCATACTATCACAATACAAATCAAAAACATCACTAGTAATAGTCTTACCATATCTAATATTAATACTTTTAGAATCAGCTACATCTAAAATACTATTATTAAGCATACTACTAGATTCAACATAATCATCAGTACCATTATCTAGTAACTTATTCCAATAAGTCTTACAAAAAGCACCTTTACTTAAGACAACATCTCTAAGTTTAATATCTTTATGTAATGAACCAGAAGTACCAATTCTAATAATCTTCTTAACATTATAAAATTTAAATAATTCATAAGCATAAATTCCAATACTTGGAATACCCATTCCTGATGGGAATACTGTTATTCTTTTACCTTTATAATTACCAGTATATGCTGTCATATTACGTACTCTATTAACTATAATAACATCTTCTAAAAAATTATCTGCTATATACTTTGCACGTAATGGATCACCTGGCATTAAAACTAATTCACTAATCTCTTCTTCTCTACTTTCAATATGAGGAGTAGCCATATCAACACCTTCTTTCATTCTCCATTATAACAAAAACTTATAAAGAAAAAAAGAAGTTATTCAGAAACTTCTTCTTCACTACTTTCTTCTAATTGTACTAATACTTCTCTAGGCTTAGAACCATTAGGAGGACCAATAATACCTCTCTCTTCTAATAAATCAACAATTCGAGCTGCTCTATTATATCCAAGTTTAAATTTACGTTGAATTAAACTAGCAGAAGCTTTTCCTGTTGTAACAACAAACTCAACTATATCATTATATAGTGGATCATCATCATCTCCAGCTGGAGTAGCTCCACCAGAAGCAGCACTTCCTCCTCCATCACCAGATGGATTCTCTAAATTCATAAATGATTCACTATATTGAGCCTTTTGTTGTGAAACAGTCCAATCAATTAATTTCTTAATTTCATCATCAGTAATAAATGATCCTTGAATACGAGTTGGTGCATTTTGACCAATTGGTAAATATAACATATCACCTTTACCAAGTAACTTTTCTGCTCCAGTTTGATCAAGTATAGTACGCGAATCAATACCAGATCCAACTGCAAAAGCAATACGTGATGGTATATTAGCTTTAATTAAACCAGTAATTACTTCAGTAGAAGGTCTTTGTGTTGCTACTATCAAATGAATTCCCGCAGCACGTGCTTTTTGTGTAATTCTAAGTATAGAATCTTCAACTTCTTTAGCTGCAACCATCATTAAGTCAGCCAACTCATCGATAATAACTACAACATAAGGCATCTTCTCTAACTTAGTATCTTCACTTCTATTTTTATTTTCTTTTTCTACATATTCATTATATCCTTCAATATTCTTAGTACCAGAATTACTAAAAGTATTATATCTATCTTCCATCTCTTGTAC
>OCVV010950348.1_pt1 | contig 10890 bp, 11 predicted proteins | sample 1539721 | NCBI WGS metagenome assembly OCVV01 (sample SAMN02144230, study PRJEB22623) | gut metagenome | biome: sheep rumen | host: Ovis aries | place: New Zealand
CGGGACGATCATTACCAGATTATCGCCGGAGAACGGCGCTGGCGGGCCGCAAAACTGGCAGGACTCCGTGAAATTCCTGTTATTGTGAAGGAATATACGGATGAAGAGATTGACGAAATCTCGCTGATCGAAAATATTCAGCGCGAAGACCTGAATCCCGTGGAGGAAGCGGCAGCATACGAACGCCTGCTGAAGGAGTATGGTCTGACGCAGGAGGAGCTGTCGGAGCGGGTTTCAAAGAGCCGTACGGCTATCACTAACAGTCTGAGACTCCTGAGACTCCCGGAAGCAGTCCAGGAAATGCTCCGTGACGGAAAGATTTCCACCGGTCACGCCAAAGTGCTGCTCTCGCTTGACAGTTCTGAAAAACAGGAAGCAGCAGCCCGTACCGTAGTGGATGAAGGACTCAGCGTCCGCGATACCGAGAAGCTCGTCAAGAATTTCGATAAAGCCGCCCCGGCGCCGAAGAAACCGAAGGATCTGAAAAGTCAGCTTGCCTATCAGGAGGCCGAGGATCAGCTGAAAGCCTTATTGAAGTCGCAGGTACGGATCCGCAGAAAGAAAGAAAACACAGGACGAATCGAAATTGAGTATTATTCGCTGGAAGAGCTTGAGCGGATCATGTCGCATATCAGGTAACAGGGAAAGAAAAAGATGGTAAATATCATAAACAGATTGGAAACAAATATATCTCAAAATATATGGATAATATTGCTGTTCGTGGTCGTCATGATGATTCTCGTCCTCGCGCTTCTTGTGGTCCTCGTGATCCAGACGCAGAAAACGCGCAGGCTCGAGCGCAGACTGTCGCTGTTCATGCAGGGCGCGGACATGGTCTCACTCGAGGACGTGCTGCAGCATGTGATCGAAGACAACCAAAAGGTAAAGATTCAGCTGAAAAATAATGTGGATGAAATCGTCAAAATCAACGAGAATCTGCTGACGGCCTATCGGAAAACCGGTATCGTCAAGTACAACGCTTTCCCGGGAATGGCCGGAAAGATGAGCTCGAGTATCGCACTTCTGAACAATGAGAATAACGGAATACTGATCAATACCATCCACGGCTCAGACGGCTGCTACACTTATGTGAAGGAAATCATGAACGGAAAATCCATCAATCCACTCACGAAGGAAGATGAAGAAGCGCTGAAGATCGCGCTGGAAATGCAGATTTAAGGGGAGGAAAAAGTAAATTGACTGCTGCAGATTATTTTGAAATTGGAATGATTCTGGCCTTCGGAATTTCCTGGCCGATTAACTTGCTGAAAGCGCTGAGAGCTAAGACAACAAAAGGAACCAGTCTGCTTTTCCTGCTCCTGATATTTTTCGGATATATCTCCGGAATTATCGCGAAATTCATCAATCCGAGTTACATGGCGAATTTCGCCTCCAAGTGGTATGTGCTGATTGTCTACTTCTTTAACCTGATCGTAGTCAGTCTGAATATTGTGGTCTATTTCAGAAACCGGAAGCTGGATCAGGCAAACGAGGCCCGGCGCTGACGGAAACAGAATTGCGCAATTCTTTATTGCAAACCCTTTACAAACGGAGCAAATTGATTTACAATATTGTTTGTTCGGAAATCATTCCGGCTGGAACTATATTGGCAATAGTATTGATTTGGAGGTTATACACATGGCTAATCAGAGTAATCCATTTGCATTAACAGACAGAACTGCGGAGTTTGCTCCGGCTGATATCAGCGCAAACCGCGCGATGGGAATCATTTCCTATCTTTCGTGGGTGGTGCTGGTACCGATCTTTGTGGCGAAGGAGTCGCCGTATGCGAGATTCCACGCAAATCAGGGACTGATCCTGGCGATCCTTGAGACGGCGCTTGGACTGGTTGCGACCATTCTTGGCAGCTGGCTTGGCAACATCTGGGTGGTCGGAATCGTATTCCGGATTGCGGCCTGGGTGGTTCGCGTCTGCATGATTCCGGTGACTGTCTACGCGATCATCGCTTTCGTCGGTGCGATCCGCGGCAAGGCCATGGAGATTCCTTTCATCAACAGCATTCATATTCTGAAGTAACAAGGCGCGCTTTGCTGCTGAGACCGAAAGACAGTCCGGGAGGGCTGTCTTTTTTTGCACAGGGCCGCATAAGGAAAACACCGGCTTTGCCGAACGCGGCCCAGGCGGCGGGCAGGAGGTGATAAATCTTTCCTGCTCGATTCAAGAAGCACTCTCCTCTTTCAGCGCCTTCATCCCGATCACGACGAGATCCGGAAGGTGATCTTTCATGTCGCTGCTGAAGATGCTTTTTTCAACAGCCGTGAAAGTGATGTCAGGGTCGTTGGTCAGGACCACATATTTTGCTGCGGATGCGGCGGAGGCGTTCCGTCCGATGAGTACGATTTTATAGCTGAAGAGGCGTCCGTCGCGTTCGTCCGCTGTTTTCAGCCGGTATTCGCCGTCGGAGGTGAATTCGTAGGAAAGTTCCATGTTCTCGTCCGGGTCCTTTTCCGGGAAGGGGACGATGTGCGACCGGAAGTAGACCGTGTCCGAGCTCGGACGATCGGCCCAGAACGGCCACGGAGCATCCGCAGACTGGTAGGCCAGCGCATTGTCCTGAAGGCGGAAGTGGAGCTGATATTTATCATCCTCCGTAGTCAGGATCAGGTTCCGCTCTCCCGTAACAAAGCTTGAACCGCGGACGGAGGAGCCGTTATTGACAGTGATGGTAAAGCCTTCTTTCGAAAGATCGATGCGCGTCTGGTTGTAATAATAACTGCCGAACAAGGGCGAGAGAAACGCGGCCTGGCGGGCGTTCTCGTCGACCGAAGGCGTCTCGCCCCCGTCGGAGGATTTCCGGAAGCGGCTTCCTTCCTCCGGTACCGGTATGGATAATTCATCACTTGTCATAGTCGGCCATTCGGAAGAGTTCTTCGCGTCATAGACGAGATCGTTGTCCTTTACGAGGAAGGAAAAATGATACTGACCGTCATCTGTCGTAAGGGTCAGCCGGTCCATGACACAGCCCCAGCTGCCGAAGCCGATATAGGAGCTGAGCGGATGGAAGGTGATCTCGAAGCCCGTGGAGGCGATGGTGACGGAAGGGGATTTCCAGGAATCTTCTCCCAGAATATAGGTTCCGTACAGATTATCCGCCGGAGTCGTCATGAGGACGCCGGAGCCGGGCTTCAGATCCGGGTGTTCGAGCGTGAGCGCGTTGCGTTCTATCGAGGGATCCGTACTGTTTTCATCGGGAAAAGCGATGCCGGAAGGCGATTTCTGAACCATAAGCGTACCGTCCTTTTCATACAGGGAGTAGTCGAAGTCGCCACGGTCCCAGAGCATGTAGGACTCTTTTTTCTGAAGATCCGTGATGGCAACATACTGGTTGATCAGCCCGGAGCCGAAGAAGGCCGAGACACAGATTTCCGGAACGCCGTCTCCTGAGAGATCGACGGTATAGACCCTGTCGATGGGCATACCGGAGGCTATCGAATACTCGTTTTTCCCCTGTACGGCCGTCAGGGAGCCGGGATTTGCATAGAAGACGAAATCCCGGAAGGCTGAAAGGCGGAAGGTTTTCGTCACCGGTTCCGGATTCTGGTTCTGATAGAATTCATTCAGGGCGTCTTCGCTGAATTCGTCATAATCCATCTGGCAGACCAGGCTGTCGCCGTCGCCGGCGGCCTTTTTCGGATTCGTGAGGAAACAGACCGCAATCACCGCCAGAAGAATCACGGAGGAAAGAAGAATCCAGAACGCGGGCTTCTTATAATTCAGCGCTGCGCGGATCCGGGATTTCACGGCGGTTTCTCCGAAAGCGACCGGCGTTCTTAACAGATGCTTTTCCGGGACGCTGCAGGAAAGCAGCGCTTCCGAATAGTCCGCGCGCTCCTCCGGGTTCATTTCGCGGATCACGCGTTCGTCACAGGCCAGCTCCAGATCTTTGGTAAAGAGGAAATACGAAACCCATACCAGCGGATGGAACCAGTAGATCGACAGGATGACAAAGGCGGCGGTCTTCAGGATGTGATCACCGTGACGGATATGAGCGTTCTCGTGCGCGACGATCGGAGAATGGTAGGCGTCCTTCAGGGAGAAAGGCAGATAAATCCGCGGCCGGAAGAATCCGAAGACGAAGGGCGAATCCACCCGGTCGCTGGCGTAGATATTCTCCTTCAGATGCACCGCCGTACGAAGCTTCCGGCGAAGCTGCAGCTGGTTCAGGACAAGATAAGCAAGGAAACCCGCGATGCCGAGAAGCCAGAGGAAGGTAAGAACGGTGAAGAGCACCTGCATCGGAGTGATGCTGCTTTCCGGGGCTGGCGTGAAGGATTCCTGAATGACCGGATTGACAGTTTGATTGAGAAAGGGAATTTCCGTGTGGATTTCAGGCTCCGGAGAAAGCATAATATTCTCGGGAATCGGTTCCACAGTCGGAATCAGGCTGAAAATGCTTTCAAAGGAGAACGGAACCAGCAGACGGAACGCGACGAAGGCCCAGAGAACGAGATGGATCCATTTGGGTACACGGACCGGAATCAGGCGAAGCAGTATTACAAGGAGGATCAGGATGCCTGCGGTAAAGCTCATGTTCATGAGCTTCAGCAGAACGTCGCCGGAAAGAATGGAATTCATCGAAAATCTCCTTTCATAGGTGCGGCAGAACAGGTGAAACGGCTTCGGAGGATCACTCTTCCGCGGAAGCGCTCCGCGCGCGGTCGATCATGGCCTGCAGCTCATCGATATCGGCCTTTTTGAGGCGGGCTTTTCTGGTAAAAGCCGCGATGAAAGCCGGAAGCGAACCGTCAAAGCGGCTTTCGACCAGCTCTGCAATGTCGGACGCGCGGACTTCATCCTGCGAAACCAGGGAACGCACGACGGAATGCTCGTTAACAAGGATGCCGCGCTCGGAAAGCCGTTTGATGACCGTATAGGTTGTCGTCGGCTTCCAGCCGAGCTCTTCTTCGCAGTACCGGACAAGCTCGGAGCTTTTGACCGGTTCATGCGCCCAGAGAATGCGGCAGAAACGATATTCGGATTCATAGATTTTCGGGGTATTTTCCATTAGAGGACTCCTTTATCGGGGTAAATACTCTAACGCGTTAGAGCCTAATTGCACTCTAACACATTAGAGCGATTCTGTCAAGGGGTTTTTTACAAAAAAATCCAGACGGACCTTGAAGCGGAATTCGACCTGTGCCTTGACAGCCCAGAGGTTCTGTGTTAGAATACATCATGAAGTTTATCAATACCGATGGGAGATTTTAACATGGAAAGAATTAAAACACTCGAGACCCGTGACCTTTGCGAAAGCGCTAAAAAAGGCGGATGCGGTGAGTGCCAGACTTCCTGTCAGTCTGCCTGCAAGACCAGCTGCGGTGTTGCAAATCAGGCCTGCGAGAACGAGGACAAGTAAAACAATTGTTTCTCTTGCAGCCGTCCCGTTGATTCCTGTATTCTTCCGTATGAGGAAAGCAGGATTCGGGACGGCTTTTCGCGTGTTTTCGCGCGGCGCTTTCTATGGAGGACGCGCGGCGGTCTTTCTCTTTGATGGAGGAATTCATGGTTCATCAATATAAACTGAACGGATTTAATATCGTACTGGATACCTGCTCCGGATCCATTCACAGCGTGGATGACGTGGCCTATGATATCATTGAGCTTTTTCCGGAAAAGAGCGAGGATGAAATTGTATCGATGATGCTTGAAAAGTACCGGGACCGGGCGGATGTGACCGAGGAGGAGCTGCGGCTCTGCATCGAAGACGTCCGCGCGCTTCAGAAAGCGGGAAAGCTGTATACCCCGGATACTTTTTCGGACATTGCCGGAACCTTCAAGGAGCGCTCCGGCGATGTGGTCAAGGCGCTGTGCCTGCATGTCGCGCACACCTGCAATCTGAACTGCGCGTACTGCTTCGCTTCTCAGGGGCGCTTCCACGGAGAACGCGCGATCATGTCCTTCGAGGTCGGAAAGCAGGCGCTGGACTTCCTGGTGGAGCATTCCGGAAGCCGCCGGAATCTGGAGGTGGACTTCTTCGGCGGCGAACCGCTGATGAACTGGGAGGTCGTGAAGCAGCTCGTGGCCTACGCGAGGAGCATCGAGAAGGAAAAGAAGAAGAATTTCCGCTTCACGCTGACTACGAACGGCATGCTGATCGACGACGACGTGATTGATTTCGCGAACCGGGAGATGGCGAACGTGGTGCTTTCTTTAGACGGGCGGAAGGAAATTCACGACCGTCTGCGCGTGGACTACGCGGGCAACGGCAGCTACGACCGGATCGTTCCGAAATTCCAGAAGCTGGTGGCAGAAAGAGGCGACCGAAGCTATTATATGCGCGGGACCTTCACGCACGCGAATCCGGACTTCACGAAGGATCTGTTCCATATGGCGGACCTCGGATTTACGGAGCTTTCGATGGAGCCTGTCGTCTGTGCGCCGGATGACCCGGCCGCGCTGACGCCGGAAGACATCGAAATCGTGAAGGAGCAGTATGAAATCCTCGCGAAGGACATGCTGCGGCGGCAGAAGGAAGGTCATCCGATCACGTTCTACCACTATATGCTCGATCTTACGGGCGGTCCCTGCATTTACAAGCGGATTTCCGGCTGCGGTTCCGGGACGGAATACATGGCGGTTACGCCCTGGGGCGATCTCTACCCCTGTCATCAGTTTGTCGGAGAAGAGGACTACAAGCTGGGCGATGTGTGGAACGGCGTGACCAATACCGGGCTTCGGGAGGAGTTCCGCGCCTGCAACGCCTATGCCCGGCCGGAGTGCCAGGACTGCTGGGCGAAGCTGTACTGCTCCGGCGGCTGCGCGGCCAATGCCTTCCACGCCTCCGGCTCCATCAAGGGCGTTTACAAGCCGGGCTGTGAGCTTTTCCGGAAGAGAATTGAGTGCGCGATCATGATGAAGGTCGCGGAAGCGGAAGATCCGGAGCTTCAGAAATACACGAAGACCCAGCCGGCGGTTTACGAAGACTGCGAGAGCTGTGAGGGATGCTGAAGCATCCGGCGCGGGGACGCGTTGGAGCAGAAGCTGCCACAGGACACAAAGAGTTCACAGAAATAATTAGCACTCACCGTTGACAAGTGCTAACAAAAGTGCTATAACATAGTCAGAACAAAGGAACAGAGAAGACCAAAAGGACTGATGGTTCCAATGATCCAAACCCTCCGTCCCATTTGCTCAAGGAGCAGTGATGAACCTGAAGAAGATGATACAAAAGCTTCAGGGAAGTCGCAAATAATTGAGTAAAGGAGGAAATGACTTATGTTACTGCCCAGTATTTTTGGTGAGGATTTATTTGATGACTGGTTCGATTTCCCGGATTTCAGGGATATGAACCGTGCGGAAAGGAAACTTTACGGAAGACACGCCGACCGGATGATGAAGATGGATGTCCATGAGGCGGAAGACCACTATGAAGTGGATATCGATCTGCCGGGCTTCAAGAAAGAGGAGATCACACTGGAGCTGAATGAAGGCTATCTGACCGTGCAGGCCGCGAAAGGCCTCGATCAGGATGAGAACGACAAGAAGGGCAAGCTGATCCGTCAGGAGCGTTACGCCGGCGCGATGCAGCGGAGCTTCTACGTCGGGGAGCAGGTCAAGGAAGAAGACATCAAGGCCTCGTTCAAACACGGCGTCCTGAATCTGCAGATTCCGAAGACCGAGGCGCCGAAGCTTCCGGAAAAGAAGACGATTATGATCGAAGGATAACAAACGCAAAACCCTCCGGGCCGTGAGCCCGGAGGGTTTTTTGCTGTCCAGTTACAGAGCTCGCCTGCACTTAGCGGCGGATCAGGCGCGCATCTGCGGGAAGGGACGGATGCCTTCCACAGCGTCGGCAGGAGTCATACGGACTTCGTCGTTGTCGAGATCGATCAGCACATACTTATCATTACCCATGCCGAGCTCCTTCATATAGGAGAGCTGGCGGAGGCCGTGACGGGTGACGATCCGCTCTACCATGGCCTTCTGATCCTCTTCCTTCATGGCAAAGAGAATATCCACGCAGGCCTGGTCGATGGCAACGATATCAAGAGAAGCCAGAATACCGACGTTCGGGGTCTTGACCGGCTCCGCGGCGATACCTTCGCAGTCGCAGGAGACAGACATGTTCCGCATGACGTTGATGTAGGAAACCTTCTTTCCGAAGAAATCGATGGTCGCCTTGGTGGACTCGGAAATCTTCTCCATCAGCTCTTCCTCGACAGAGCCCCAGACGTCATTGCCGCGGCTGTGGATCATGCCTTTGCCGATGCGGCCGTCCGCGCAGCCGATTCCGATATTCTTATTGGAGCCGCCGAAGCCGCCCATAGTATGTCCTTTGAAGTGCGTCAGGGCAAGCAGGGAGTCATAGTTCGTCATATGGCTGCCGTGGTACATTTCCTTGAACCACTTGCCGCCCTTCACGGGAAGCGCAACGGTGCCTTCTTCATCCATGATGTCCACCGGGCAGAAGTCCCAGCCGTTGATCTCGAGCGTCTTGCGGTGCTGCTCCGTGGTATAGCGGTCGCCGTCATAGTAGGTGTTGGTTTCCACGATCGTGGCATCCGGAAGCTCCTTCGCCATGAATTCCTTTACCCACGCAGAGGGGATGATGTTCGGACCGTGGGGCTCGCCGGTATGAAGCTTGACTGCGATTTTTCCGGTGAGGTTCGCATTCACTTTCTCATAGACCTTCATGATCCCTTCGGGAGAAAGATCGCGCGTAAAGTAGACGATGGATTCGTTGCCGGTTCTTTCGCTGTAGGGGACGTACTTCCTGCCGTCCGTTTCGTAGTTTGCCATTCTGACAACCTCCTCATTGAATAGGTATACTTGTTATTTACTATAACACAAATCCGTTGGAAATCAATCCCCCATGGGCAAGCTGAACGACACGCCGGACAGAGTGGTCTCTGTAACGAACGGTATCACGAGGTACGATTTTCTTATCGGCTGCACAGCGGGAGAGCTCAGAGTGCGGCACCGCATCAGTGACTGTGAGGATGAAGTATAAGAAGCAATGAACTCAAACCGGTTCTGTCTGGCTGACAGTTGTTCATTGCGAAAAAACACTTTACTTTATCATAAGGCTGTGGTATATTATTTTTCCGCGACAAAAACAGCCTTGCCTCTTCTGCAGTGCCGGGAAAAACCGGAAAAGCGGAGGATGCTGTAAAACAGTAGGATCGGATCTTATTTACAAGGAGGCTCATATGAAAGATTATCCAGTGATTGACCTTGCGGCAACAGGGGCAAGAATCCGCCAGCTTCGTCTGAAAAACAACCTCCGGGTTGAAGACGTCAGCGAGTACATGGGTTTTGAATCCGTACAGGCGGTGTACAAATGGCAGAGAGGAGAGAGCCTGCCGACAGTTGATAACCTGTTTGCGTTAAGCAGACTGTTTGGAACCTCAATGGAAAATATACTGATTGAAAGAGGAGAGGACGAAAGTTCTCTCCTTCCTCATTTTAAGGGAATGCCGTGCAGCGGTATGATTTATACATCCCGGATGGCCGTATATTTAAAACCCCTCTGATGAATGATGATCATTCTTTCAGAGGGGTTCTGTTCTTATATGGCCGGAGCCAGTCCATATCTTGTATGAAAGCGGTTTGTTTACTGGATATCTAGTACTGGAAAAAGCAGAAAAACTATAGTATAATTAAGAAAATCTTAGGATCGTATTCAATAAAATAAATATCTGTTATCCTTTTTCGTTCTTCGCCGGTGCGGACGCCGTCAGTGCTTCGCGGCCGACGAGGCCGAGAAGGAGGAACATAAAGGGCGTGACCATCGGTTGCTCGGGCACGAAGAAGGCCTGAACGAGATAGGCGATGAGCGCTGCGACGAGCGGCAGGAATCTTCGGCGGCATTTCCGTATGACCGGAATGAGGACGGAAGCGAGAACGCCGAGGAAGGAAATCAGACCGAAGAGCCCGACGGAGAGCAGATACTGCAGGAAAATGTTATGGGCGCTGTCAAATACCTGACCGGTTACCGTGGTCATTTCCGAGCCGAGGAAGTCGCGATAGAAGAGCTTCAGGGTGTCGGGACCGGTTCCGACCAGTTTCCGAAGGAACGGCGCATCGGCAAAGAGCTGAAGGCTGCGGTTCCAGATGTAGCCGCGGCTTTTCGCAAGTTCTCCGCTGATGAACGGGCTGTCCGGCAGAATTCCGGCGGCCGAGAGGATCGCGAGGAGGACAAAGACGGCGAATAAGACCGCAAAGACCAGCGCGATGATCTTCCGAAGACGCAGCGGGTCGAGACGGAACGTTTCCTTTTCAACCGCAGCGGAAAAGATCCGGCACAGGGCGTAGGCGATAATCAGTACGCCGAGAAGAACCGGGCAGAGCGCCGGGCGGAACAGGAAGGCGGTAAATCCTTCCGGCTGAAGGGGCAGTCCGCCGAAGAGGTATAACAGCCGCGCGGCGAGGATCGCAAAAGGAACCGGCACCAGCGCGAGGCTGAGCTTTTCACCGTATCCCTCCACGTTCCTGAAGAGGAACGGCAGGAGGAGAATGGCCGCGAAGAAGCCGATGATGCCGCTGTCGTTATTGGAGGCAATCATCGCGGTCTCCACGATAAAGAGAATCGGGAGAAGGGCGCGCTCCTCCGTGCGGATGTAGGCCGCCGTACCGAAAGAAGCCATGAGGCAGAGATAGCCGGAGAAGAAGCTGCTGTAACCGAGGGTGGAGAGATACTGACCGCGCAGGGCTTCCGGCACAGCGGAAACGAGGCCGAAAAGATTCATTCCGAGCAGATTGAAAATTCCGAGCGCCGCGACAATCAGGGCCGTACCCATCAAGGGAAGCGTGAGAAGCTTCACGCGGACCGGGACGAGGAGCAGGATCAGACTGCATAGAATCCCGGCGCCGAGGAACCAGAAGCCGATATAGCGGCTGCCGGAACCGGTGAAGGATGTCGGGCGGTAC
>OCVV011267189.1_pt1 | contig 10886 bp, 14 predicted proteins | sample 1539721 | NCBI WGS metagenome assembly OCVV01 (sample SAMN02144230, study PRJEB22623) | gut metagenome | biome: sheep rumen | host: Ovis aries | place: New Zealand
AGCCACATTGCTTTTTACTCGTCGCTGCCCCTCAAGGGGCATCCGTATTACTTACCCTGACCCTTAAAAGGGTCTTCGTATTCCTTTACGTTGAGCTTGTCCTGTATGATATCCGCCCGCTCCTGGTCTTGGATATATTTTCTGATGGCAGCTTCATTTAACCCTACTGTACTGACATAATATTCCCCCTTTCCGCACCTCCGGATTCCGGTAATAACTTTGATCTGACCATCCCACATATAGGAAACAAGCTCGTGAAGATAAAGATCAAGTTGTATCATTGACGCCTCCTGATCTCCGAGCGGGTCGCGGTACCCGCCATAGTCAAAATCCTACTTTGCAAAGCAGTCATCGGCGCCCTGAGCGAACTTGCCTTCGACCAGTTTCTCCGTCTGACAAAATACCGTCACAAGACGGAGCGGCGCATCCACGATCTCTGCGAGCGGGAGCACTGCGGCTGCGAGGACGAAGACGAGGGCAGCATTGTGCATGCCGCCCTCGTCCATACCATTCACATCGTGCTGTTTATTTTTCTGATTTCTCTCCTGCTCACGATCCTCGTGGAGGGATTCGACGAGAACCGGGTCGCCGGCATTCTGACAGACCGGCCTGTGGCCGGCACAATCAATGACCGGCGGCTTCCGCCCTTTTCTCACTCCGCTTATTCCGCCGTCGCCAGCACAGCCATCCACGGCCTGCCCGGCAGATCCACCCAGACTTCCCCAGCAGCGCCCTGCTGCACGGTCTGTCTCGTCATATTCCAGGTATCGATCACCTCCAGACGGTACGTCTTTCCTCCCGGCAGTTCGATCCGCGCCTTGCAGCTGCACTGAATATCGTAATAATGCAGAATCACGCTGTCATCTGCCGTCCTGCCGATGACCTCCGTCTCACAGGCAAAAAAGCGGGCGGCCTCGATCGGGCTCATACGCAGCGCGCTCTTCAGGAAGAACCGGAAGTCCTGCGGAACCTTCCGCTTCTCCAGAGCCCGATCCACCTGCTCCTCCGGCAGACCAGCAAGCATCATCACCTGCTCCAGCTGTGAAGCCTGTGGCTCCAGCGGCGCAGGCAGCGATTCCACGATGCTTCGCAGAAACGCAATCCGCGCCGGACTCTTTCCCACGAGCTTTCCGCCCTTTGCCCACCAGACAATCTCCTTCTCATCCGGATAAAATGTCTCTCCATGTGTGCAGACTGCCCCGCGTACTGTCGCCCGCCAGAACCGCGCCGTCATCTCCTCTCCAGAGATCGCGCCCCACTGGTCCGGCAGATTTCCCTCATAGCAGCACTCATCAATGCAGACAGGCTTGCCGTATTTTGCCTGCATCTCGGGAATGCGGGAGAGCTGCTTCGTCTGCCATGACATATGTGTGATGGCCGGGCGCGCCACGTCATAATACTGGAAACAGTTGTGATTCGACAGCAGATGATGCCAGGGATCATGCTCCGCAATAAACTGCTCGATCTCATGCCAGTCATCCATCGTCTTGGCAGCACAGAAATCATACTCGTTCGCCATGCTCCACCAGATGCCCGGAAACGCCGCGAACCGGCGCAGCAGATAATCCAGATAGATCAGATTGTCCTCCTGCGGCATCGTGGCAAATCCCCAGTTGTCATAGGGATGAAACAAAATCAGATCCACCTGGATGCCGGCCTCAAAGAGCTGGGAGAGCCGCTTCTCGAATGCATCCCAGAAGGCATAGCACGGATGAGCCGGATCCCACGCCCCGTCCGCGCCTTTTTCGAACGCGTAGTGCTGCGGCTCGTTGTGATTGTACTGATAGTGCTTCGGGAAGACGCACATACGGATCTTATTGAACGGTGCGTGGCGAAGCGTCTCGATTGTCTCATCCATCAGCGCATCCGTCTGAGATGCCAGTGCGTAGACTGTCGTGCCGAATCCATAATACGGCGTCCCGTCGTCAAAATAAAAGTGTATGCCTCTGGCGCGCACCACGCCGTGATGCCCTTCCCGCGCGGGTTCCACGGCAAGTGTCCCTTCGTCTGCTGCAAGACCGCGCACCTTGTACGTATATGTGCCTGCCTGCTCCGGCAGAAAACGGATCATACAAGTGCCGTTTCCCGCATAGAAGCCGCGCACCTCGGTCACACTCCCGTCCGCCGCGCAGGTAAATTCCGCCGCAAGGTCAATCTGCGCCTCATTCACCGCATCCGGCACCGCCGCATAAGTCAGTTCCACCGTCTCGTACTGATACCCTTTTGCCATCATTTCCGTTCTCCTCTGTGATCTCCCATCGCAAACCTCTCTGCTTCTGCAGCTTCCCACTGCCATTTCTGTCACTATGAAAGTACATGAACCACCTCTTAATTTCAATCATAAATTCAGTATTAATAGTTTAATTATTTACTTAATTCTTCACTTAATTATTTACTTAATCATTGAAACTTAACCTTCCTGAAATCATAATGGAAAGCATAGACATCGATGCTTTTTCCGGAGGAAAACGCCATGGGAATTACTGCCAAGGAACTGGCAAAGAAACTGAACTTAAGTGCCGCCGCCGTGTCAATGGCACTGCACGATCAGCCCGGCGTGAGCACAGAAACAAGAAAGCGTGTCAAACTCGCCGCCGTCCTCTCACACCACCGTGCATACCGTTCGGTACACAGCGGTTTCAACAGCTGACATGCACAGACTGATACGCTATGGCAAGATCATAAAAGCCCCAGTGTCGTACAGAAGTATCATTGTGCTGCGACGGATCATAGCTGTACCCGGAAGCAATCCGGACTTACATGCCGGTCCGCGCTCCCGTCATTTCTGACGATCTTCGCACTTTCCGCTGATGTAACTCCCCGTCACAGGGCTGTACCTGAAGAATGCATATGCAGTTTTCAAGGATCGGAGATACGGAGCTGTTTGGCTCCTGACATGTACAAGTTTATCGGGGGAAGATGTAAGATTTTAGGGACTGGTATTGGAGATTTACTACTGAGACTGTAGAGATTTGCAAAATTGATATCGGCCGTAATCTTGTATTGACAAAAAAGGTCTCCGGACTGACAATTTGACAGATTTAAAGATGTTATAAAATGATTTTGCTCTTCCCTGAAGTTTTTAGAGACGGTGCTTGAATAAAGGCAAGCGATAAAAAATCAATGATCTTAGCAAAACAAGTAGTAATGCCAAAATCAATCGCTCATTTTGAATCCAAGCGATTGATTTACAATTTGCCGGCCAGCTCCGTCATCTGCGCGGCCAGTTCAAGATGGCTCGCGCGGACGGAATCCCTGTCAAGTTCCCGCCCCAGAAGCATATAGTCGGTACTGACATGGAAGTAAAGGGTATAATGAAATCCAACATAGGTAAACCCGTTTTTTGTGAGAGGATTTTTTATGTCAGACTTTGTTACTCGATATGCTTTTGAGCAACGGAATCTCGACCGTGAGAAAATCGATGCTATAAAGAAAGATTTTCCTTCCTTATTTGGATTATTTCTTGATCATATGATTGGCATGAATCGCTCTACAAAAACGGTTTTGTCTTATGCTTATGATCTGAAAATCTTCCTGGTATATCTTGCTCAGGTCTTTGGGGTTACTCAAGATCAAGTAACAATGGAATTTCTTTCTAGTCTTAAGCCCATAGATATTGATAATTTTTAGTATTTGCACAAAAGACCCAGCTGCGGGATACCGCACCCGCTTAACCGTACGATCTGTTGAGCGTATTGTAAAAAAATATGCGGTGCCGGTCGGAGGCGAACGTATGCATGCACATTCCATGCGATCCACATATGCTACGAATCTGTACAGGAACACTCAGGACATCAATCTGGTGGCAGATGCTCTTGGGCATAATGACCTGGAAACGGTAAAGAAGTATACGAAATCCGGAGAAGAAAACAGGGAACGTGCAGCAAAAAAAGTCAATTATGAAACCCAATAACCCCGTATAGAGCCCTGCGGTCTATATACGAGGATATAGCAATATTTTCTACAGGTTTCTACATGCATACTACGGAATAGAAAAAGATATATGTTTATTGCCCGAAATTTAACCGCAGATTGGTCACTTCCGGATACACAGACAGGCAGAGACAATATTTCCGGTTTTCTATATTTTTCCATTGGCTGCTGTTGAATGCTGTCGATGGCACATATGAGCTTCCGGTAAGGGTTACTTCTTTGCCTGGTTCCAGCGGAAAAAGCGGCCGGTCATCATCAGATATCATAAACGCATTGGCATATGCACCAGTAACCAGATTACAGAAGATCGTTTCTGAAGAAAGCGGCTCAGATCCTGTATTCTTTACGCGTAATGTGATATTGATGATACGGAAATGCGTGTCTGCATTCATCATGTACGCTCCCGTCTTTTTCATCTGTTCGTCGGAATCTGCTTCGGACATCATAGATGCCTTTTCGATGGTCAGCTGCATCTGATCATTACGGAAAGTGTCACCCATGGGGACATTCGTTACTTCAGATCTCTGCCATTCTTTATTGACCATATGATATCGCCATCCAAAGACACAGATCAGAGCAATACAACAGATCAAAATGACAGATATTTTTTTCACTTTTTTATTTTTCATCATCATCCCGCCTTATGACATTACGCATATCGCTACAGTTCAGACATCGCCTTGCCTGGCCACCTTTGCACAGGATGTCCAGGAATACAGATGTTTCATCAACCTGAAGCCAACCGCAGAAGCCGGTGGCCGGCTGACGTGAGCGGCACGCAGTCTGTTTACCTGCCTGTCAGTTTGTTTTGTCCTGATTCCTGTTCAGAATGCGTCTGTCAGTAACCTGTCCGTTTTTCATCATCAGGACGATGTCTGATACACTTTCCAGATCTTCTGCTTCGTGACCGGCAAGGATAATCAGTGCCCCTCTTTCATTTTCTTCATGGATGATCTGATGTACCATATGGCATCCATCTTCGTCAAGCGCATTAAAAGGCTCATCCAGAATCAGAAGGTCCGGTTTCTCCATGATGGCTGCGGCTATTCCCAGACGCTGCTTCATTCCCATCGAATATCTACGGAATTTCTTGTTCGCAGCATCATAAATACCCGTGCGTTTCATGGCATCCTCGATTTCCGGATCACCGATACGTCCGCGTATCAATGCCAGTTCACGCAGATTCTGCCAGCCGGTATCCTGTGGAACAAGACCGGGACGTTCAATCATCGCGCCGAGATTCGGCGGAAAAGAAATATCTCTTCCGATGACTTTGCCGTCCACGGCAACAGAACCATCTGTCAGAAGAATCAATCCGCAGATTGCCTTCATCAGCATGGATTTTCCCGCGCCGTTGCTCCCGACCAAAGAGCAGATCGTTCCCTTCTCCAGCGAGAAAGTAACATCCTTTAGGACCTCATCAGGTCCGATCCGTTTTGTGGCATGACTGACTTCCAGATACATCATTTACTCCTGTCCATTCAGAATTAAGAAGCGACGTGTTGGTGTGTCTTAACTGAATTACACGCTGCCAAAAATATTTACAGTTCCGGGAAACACATCCTGCTTTACAGTTCCAGGAAATCTATTCTGCCTACAGTTCCAGAAAATCCATTCTGTGAATTCGCAGGTAAATCAGAAGGGTGCAGCCGGATATCATGAGTGCTGAAAGAAAATATCCGGGCAGCAGACTTTCGGGCTGCATTCTGACGAACTGCACGTATTGACACAGGAAAAACCATTTATTCCAGAAGACCGAGGCGGCCATTGCTGCGGCAGATACCATAACTCCTGTTACAGATGACAGGCCAAAGGTGACAGCCGCCTGTAAAAAAGCTATGGCCATCAGGGAAACGATGCTCAGAATAAATACCAGGCACAGGAAAACCGGCGACAGAAAATGGTTCGTAACGTCATTCAGGTATAGAAAAGCATCCGTTTCCGCAGGCAGTAAAGTTCCCTTAAAACAGAGAACAACGATCCCAGTGGAAGCCAGAATGCAGCCGTACCATCGGAGAGTCTGTACCGCCAGTGTTCGACAGATTTTTCCTGCCCATTTCTTCCTGCTTTCTGTGCGCAGAATCTGCTGGTATGCAGCGCCGCGCATTTTTTCGGCGGTTTTGCCAATGACAAGAAAGAAGCAGATCAGACTGAAAGACCACAGCACAGGAAGTTTGAACGGTTCCGTCAGTTCCCCCGGTAATGTGCTGATCGCCGGCCGGGTTCCCCGGAAAAATTCCACCCACAGGGACAGCACAGATATACGGCACGGTTTGCCATACATCCGGCTGTATTGAACATACATATTGTTCTGGGAAAATCCGGCAGCTGCCGCTGTAAAAAATGTGCCTGCCAGATATAAAACAGCCTCGTACAGATCAGGGCCTCTGCGCATTCGTGGTGACATGATTACACCTCTCCCTCTCAGATCATGGCATCCCCATGACACACGACTCTGTATAATACGCCATATACCGCGATACAGCCTGCGGACAGAACGGCGAACTGACAGCCGGCGGACAGCCAGAAGGATTCTTCATACATGATATAGAACCATTGCTCTTTCGCCAGATACATCATCGAGCCGACTCCTGCATTTACCGCAACGGGAATCCATACCAATACTGTATATCTGGTAGAACGCAGCAGCGTTTCATACAGTAATTCGTAGAACAGGATCTTACAGACGCCGTCCCATACACAAAGAGAAACAATCGGTAAAATGTATGGATAAGATATCGTATTCCCTGTTATAAAGGCATACATGCTCCAGGGATCGTCCCAGTTATTTACCGGAAGGTGTCTTGTGACCGCGATCAGGCATATCGTTCCGGTCCACGTGAGGGAGCACACCAGAGCCTTCCCAAGGCTGCATTTCAGAATGTGTCCTGCCAGCCATTTTTTTGATGGGTATCGATACAGATATACGTATGTCTGTCTGTTTTTCTCCCACAGAATCAGGATCAGCAGCAAAATGGGAAATACACGGAGATCGGCATAAACAGGTGCTGTTGAAAACATAAAGAAATCGCTTATACAGACCCTCACCCCATTTTCCACATACAGATACCCGATGTCGTATGCCACCTTTACAGAACCATAGATGCAGACACCAAGGATCAGAATCCAAAGAATCATCTGACGTCTAAATGAAATCTTTCTTGCCAGCTTTCGCATGATAAAGAACCCCCGGCACGATCCCGAGCAACAGGATCCATAATAGAACAATGCCGGGGTAAACGATTCCCACCCCCGGTCTCATCCAGTTCAGGGCTGAATAATACATTGTCATATTCGCACTACCCACCAGCGTATGAACGAGCAGCTGCAGCAGGAAACCGGCGCTCCACACGACAAAGCAATTCTGAACGAATAAGCTGAGTACAAGTCCAAAGCATGCATAAAATCCGCCCATCAGGAAATCGAGCGTCATGTAAATCAGAAGATAGGCGGCAGGTTTCGAAAAATAAAGGTCGGAAAGCCATATTTGAGGTGTCAGCACATTCGTTCCCATGGCAGCTGCAGGTACAATATCCGGCAGAATCATTAAAGCACTTATATAACTGAACAGGAGCGGAACAGAAATGGCCGTCCCGCCTGACAGAAAACAGGCAAGATATTTGGACCGGAGATATTGTCTGCGTGAAACCCTCTGACACAGCTGAATGTCATAGCCGCCCCTGTGGTCAAAATAAAAGGAGGCGCTGAAAGGCATGACAGCAATGAGCGGAATCAGAAGATAAAAGGTATATCCTTCCGGATTCAGGATGTCTATCATAAGATTGTAAAAGGAAGCATAGTACGGTTCTTCCAGCGGGTAAACCAAAAGACCCAGCTGTCCCATCCTGTTCTCCTGTGCAAGCGGAAGCTGTACCAGAACCATGTGTACGAAAGCGATCACAAGGCCTGTTAATACAGCCAGTTTCATTCCTGTTCCGCAGAAAGCTCTGTGTAATTCTTCTCGATCCAATGATTGTATATGTTTCATATATCTGTACCTGTCTGTATCAGTTATGCTCGGGATTCGTAAGGAATATTAAATGGAAAATGTCTCATGTTGTTTTGTATTTTAAATATCGGAATACCAATCGCCATACAGCATAGCGCTTCCAGAGGCTGGTTTTATGTACAAATAACAATTTTGCCTTCCATTCTCGTATACCGAATTTGTAATATTTTTTGAGGTATTTACCGGAAAATATATACTGCTTGAATACTTATGTTACATCTGCGACTTTATTTATTATTTTCATAATATAATAATTTAATTATCATGTCAATATTCAATATATAGTATGCACAACATTTCCACGCAATATTTGTTATATTACGCATTTGGCAATCACGTTATTTTAAATAATACTTGAACCAATATAATAAATATTATATTATTAAAAAAATAATTCACGTCATGTTTCTGCATGAACAAGGCACTGTTAAAGCAGGACTTTAACAATCTCTTCTAGGATTAGGAATTATCAGCTCCTTTGGCATCGACAAATTCGGATATTGCAGTAAATGACTATATTGATTATCCGTATTCATATTCCTTGGTGAACTTTTTTCTTCAAGGACTGGAGGCGGATTGTGGAAGCATCTTCTATTTTATAAGATGTATATATTTGAGAGAGATAACTATGTCGAGAATATTATTATGTCTTTACACAAGCGCAGTTATTATTGCTTCACCTATGAATTCAAAGTGCTTCACAACTACACAGGATTCGACCATGAATTACACCACATCACAATCGGTTTACATGCAAGTGCAGTCAACTCAAATAATCTGGAAATATAAAATTGAGAATGGAGTACTATGGAAAAGAAAATATGATTGTTTGTTAAATCGATATATTGGAGATTGGATTCGCGCCTGAAAACATTGTTAGGAGAATTAGAAGAATGGATGCTAAAAAGCTGACCCGCAAGGAATTAGCTGTCATGAAAACTCTCTGGGAAAGTTCTGAGCCACTGACATCATCAGAGATCAAGCAGCGCTGCAGCGTAAACCCCAATACGGCGCTGGTTTGCATACGTAATCTGCTCAGGAATAATTTCATTAAAGTGGCAGACATTGTTTACAGCGGCAATGTCCTTTCCAGGTCATACGCACCGGCAATTACGGAAGAGGAATATGCCGCGCTGTATTATTGCGAAGTCAGCGAAAAGGATGATGCACTTCCCCTGATCAAGCATTTCATCGATACCAGAAGTAATCTCGAAGAGTTGGATGAACTTGAAGAATACCTTCAGAAAAAAAGGAAATCACTGCAGAAATGATTTCTATGAGCCTGACTAGATTTATATCTTCAACTTTTTCAGCCGGTCAATTCATTACCTGTTTCTTGTGCAGCATTATTCTGTTGCTGCTTCTTAAATGGCATCTTCATGCCTTCGGCAGTGTCAGGGGTGCCGCTCGTATCATCCTTGAATGTTGTCTGAGCTGTCTTCTGGTAAAGATGCTTATTCCGATCAATCTTCCTTTTCAGATCAGCATTTATGACAGCAGAATATTGGGCACTATAATTTATCCATTAACGATACCTTTTCCTAGGACCGCTATAAACTGTTACACTGTCTTTCTGATTATCTGGCCGATCGGCATCCTGATTACAGTTGTGATCAGAATTCGACGATATATGAAATTAACACGTGTCATTCACAAGTACACCGTAGCAGAAGAATGTCTGGACAGGAATATCGCAGAGGCTTTGAATAAAAATTTCAAAAGCGGATACCGTATCTGTGTCATTCCGGCAAAAATCTCTCCTGCAGTGACTGGATTTCTTCATCCGACTGTCATCCTGCCTGAAAATGAGAATAACAGGATGGAAGATATTGGCCTCATCATGCGGCATGAATCGGCCCATTTCTATCAGCGGCATTTGTGGTTCAGCCTGATTATGGATGTGGTGGGTATCATTGAATGGTGGAATCCCATAATCCCGCTATTGAAAAAGAACTCGGATCTTCTTATGGAATATCTGGCAGACGAGGAAGCCACGGAAAACTGTACATATGACGAAAAACTCCATTATGCCTGTCTGCTTCTGGATACAGAGAAACTGATGCATAAAAAGCCGGTATCGGGCTTTCCGTCCGCTTCTCGTAAGTTCAGCTCCAGAGAACGCTCTATCAATGCCTGCAGGATTCATCATCTTATGGATGATGATCAAAAAGTAGACGGACATAAAAAAATGCTTTTATGTGCATTGTTCTGTTTACTTACCTTCTGCTCCTTCATTTTTGTTTTAGAGCCTGATACCATCCAAATGGAGATCATCAGACAACAGGAACAGCCGACCGATGGTCTGATTATTACTGAAGACAATGCATACATCAAAAACACTTCTGATGGTTATGAGCTTTATGTGGATGGTAACCTGTTTATGACGTTTTCGGAAAAAGGAGATATTCCGGAAGATTTTCAACATTTGCCTATGCAGGATTGATTCTGCGTTTAATCTATTCGGATGGTTAATCCTTTCATATTCAAAGAGGATCGATATATAATACTTACCATCCGATTCTTGTGATACAGTAGCAGACTTGATCATCCAACTGCTGTCAGGAATACGATGGATCACCGCTTTTACTTTGCCGATTTTAGGAAGTTTGATATATTTACCTTCCAGGATAGCAACGGTACTTTTCTGATTGTTTGTAGTGTATGCCTTACGGCTGTGCTTAGCAGACTTGAAGTTCGGGAATCCGTTTTTCTTTTACTTTGATCCCTGAAGATCACCCGGTGTGCGCCAATCCTCAAGACAAAGGTTTTTGATATGAATAAAGTCCTTTGTATTGTTTGTCACCAAAGTATAACCAAGAGATCGAGCATGTGCCGCAATCATTTTATCTCTATCTGTATATTCCGACCGAGAAGACCAGTCTTCACGGTCGATTAGCCCATCCCTAACGGATGGATAGCCCACCTGTCACGGTGGAATAGCCCA
>OCVV011141060.1_pt1 | contig 10883 bp, 11 predicted proteins | sample 1539721 | NCBI WGS metagenome assembly OCVV01 (sample SAMN02144230, study PRJEB22623) | gut metagenome | biome: sheep rumen | host: Ovis aries | place: New Zealand
ACATATAAGTACGTCCTTTTTATATATTTTATTGATCTTGCTGCTTGTTATGTATATCCATCACGACATACTCGGATTTTGTACCTGTTTTGAACGGGATAGCCCAGCCCGAGATACCCGAGGTAACGATAAATGCAGTGCCGTTTCCTTCTTCAGTGCCGTATACAGAATCATTAGCGCCTGTCATCAGTCCGATAAAGCCTGCGGGCCAGATATGACCGCCGTGGGTATGGCCGGAAAATACAAGGTCTGCACAGGTCTCGGATTCGTTTTTGTAGTCGTTTGGCTGATGGTCCATGATAATGGTGAATTTTGAATCATCGATATCCTTTGTAAGGTCAGCCACAGGCATACGGCTTTCGTCGGATTTATCCTTTCTGCCGACCACGTAGAATTTATCGTCCACGAGGATGCTTTCATCTCTTAGTACGACCACGTTATTCTCCTCAAGCTTTGCGATGACTTCGTCGTAAGTGAAGTCACGGCTGCTTTCAAAGTAGCCCTTATCGTGGTTGCCGTCAACGTAGTAGACACCGTATTTGGTTTTGAGTTCGCCCAGCGCTTTGCAGGCCGTTTCCATATCCGCACGGCATGAATCGTCATCGACGAAATCACCTGCGAGGAGAACAATATCGGGTTCTTCCGCCTGTATCTTCTGCATTTCTGCGGCGAATTGTTCACCGTTGAGAGTGATGCCGAGATGTGAATCCGCAAAGCCGACAATTTTCAGGTGATCCTGACCAAGCTCCTTTGAGGACTGTATAGCATAGTCGGTGCGGTAAACGGTGTGGGCGAATTTCCATCCCGAAAGCAGGTACACGAAAGTGAAGAGGATAGCGAGTGCGCCTTCGATGTTCAGCTTTTGTTCGGACTTGTAAGTCCTGCGAAAATGGGAGGCGATGATATCGAAAGCCAGCCAGAAGAAGACGAGGTGGAGGAATATCACTATAGCAGACCAGACGTTTATAGCCAGAGTTGATATTGCAAGCAGTGCTATCAGCGGAATGACTGAGATTATCCACGACAGCGCCTTATGTTTTTCAGCCAGCTTTTTTATGAATGAGAAGCGGTGGACACGGGTGACGAGGTAGATGAAACCTCCCAGCGACAGGGCGATAAGCAGTATAAAAAGTATAAGCCAGAACATATATCAGCATCCTTTGTTTATTATTTTTGAAATCCACATATATTATATCTTTTTCTGCGGGAAATGTCAAACTGTAGGGAATAGGTACAGTATTATAAAATATTACAGCAGCGCTTTTCTTGCAAACATCCACTCATTATGCAAAGGGATACCAATTGTATACGCAGCTTATGTCATGTTACGAATTATTGTTGTAGGGGCTGCCTTCGGCGGCCCTCCTGACATTCTGTGTTATTGTAAGGACTGCCAAAGGCAGCCCCTACAAAATAATATTTATTATCAACAAAATTGATTTGCGTGACCATTATATGATACTGCTTGACAATCCAAACCGCCTATGCTATAATATAGAAAATTAAAAAAGAGAGGTGTCGGGATGAAAAGATAATTCGCTTTTGAATACATGAGAATATTTTTATGGGCAGTCTTCGTACTGTCTTATCATGTTGCCAAAAGTGGATCATCTTTTCATGACCTCTTTTTTGTGCGTATACGTATATATCAAGAGGGTGCAGTATGTCTGTGCCCTTTTCCTTTGTCATGGTAAGATGTCCGCTTTACGGCAGCAAACATCGGAGGTATGTATATGTCACAGATAAGCGTTAACGATCTTACTTTTTACTATGAGGGAAGCTATGACAACATTTTCGAGAACGTTTCCTTTTCTATAGATACTGACTGGAAACTGGGATTCATAGGCAGAAACGGCAAGGGCAAGACAACTTTCCTGAACATACTAATGGGGAAATATTCCTACCGTGGTTCAGTATCGGCATCCGTCAGATTCCAGTACTTTCCCTATCCGCTGACAGAAGCGCAGATGGATATGTCCGCATCTGAGTTTATAGGCGATATCAGGCCTGACTGCGAGGAATGGCGTGTAATATGCGAACTCTCACAGCTTAACGAGGAAGCGGATATTCTCTACCGCCCGTTCACCACTCTCAGCCACGGCGAACGAACGAAAGTGCTTTTAGCTGTGCTGTTTTCGGGGGAGAATGACTTTCTTCTCATCGACGAACCCACCAATCACCTCGACAGCGCTGCCCGTGAAAATGTCAGGGAGTATCTCGCATCGAAAAAGGGATTCATACTTGTTTCCCACGACCGTGACCTGCTTGATCATTGCATAGACCATGTGCTGGTGCTTAACAGGAAAAGCATAGACGTTCAGAGCGGAAATTTCTCGGACTGGTGGGAGAATAAACAGCGCAGGGATAAATTTGCGGCGGCTGAGAATGAGAAGCATAAACGTGAGATAAAGAAGCTGAAACAGGCGGCGAAACGTACTGCGGAATGGGCGGACAAAAACGAGCGCACCAAAATAGGATTTGACCCCGTAAAGGAACATGACCGCTGTATAAGCACACGTTCATTCATCGGTGCAAAAACGAAGAAAATGCAGAGCCGTGTAAAGCAGATGGAGAACCGCATTTCCCATGAGATCGAGGAAAAAGAGGGACTCCTCAACGATATCGAAAGAGTGGCGGAGCTGAAACTTTCTCCGCTTGTCCACCATAAAAATACCCTTGTGGATCTGCGTGATTACAGCTTCACGTACAAGGGAGCGGAAAAGCCTGTGATCGAGGGGCTTACTCTGACTGTGAACAGAGGCGACAGGATAGCGCTTCACGGGCACAACGGCTGCGGCAAGTCCACACTGATAAAGCGTATACTGCAAAGTGCAGGCATGGAAACTGACCTTGGCGACTTTACGGAAAGCGGGATCTGCGATACAGCTTCGGGACTGGTGGTGTCGTATATCAGTCAGGACACATCGTTTCTCAAAGGCGATATATGGAGCTTCTGCGACAGCCGTGGCATAGACAGGACTATGTTCGGCGCACTTCTGCGGCAGCTTGATCTTGAGCGTGTGCAGTTCACGAAAGATATGTCGAACTTCTCGGAGGGACAAAAAAAGAAGGTGCTGATAGCGTCGAGCCTGCTGACGCCTGCGCACCTGTATATATGGGACGAACCGCTGAATTATATCGATATATTCTCACGGATGCAGATAGAAAAACTGCTTGAGGAATACCGCCCGACGATGATATTCGTTGAGCACGATACACGTTTCCGTGAAAAGACGGGAGCGGAGATCGTGGGGCTTGGATGATACAAATAACCTCCTTCAGAGATGAAGGAGGTTATTTTAGTATTATAATTTAACTAATATTTAAATAATCTTACAAATGGTGATGTCACCAAATAATACAAATAGTATATTAAAAAATCTTGGGCGTTATTGAAAAATTACGAAAAATAGGGAAATACACAAGTTAAATTATATTACTACAAGTATTAAAATATAAGAATATATACAAATAGTATTGACAATATTTGTTTTTCGTGATATAATGCATACATAAGATAGAACGTTCTAAATAAACAAATAAAAGCCGAATTAAAGGAGAGATTTTATGGCATCTGTAACAAAAAGAATAAGTATGATAAAACAGCCAGAAAACGGTTATATAAGTAAGTATTTATTCGACAAACAACAATATAACGATAATGAAGAATTAAATGAATTTGAGATTGTTGGAGGGAGCGTAATAGGCACAGTTGTCGATTATTTAACACGATTTTCATTAGGCGAACCAGTTGAAATAGCCTTTCTTACTCCTGTTTTAGGAGCATATCATCTTGAAAACAGTAGCTTAAAAGCTTATATCCCTAAGTATTGTAATAATGCAGTTAACCGAGCTAATAGTTATTTAAAAGAAATCAAGGGGTTAGATGATAATTCTATTTTTTATGCTTGCAAATTAATTGAATTTAATGTGTGGGCGAAAACGATGATTGGCGGTCTGGGTGCTTTATTACATTTATCAAATTATGAACCGGACGAAGAAACTATAAAGAATATACGAATATTAACTAATCGAAGCGTAGCTTTTTTCAAAATAAATGGTCCAATCATAAGAAGTGGATTTACTTTTGAACCACCTAATAAAAGCATAGCTGATAAAATTAAATTTCAAAACGAACATAATTGTAATTTTGGAGGATATACTCCTACAGTGGATAATGGAGAAGGAGATTTTTTAACAAAAGATACTATGTGGGATTTAAAAGTATATAAAAGATCCACATTAAGACAAGACGTAAGATTACAGATTATAATGTACTGGATAATGGGACAACATTCAAAACAAGATATATATAAGGATATCAAAAAGGTCGGAATATATAATCCACGACAAAACGTTTCATATACCCTTGATGTATCAAAAATTCCATCAACTATAATAAAGACAATAGAAGATAAAATAATCTGTTATAATGAAAGAATACCAACTAAGTATGAATATGATCCTATATGTGATCTTCAATTTAAATTACCAGATTAAAACAAAACCCCCTTACCGCCGTGAGTTGTGGTAAGGGGTTCTTTTTTTATTAAAAGGTCAATTACTTAGCAGCATTGAGCTTCTTAGCGAGCTGAGACTTCTTTCTTGCAGCCTTGTTCTTGTGCATAAGACCGTGTGCGCAAGCCTGGTCAACTCTCTTGATAGCTACCTTGATAGCTTCCTCCTGGTTCTCACCAGCAGCTACAGCAGCGTCAGCCTTCTTAAGGATAGTCTTAAGATTTGACTTTCTTGCCTTGTTAGCAGCAGCCTTAGTTGCATTAACCTTAACTCTCTTCTTAGCAGATTTAATGTTTGGCATTCGTTACACCTCCTTGAATTTTGCAGCATATCGCCGCAATTTACAGATAGAAGAAACAGACACGGGTCTGCCTGTTTCCGACAGGTGCAACGCACACCTGTTCACTGAGACAATATTAATTATAACATTTCATGCATATTATTTCAATAGTCAAATCTGAAATTTTTGCACGAATCTGTAAGCATAATTTCAAGCATTGTGCACAATAATAGCTTTGAGGAGCAATGACACTCAGAAAGGAGCTGATATTATGCCGCTGCGAACCGATCTTGCGCTGGAATGTGTGGATCCGAACGGACTTCCCGAAGCTGTGCATATTACCGAGCGTGGGGAGCATTTCCGCATAACCGAGATAGTGATAGATGACGACAGCTGTGCGGACACAATTGGAAGAGGAAAGGGGAGGTACATCACGCTGGAAAGTGACGATCTGAGCGGATATACCGACGATTACGAGGGGATGGTGAAAGAGCTTTCCGAGGAAATAAGCAGGTTTCTCCCCGAGGGGGACGTGCTTGTGGTGGGGCTTGGCAACAGCGATATAACTCCCGATGCCATTGGACCGCAGACAGCCGCAAAAGTGCTGGCTACACGGCATATCCGTGACGAGCTGAAAGAAGACCTTACACTTTGTTCTCTGCGGCCTGTAGCCACATTTGCCATGGGCGTCCTCGGTCAGACGGGCATTGAGACGGCGGAGATAGTCCGTGCCGTATCTGACGGTATAAAGCCCTCATGCATAATAGCCGCCGATGCCCTTGCCTGTTCGGACATAAGCCGTCTTGGGCGGACCATACAGATCTCCGATGCAGGCATATCGCCGGGAAGCGGTGTAGCGAACGCACGGAAGGAGCTTTCCGAAAAGGTCATGGGAGTGCCTGTCATAGCGGTGGGAGTTCCTACAGTTGTGGATATGCACACCATAGTGAGAAGCCTTACAGATGCCGAAATTATGGGTGATACCGAGAATATGATGGTTACTCCGAGAGACATCGACCGCCTGACGGAGCGAGTGTCGCAGCTGCTGGCATTGGGCATAAATCTGGCACTTCAGCCGTCAATGAGCTTTGAAGATGTACGGGGGATATTCTGAAATAAAAAGTACGGGCACACTGTAAAGCGTACCCGTACTCAATGTCATTTTGTGTTTCCCCTTCGGAAATGCGGTGCATTTCCATGCTTGAACATCAGTGGCCGTAAACCTCGCTCTGAGGATTGAACTCACCGTTTCTTATCATCTCACGGTAGCGCTCGATGATAGTTCTGCAATGCTCGGCCTCACGGTAAAAGTTGCGTGAGATGAAATACGCATTGTGTGAACCTGTCTGCTCAAATTCAGCGTTATAATACTCTGCGTATCTTCTGTTGCGCTCAACATTGCCTTCATACTTTTTGATCAGGCTTAATATCATATTCTCTGTCATAATAATACCCCCATATTATTTGATCTGACATTTTTTGCTTATTTACGCCATTTTCCCGAAATTTTATCATGGCGTATGTTTCTCCTGTGACTATATTTTATCATATGGAGTATTTTGAAGTATATCACTATTTTTACTTTCGTAGTAAAATAATGACATAAATTTGACCGAACTATATATAAAATGTTGTACGTACAAATAATATTACAATATACGTTTTGTAATTGTTTTTTACTAAAAATGACCAATTTTCAAATTATACTCGTTCATGCCGAAGTTTCCCCTTGACAAATGACGGAATATGTGGTAGTATTAGTTTATAACATCTTAAATCATTGATGAGGAAGGCTTTTCCGCAGCCATTTCAGAGAGCAGTCGTCAGGTGCGAGACTGCATGGATACGGATATTACAGCACACCCCCTCTGAGTGCGCCCAATAAGCGCCGGGAGCTCCCGTTACAGAGCACTTGAGATACGGAGCATTCTCCGTGTGAATCAGGGTGGAACCACGGTAATTATCGTCCCTTGTGCCTTTGCAGGCGTAAGGGGCTTTTCTGTTTTTATGAAGAAAATCCCTTGCAAAGAAGGTGATAACTATGAGCAATATAAAGTACAACGAGAAGGAAGAAGCCTATGAGCTGCCTTATAAGCTCTGGGATACCTCTCAGACCGTCCGTTTCTATGTTGAGAGCGAGGAGGAGATAATGAAGCATCTCTCCGTTATCGCTCAGAAACTGGCCAAGCTGGACGGCAGCCGTCAGCATATAGCTGAACAGATAATCGACGACGGCTTCTATGAGGGAAGCGACGCAGAAGCGCTTGCAAAGGTGCTGGAGCTGCGAAACGTCTATGTGGATCTGGATGACGAGGATATTGTCGTCTGCTTCGAGACAGGCACGGACGACGGCTATATGAAGGACTTCATAAGCGTCGAGCTTTTTGCGGATATGTTCGAGATAATAGACTGGGTCGGCTGATATGCCCACACGGAAAGACATCCGCCTGAAAAATTACGATTATTCGCATAACGGGGCATATTTTGTGACGATATGCACACATAATCGTAAATATTTATTCTGGAAAAATTACGATACCTACCGTGTAGGGGCCGCCTTTGGCGGTCCTCATGAGAAAATATTATTGACTGAATTTGGTCAGATCGTCAAAGACGAATTAAAAAAAATTCCATCAATATATCCTGATGTCGTATTTATTCCAAAATTTGTTATTATGCCAAACCACATTCATTTAATTATTGTTATAAATTCATATGTTGAGGGAGGACCGCCAAAGGCGGCCCCTACAATCGGACGGATTATAAACAAATTTAAAGGGGCGGTAAGTAAAAAATCAGGATTCAGAGTTTGGCAGAAAAGTTTCTATGATCGAATCATAAGAAATAATGAGGAATATAAAATTTATTGGCAATACATCGAAACCAATCCCGCAAACTGGGAAGACGATGAATTATTCATTAATGAAAATAATATAAAGGAGAAATAATCATGATAAAATTAACACTTCCTGACAACAGCGTCAGAGAGATCGAATCCGCTCAGCCTGCTGCTGAGATCGTAAAGGGCATCGGCATGGGACTTTACAAGTCTGCCTGCTGTGTAAAGGTAAACGGCGAGGTCAAGGATCTCCGCACTGTTATCGACAGCGACTGCAAGTTCGAGGTATGCACATTTGATTCCCTCGACGGCAAGAAAACATTCTGGCACACAGCTTCACACATCCTTGCACAGGCTGTAAAGAGACTCTACCCCAACACAAAGCTTGCTATCGGCCCTGCTATCGATAACGGCTTCTACTATGACTTCGACCTTGAGAAGCCTTTCACTCCTGCTGAGCTTGAAAAGATCGAGGCTGAGATGAAGAAGATCGTCAAGGAAGACCTTGCTCTTGAGCAGTTCGAGCTTTCACCTGCTGATGCTATCGCTAAGCTGAAGGAAATGGACGAGCCTTACAAGGTTGAACTCTGCGAGGAACACGCTGACAAGGGCGAGCCTATCTCATTCTACAAGCAGGGCGAATTCACTGACCTCTGTGCAGGCCCTCACCTTATGACAACAGCTCCTGTAAAGGCATTCAAGCTTCTTTCATGTACAGGTGCTTACTGGAGAGGCAACGAGAATAACAAGGTTCTCTCACGTGTATATGCTATCGCATTCCCCAAGGCTTCACAGCTTGACGAATACCTCAAGATGATCGAGGAAGCAAAGCTCCGTGACCACAAGAAGCTGGGCAAGGAACTGGCTCTCTTCATGTTCGACCATACAGCTCCCGGTATGCCTTACTGGCTCCCAAGAGGCTGGAAGCTTTTCAACGCACTTCTTGAATACTGGAGAGGCGTTCACGAAGATCACGGCTACACTGAGATCTCAGGCCCTGTTCTTTCAAAGAAGGAGCTCTGGGTAACATCAGGTCACTGGGATCACTATCAGGACGGTATGTTCGTTATCCCTGCTGAGGAGGACAACGAGGTCTACTGTGCAAAGCCTATGAACTGCCCTAACGCTATCAAGGTTTATATGAACAGACAGCGCTCATACAAGGAGCTCCCTCTGAAGTTCAATCAGGTAGACGTAATCCACCGTAAGGAAAAGTCAGGCGAGCTGAACGGTCTTTTCCGTGTACAGCAGTTCAGACAGGACGACGCACATATCCTTGTAACTGAGGAGCAGATCGCATCTGAGATCAACGATATCATGGATATCGCTACAGAGATATACAACACATTCGGACTTGAGTACAAGGCTGAGCTTTCCACACGTCCTGACGACTACATGGGCGATATCAATGTATGGAACAAGGCTGAGGCTGATCTGAAGGCTATTCTCGAAGATAAGTACGGTCCTGACGGATATGAGCTCAACGAAGGCGACGGCGCATTCTACGGTCCTAAGATCGACCTGAAGATGAAGGATGCTATCGGCCGTGAGTGGCAGATGGGTACTATCCAGCTTGACTTCCAGCTTCCTCTCAACTTCAAGATGAAGTATATCGCATCTGACGGCTCAGAGAAGCAGCCTGTAATGATCCACAGAGCTATATTCGGTTCATTCGAGAGATTCATCGGTATCATCACAGAGAACTTCGCAGGCGCATTCCCGTTCTGGCTCTCACCAATGCAGGTAGGTATCGTTCCTATCAGAACAGAGCATAACGATTACGCTAAGAAGGTAGCAGCACTCCTCAAGAAGAATCACATCAGAGCAGAAGCTGACTACACCGACGACAACATGAAGAACAAGATCAGAAAGTTCAAGGACTTCAAGGATCCATATGTTGTTATCATCGGCGACAGTGAAGCCGAGAACGAACAGGTATCCATCAATATCAGAGGAAACAAGCAGCTCAAGAATGTGCCTCTCGACAAGTTCATCGAGATGTGCAGAACTATGAACGAAGAGCATACACTTGATATAATCGATACACTGTAATAGCAAAAATCTGAGGGCGCCCGGAATTTACTGAATTCCGGACGCCCTTTATATTTTTTTCAGACAGATCAAGTGTGCATATCATATCCGTTTCCGGTATGCCGGTATCACAGCCACTTCTTCTTTTTGAAAAAGATAAGGCTGACTATTACTATTATTACGCTGACTGCTATGACTATGGGATAAGCCGCCTTGTATTCAAGTTCCGGCATATACTTGAAGTTCATGCCGTACCATCCTGCTATCAGCGTCAGAGGCATGAATATGGATGTTATCACTGTGAGAAGCGCCATAATTCGGTTCTGTCTGACATCAAGCTGTGACTGGTACAGGTCACGTATCTGTATGGAATACTCTCTCAGCGATGCTGTAAGGTCGTGGAGACGTGATATTCTCTGAGTGAAAAGATGAAAATATCGGGTGTTCTCCTTGTGGAAGAAGTCGTTTTCGTTTTCTTCAAGTTCCTGACTCAGGTCGAGAAGCTGTTCGTAATGCACACGCATATCTCTCAGGTCGCTTCTGATGCGGCTTACTCTCTGTGATGGGTCGCCCTCCTCGCCTGCAAGTATGTTTGATTCAATGGTATCAAGTTCCTTGTCAAGGCGTTCAAGGATGGTCTGGTCACGGTAAACTATCTGTTCGAGAAAATCGTATATGAAGCGTTCAAGGCTCGGGAATACCCATTTCTTGGTGCTGATAATATTGCCTATGACCTTGTTTACGAAGCCGCTGTCGTCGATGAAGACAATTCCCTTTTCATCAAGGGCAAAGGCGAATTTTGTATCAGGCCCCGAAATATCCTCCCTGTCAGGAACGGAAAAAGTTCCCGTCAGCGAGTCGTAATTCACCTCGGCTTTAGTGGAGTGGATAGAGTCGAGGTCTATGTCCATTTCGATGCCCATATCGAAATTCTCCCTGCTTTCCAGCCATTCCGCAGATGTGAGGACAGCCACGAACTGCTCCTGATTTTTGCCGATATCCAGCTTTTCCGTTTTTTCGAGTTTAGTCTTTATATAGTAAAACATACGCATTCTCCTGTTTGTTTGATAGTTCATTATACCATTATATCATACAAAATGCAACATATCAAAATAAGAATATCACGGCAACAGCGTTTACTTTTAAATAAATAATAAAAAACCGCCGAAGGCGGCATTCCGGGGTCAAGGGTGACTCCCCACAGTGTGGGGAGAT
>OCVV011354484.1_pt1 | contig 10883 bp, 10 predicted proteins | sample 1539721 | NCBI WGS metagenome assembly OCVV01 (sample SAMN02144230, study PRJEB22623) | gut metagenome | biome: sheep rumen | host: Ovis aries | place: New Zealand
CCACCAGACCAGATAATCTGATGGCAGAAATTTTGTTTTTTTATTGTCTACTTGACGGGGAGCAGTTCACGAGATGCAACACCCCCTTTTTGATTCCCCTGACGGGGAGTATGTACGTTATATTATTCCTCTTCGTGAGGGCTTGCAATACCTGTGACAGCAGAAATCGCCGCGACGATTCCCATAAGAACCGCCAGCAATGCTGCAAGTCCCAATCCCGACAGAGCAACGATCACACCAATATCCATTTCCACTTGCCTCCTCTGATTACTGCTTATCTTCTGCCGTTTCCGCGCCTGTATTCTCCGGCGCAGCCGCCTGATCCGCTGATGCAGCCGCCTGCTTCGCCGCCTCATTGGCCGCAGGCGCTTCCTGCGGCGGCACAATTTTTGCACCGCAGTTGGGGCAGAAGCTGATGCCCTTCGAAATCCTGCTGCCGCAGGAAGGGCACTTCGTCTCTGCTTTCAGCTCATTGATCTTTGCTTCATTGATCGCGATCACTTCCTGCTCGGAACGGATGAACATCGCTTTGGAGTAGATTGCTTTCCAATTCCGTAAAACGATCTCGATATTCTTGTCATCCGCATGCTCATCGCCGAGCACCTGCTTGATCGCTTCCGCACTCATCCCTTCAAACGCTTCGTTGACGACCAGCTCGCCAAGCTCTGCGTAAAGATCTCTGATCTTTCTCTTTGAATCAGAAATATCCGCGTTCATCGTGACAACGCCGGCGATCTCGCGCGTCTTCTGCATGACCTCCTGGCCGTTCTGCGTCAGTTTCTGTCCTAATTCTTCCCAAAAAGACATCTTCTATCACCTCATATACTATCTACAATGCAAGGTTCGTCAATCGAGCTGCCGCATTTTCTATTCTCCGAAAGTCCTTAGAAGCATTCTCCCAAAAATCTTCAGGAGTACTTCTGTACGACCGCCGTGACCCTGGGCAGGAGCTGTGATTTTCTGGAGAGGACGCCCTTCTGCAGGGTGAGAGTCTCTCCTTCCTTGTCGGGGAACGCCTCGTGCGCCCACGCCGCCTTGTCGCCGGACGCAAAGATCACCGATCCGTTCTCCAGAATGCTCGTAAACGCCATGATGCACAGATCCAGTCCCTTCTTCTTGGTAAAGACATCCAGCATCTGCTGTACCTGTGTCTCCATCGCCCTTGCCGTATCGGCAGATGTCACGATGACCTGCGAGATCATGGTCTTGCAGCCTTCGATGTTGAAGAACTTGATATCCTGATTGAGCAGCTCCTGGATCGTCTTGCCCTTGATGTTGGCGCTGACGGAGAACATATCCTTGGCAAATTCATCGATATCCAGCCCTGCAACGCCGGCCAGCATCTGCGCGGTCGCGATGTCCTTGGGCGTCGTCGTCGGCGACTGGAATTTGAGCGTATCGGAAAGAATGGCGCCCAGAAGAAGGCCCGCCAGGTTCTTGGGGAAGGGAATCTGGTTCTCTCTAAAGATCGTCGCGACGATGGTCGCTGAGCTTCCGATGATCTCATTTCTAAACGCCACCGGTCTGTTGGTGGAAAAGTCGTTGATCCTGTGGTGATCAATGACCTCCAGAACCTCCGCCTTCTCGATGCCCTTTACAGACTGCGAGAATTCGTTGTGGTCGACGAGAATGATCTTCTTGTTGCCCGTATTCATGACGTGATAGCGGGATACATAGCCAAGAAGCTTCTCGTTGTCATCGATGACCGGATACGCGTGGAATCTGCTTCGCAGCATCTTGCGGCCCGCGTCCTCCACCAGCTCCGATGCATAGAACTTGACCGGGTTTCTCTTCATGATCCTGGATACCCGGGGGGCAAAATATACATAGCGGGACGTATTCATCGTCTCGTGACCCGAGATGATAATGGAGACGTGGTGTTTTTTGGCCGCCTCAATGACTTCCGGCGCCACTTCGTCAGTGCGCACGACGATCAGAACGCCCGGCCCCATCTCAACCAGTTCCTTGTGCACCTTGGGATCATTGCCCGTGATCAGGATCTTGTCCTTAAAGTCAAAGTCTGTCAGTTTTTCCTTGGTGAGCGCGATAATACTCACCTTGCCGTTGATGCGGCTCTCGGGATCCTGATAGACGATCCTGCCGCTGACCGCCGTGTTGATGCACTCGACCGGCGTATCCTGCAAAAGCTTGGATGTGCTGGCCGTATCTCCCATGGAAAGATCCGCGGCGTCGCTTCTTGTCACGATGCCCAGAAGTTTTCCGTCGTTGTCAAGCACACTGCAGATCTGTCTGTTGTTCTTCTGCAGGATCTGGATTGCCTCAAACAGCGTCTTGTCGGGCGAAATCGAGACGGGTTCATCGAGGTCGATCTCACCGAGCTTGTATCTGGCGTCTTCCAAAAGCATCGGCTGCTCGAAGCCAAACCGCTTGAGCAGGTATTTGGTCTCCGCGCTCAGCTTGCCAAGCCTGCAGGGGATTGCCTTCACGCCGTTTGCTCTTTTATAAAATGCATATCCGATTGCTGCGGCCACGGAATCCGTATCGGGATGCCTGTGACCTGTAACGTATACACGATTTTGTTCCATATGCGTTACCTCCCTATAACTAACAATGTATCACATGACAGCGCAAAAATCATCTATCCGCGTCGATGACGCCCAAGTATTCTTCCAGGCAAATGCCGCGTGACATGATTTTTTCTGCTGCTTCCATCCCCACATATCGATAATGCCAGGGCTCGTAGGTGATGCCGGTGATTTTCTGCTTGTCCCGCGGGTAGCGAAGTATAAATCCATACTCCCAGCAGTGTTCCATGAGCCACTGCTGCGTCTCATTGAGCTCCTGGCTCTCGTCCAGAACCTGCCGGCCCGCATAAACAATATCCGCCGCAAGCCCCGCCTCGTGCTCGCTCGACCCCGGTACGGCGACATTTCTCGCCGTCTCCTCGATCGCTTCTTCCTCGGTATAGCCCCGGTACATGAACCGTCTCACATCGTTGGCAAACAGGCTCTCCTGCTTACTCCGCTCTCTGTAGGAGCTGCAGACCAGCGGTGCGTAACCCGCCCCCCTGCAATCTGCCAGCATATCCCGTAAGTGCTCCGCTGCGCAGACATCCATCCTGTGCCCGTACTCCACGTTCTCCAGTTCCGCTTCATAATCCTCGGGCAAAAGATGCCAGGGGTTGACCAAAATCAGCTCCTTCTGCGTAAAGGTCTGGTCCCCCGCAGGCAGCATAACCTGCGCCGCATAGGCGCCGTCCCGGCAGATCTTTACATATGCGGCCCCCTCGGAAGGCGTGGTGTAACTCGCCGTCTCCGCGGGTCCTTCCGCCGGCTTCGAACCGGTCGTGTTCATAAACCGGACGCCCGCTGCCGCAAGCAGGGCTGCCGCGGCTACCGCCCCGGCCGTGAGGAGCTCCTTTCTCCCCGGTACTTTCTGTTCGTGATCAATCATACTGTAAAATCTATGTCCTTTTTTATTCCATCGTTTTTCCGTTCAGTGCGGCGCTTACAAGCCCGCCGTTTCCGTCATAGACGAGTTTGAGCGAGAAAAACGGGGCATCTGCCCGCAGAAGGCGGAAGAATATTTTGTCCCCCTCCCAGATATTCAGGTTGTCAATCTCGTCCTTGGGCACCCATTCCAGGACGCCCTCGTCGCACGCCGTCGGCGTCCCCGTAAAGCCGTCCGCCGTGAACAGGTGCATGTATTCCGTGACGCCGTCCCCGGACACAAAGGTGACGATGCCCCGGAAGCGATAGGACGTCAGCGTGTAGCCGGTCTCCTCGCGGACCTCCCGCAGAAGGCACTCCTCCGGGCTCTCGTCCTTTTCGAAGTGGCCGCCCACCCCGATCCATTTGTCCTTGTTGACGTCATTTTTCTTGACGACACGGTGCAGCATCAAATACCGCTCGTCCTGCTCCAGATAACAGAGCGTGCTCAGCTGTGCTTCCAATGCTCTCTTCTCCTCCCGGCCCGCTTTTATTTCTTTAATATCTTTAATAACCTCTGACGCCGAAGCCCCGCTCGTCCGGCACGACCGCCATCTCTTCCATGTCCATCTTGTCGATCCGGATCCAGTGGCCGCTCTGTAAGTGGGTCAAAAGTCTGCCAATCCCCACAGCCGTCCCCTGCACTTCCATTTCAACAGAGCCGTCCGGCAGGTTTTCCACCCAGCCCGTCAGGTCGAAGCTGCGTGCCGCGTACATAGCCTGGTAGCGAAAGCCGACGCCCTGGACTCTTCCATGGAATATAATATGTTCCCTGATCCAGTCTTTGGCAGGGTCAAAATCCGCCATTTGCGCTCCTTTCTGTCTGATGAGCCGCTGCATCACGTCCTCGTCCGCTGTGACCTCTTCCGGCGAAGCTTGTGCGCCGCCGCTCGATCCGCCTCCGGAAAAGTGCCTCTCCAGCCCTCCGAGCAGGTCAAAGTTGCCGTCCTCATCGGTACAGAGTTCCTTGATCCCGGACCAGTTTCTGTACACGATCCACACGGCTGCGAAAAGCCCCATCAGACATAACAATATCGTCCCGATCAGTTCGCGCAGTTCCCCCGCGCCAAGCGGCCCGTTCATTCGTCCTCTTTCGGCAGTGTGTTCTGATTTGCGTATGTCAGCAGCATGTTGGAGATGCTTCCATACTCAATGTACTCCAGATCGCGGATCCGGAGCTTGACCTGGGAGAGATTCTGCGCCGATTCCGGGTCGACGCAATCGATGAGGACCCGTCCCTTCTCGATCTCCCTGACATAGCCGCACACAAGCTCCTCGTCGCCGCTTCGGCCCACTGTCACCAGCGCGCCTTCCCGCTCCGCGATCCGAAGGACCTGCGTGAGAATGGGCCCCTCCGGATTTAAGGGCAGCTGCGGCAAAACATACCATCCACTGTAGGGATGTTCCTTGCCGTATCGCATATACTTGCGGATCTTACTAAGATACGGCGTGTCTGTCACCATTTCCGCGATCATCTTTTTGGGCAGCGCGTAATAGGCGCTGATCTTGCCTTCCTCGTCAACGCCCCGAAAGACGATGTCGTCGTCGTTCTGGGCCACGATCTGTCCGACCGTAAAGGCGCCCGAGTCATCCGTATAGATTTCATATAACTGTTCTGTCATGATCCGTCTCCTGTTAGATACTTTTAACACATTATTATACACCCTTTACTGTATGGTTTCATACTACCATTCTTTGACGCAACATGCAAAAACCGCTGTATGCATTGTGCACACAGCGGCTTACAAATTCGATTTGCGGTCCCGGGGCACCATGCGGCGCGTCCAGGCCTCTCATTTTCTCTTTTCATTGCGCAGATCGTTGCGCAGCATATTCATGTATTCGTTGACAACGCCGACCGGCGAGACAATCCGGATCTTGCCGGCATTCTCGAAGACCCATGCATAAAAAGCAGGCGACAGGCAGACCACTTTTTTGACATAAAAGCTGTCGGGCGTGCTCTTCCAAGTGTCGGCGTCTATACCAAACCGATCGATGATCGTTCCCATCATGTCATTGGCACACTCCAGCACGACTTCCGTCGCCTCCCCGGTCTGCATACCAAACAGCCCATCGATCAATGTGTCCAAGTCGATTTCCTTCGCGCGGGGATCGCCCAATTCATTGCGCATGCGGGTTCTGAGCATCTGATCGACGCGATACGCGCCAACCCCATTTTTCTCGCTGTCGTATCCAAGCATATAATAGCGGTCATATCCGCTCATCATCACCATCGGCGTAAGACAAACGGAGTCGCCGTCATTGCAAAGGACCTTCTCTTTGGAGATGTTATATTCCATGTACTGGAATTCGATCTTTTTCCCCTCGCTGATCGCTTCCGTGATCCTGTCAACGGTGTAATAGAGCTGCTCACTGCCGGTCCCGCGATTGGGGCGGATCGCGGTGCTCACCCGCACCTTGGACGCCTGGTACTTGCTGAGCATCCGAAGGAGCTTTTCGATGATCTTCTGTTTCTTCTCTTCTGTGAGGGATGCGTTCGACTCAATACTGTCCACTAAAAACGTGATCTCCGGGATCTCGAATGTGCGCTCCCCTATGAAATACGAGTTATAATAACTCTTGGTCGTGATAATATCGATGCCTTCCTTGACGAGGACCTCTATATCGTCCTTTACGGTCTTGCGACTCGCATTGGCGTCCTCCTGTTTCAAGAACTGCACCAGATCGTTGGTCGTGATCTGATGGTCTTCATCCGTGTTTTCCATCAGATAACGATAGAGATGAAGAAGTCTCTGTTTATTTCGGATTACACTCATTCATTCCCCTCGTTTCTCAAAGCATCAACAGCATAGCAGGTATATGCTCCTGCAGCGTCTTTAAAACGTGCACCTTGTATATCTAGTCTAAATACTGTGACTATGGTCATTATATCAACAATGTTGATACGTTTCATTGAAAACTCTTTACGGCGCGCCGCTTTGGTCCGTTTTTGGAACAAACAATGCTGTTTCATGAAATTTTCAATGATTTCTGTCTAAAAAAATTATAGAATAATCATGAAACAGATAAAAATATGGCCAAAACATTTTCTCCTTTTGATATATTTGTTTTATATCATACCATTTTTGAGACATTTGTTTTAAAACAAAATTCGCGTTCACAGTTACAAACACGTGATGCACATTCATTTTCGTTCGTGTTTTCGTGCAGTCTATTCATGGTATGTTATAATAAAAGACATAAAGCAATATACTTTTGTGCTTGTGTAGAATTCATAGGAAAGCGCAGGATCGATCTTATGAGTGATTTATTATCGTTTATCGCGGGAAGTCTGAAGCAAAAAGGAATGACAGTCGACGTATTCTGTAAGGAAATTGGAATCTCCCGCCAGAAGTTTTATCGGTTTGTCAAGGAGCCGCGCCGCTTCAGCAGCGACAATATCCGTTCCATAATCGACGTTCTCTCCCTCTCAGACGCTGAGGCGAAGGTTCTCGAATCCCATATATACCCCAAGGCTTCGGCCGACGTTCCATTGGAGGCAGGGGACTATGCGCAGCTCATTGCCGATCTGCTCAACCGGCGGCTGTCCGATGAGCTCTCCATGGTCGCCGACCATATCGAATACACAGATCCCAGCGGCACTGTCACAATGGAGTCCTCCGAATCCATCGCCCGAATAATGGCAGGAGAATTCACAGCCCAGACTGGTTCCGATCCGGACGCGCGCCTCGCGCATGATTTTAAAGTGACGATCTATAATTGTGTGCCGACGTGCGATGATATAGAGAGAAAACGGGTCCGCAGAACCGACTTGTGGATCATGACGATCACCCAGATCATCAAGGAACTGGACCGTCTCCTTCTCCCCATCTCCGATACGAAGATCCGCGTGCGGCATTATATATCGAACCGTGAGAGGCACAAGCTCTCTCTGGCGGAAAAGGGGGACAAGGACGCCTTGACCCTTGGCCTTCACCTTTTTAACGCGGTCCTGCCTCTGATGTCTCTGGCGGAGGATTACAAGCTGGATCAGGCGCAGAATCTCCGTCGCTTCTGGTTTGACAACAGAGATGTGTGCCTGATCCGTCATACCTGCCGCCCTGCGGAAGGCGCATCCAGGAATCCTGTAAGAGCCGGAAACAGCCCGGAAGACGGCAGCATCAGCTATTATCTCCTTGTTTTTACCAACAACGGGGATTGTTACGCGTGCCATCTTGGCAACGAAGAAGCGTCTCATATCTACCGTTTCTTCTCCATTGACAATAACGCCAAGGAGGCGCAGCTGTCTGAAAAGGCACATTCCGCAACCCCCAACCAGATCTTTTATCAGATGAACAGTCAGCACAGGATGGTGCTGATCCATTCCGATCTGTGTTTTGACGACGTACCGCCGCAGCTGTGGCTGGCACTCTATAAGGATGTGGAGAGCCGCGGCGACAAGGCGCTGTACGAACAGGTATTTCGAAAACTGATCGATCCCTTTGACCAGTACGCCTTCCTGCACTTTCAGGATCTTGTCTTTTCCGCGATCGGTACATTACAGCAGCGCTCCCACGACGCCAGCCGCTTCGGCAAGATCACGATCTGTCATCCGGAGGGGCTTAAGAATATGGTCCGCACCGGTATGATCATGGATCTGATCTCTGATACAGTCGATTATAGGGGCCTCCACTGGAGTAACTCGCCGCTTCGCTTCCCCGCGCCTATGATCCGCAGCCTGCTGGTCATGATCCGGGACAATATCGCGCTGCGTATGGCATCGCCAGACGCCGATCCAATCCGGCGGGGGGAGACCAATTTCTTTATCCTGCGGCCGCGCTTTCCGTATCCGGAGATCTCCATGGTCATCTATGACGGCCTGGGCATCTCGCCGCTTTATGAGGACGGACCGCACAAGAACACCAGTACCAACCTGTTTAACAGTCCTGCGATCGGTACGCTCATCTACAATTATATGGCGGACGAAGTGATCCGGAAGCGGGGTGCGAGCTTCAAATCCTCCATTATGAGCGACGGACATTCCATCATTTTACTGGACAGCCTGATCGCGAAGCTGGACCGCGAAGCCGCGCAGTCCGTGCCGGAAACGCACGGAGATCCTCATGCTGAACCGCATCCCTCTGATGGCAAACCGATCCGGAAAGGGGATCGCCTATGAAGATCATTCACTGCAGCGATCTCCATCTGGACGCCGATCTTAGAAGCCGCTTTGACCGGGAGGAAGCATCGCAAAGGCGTGCGGAGCTCATGCATACCTTCCGCAGGCTTTGCAGCTATGCCCGTCAAAACAGTGTCCGATGTATACTGATCTGTGGGGACCTCTTTGATACGCAGACGCCTTCCCCGGCAGCAATCCGCGCTGTCGAGGATCTCATCTGTACCCACAAAGAGATCCTCTTTTTTCTTCTGCGCGGAAACCACGATGCGGAAACGGCGCTCTTTGCGGTAAGGCCGCGCCCCGACAACTGCTTTGTATTCAACAATTCCTGGACAGAATGGACGCTGCATGACCCTTCTATGGGCGGCCGTACAATTTGCATCGCCGGCAGGGAACCACACGATGGTCTCTTTACCGCGCCCGCTCTCAATCCCGCCAGTCTCAATATCGTCATGCTGCACGGCCAGGTCCGGGAGGGCACAGCCGCTTCCGGCGCGGAAACGATTCCCCTTGGCGCCCTGCGAGGCGTCGGGATCGATTATCTGGCGCTCGGGCATTTCCACAAGTATCGCGCGTTCCCCCTGGATGCGCGCGGCACAGCCGCCTACAGCGGTTGTCTGGAAGGCCGCGGCTTTGACGAATGCGGCCCCTGCGGCTTTGTGCTTCTTGATACCGATGTCCCCGACGGCATATCCAGCCGCTTTGTTCCCTTTGCGTCCCGCTGTCTCTACGACATTTCCTGCGACGTGACCGGTTGCGGCAATGACGCGGGCGTCTACGAGCGGATTGGAGACGCCCTTCGCAGCGCCCCGGCTGCAGAGACAGATCTCGTGCGGCTGGAACTGACAGGGGCGCTGGAATACGGGTGCAGTCCGGATCCGGCGCTGATCAGGAGCGAATGGGCAGACTGCTATCACTATTTTGACTACATAAACAGTGCGGTACCGGTCATCCACAGCGAGGACTTTGTGTGCGACGCAACGCTCAAAGGCGAATTTGTGCGCGTTGTGCGCGCCGCCGAGGATCTGGATGACGCCATGAAGGCCAAGATCATGCGCTGCGGCCTGCGGGCGCTCTCGGGGGATTCCCTCTTCTGACCGGTCCTGGCATGGCAAAGCGGCCAAACAGCGCTGCATACAAAAAATGGAGAAAACCAATCTATGAGACTTCTTTCCTTACATATCGAGCATTTCGGCAGGCTGGCCGATTTCTCTTATGTGTTCGAGGATCCACTGAATATCATTCTTGCGGAAAACGGCTGGGGCAAATCGACCCTTGCCGTCTTTCTGAAAGTGATGTTTTACGGATTTGACGGAGAGATGAAGCGAAACGAGGACGGAAACGAGCGCCTGCGCTACCGGCCCTGGGGCGGCGGTGTGTACGGCGGCAGTGTGACGTTTCAAAAAGGGGATAGGACCTACCGCATGCTGCGGATCTTTGGCGCCAAAAAGAAAGAGGACGCCTTCCACCTGTTTGACGAGGAGACGGGACTGCCCAGCTCCGATTTTTCCGAATCGATCGGCGAGGAGTTGTTCGGAATCGACCGTGACTCCTTTATGAGAACCGTATTCTGGTCCCAGCAGAGTCATGAGACACAGGCCACGACGATGATCCAGGCCAAGATCGGCGACGTCGCGGCGGAGCAGGATGATTTTCCTTCCTACGACCGGGCGATCAAGCAGCTGCGAAGAGAGATTGACCGGCTGGGCCCGGACCGCGCCGCCGGGCAGATCCGCAAAAAGAAAGACAAGGCGGCCGTACTGGAGGCAGAAGCCGCGCGCCTTCCGGGTCTTCAAACGGCGCTCGCGCAAAGCCGTGCGCGCGAACAGGCGCTCCTTCATTCCCTCGAAGAAATCCGGCAGCAGAGGCAGACCTACACGGTCGCTTCCACAGTCTCCGCGCCCGCGCAGATCGCGGCGGAGACGGATCCGGCCCTTTCCTCCCTGCAGGACAAGTACGCCGCTTCCAAGGAGCGGCTCTCGATGCTGCAAAGGATCCGGCGCAGTACAGCTGCGCAGGGCCACAGAGAGCGAAGTGCGTATTTACAAGTACAGAAGGAACGGGACCGCCTGGAACAGGACGTCGCGTTCTATGAGCATCGCGCGGAGCGGCGCTATCGCGCAGCGGGCCTGCTGTGTTTGGTCGCCGCGGTTCTGATTCTTTTTCTATACCTGTCGCATGTGCGCGTGCTGCCTCTTCTGCTCCTGCCCGCGCTTTTGTCCGCCTGCGGGCTCAATTTCCTTTACAGAAGCCGCCATGCAGGCGCAGCGCCCGCGCTCATGGAGCAGCTGGACGCTCTGCGGGAAGAAGAAAAG
>OCVV011198268.1_pt1 | contig 10880 bp, 12 predicted proteins | sample 1539721 | NCBI WGS metagenome assembly OCVV01 (sample SAMN02144230, study PRJEB22623) | gut metagenome | biome: sheep rumen | host: Ovis aries | place: New Zealand
CTCCTGCCGTTTTGTTATACGGGATCTTTTATTTCAGCATCGGCAGCGTTCTTTCTTACGCTTTCAATGCCGTTTTTGCAGGCCGCCTTTGAGGTGTAGCCTTCGCTCACACAAATAACCTGTCCGTTAGCAGCTTTTAGCCTGAATCTGAACTCACCCTTCTTATCGGTGTACATTTCAAATTTAGGATTCTTCTGCTGTTCAAAGCCCTCGGTTGTACGGTCTTCAAAATTAGCTGTAGGAGCATTTCTTTTAACGCTGTCGCAGCCGTTTTTTACGCTTGCCGGTGTATTGTAGACCTCACCGCCTGTAGCGATAGTCTCTCCGTTTCCTGCCTTCAGCGCAAAGGTAAAGCCTGTATTAGTCTTATTTATAACGAATTTGCCCATAGGTATGACCTGCCTTTCATCTTGGTTTATACCTAAAATATAACATATTGCAAGCTTAATGTCAAGAATTTTCGTTCAAAATGCAATCAAACAAGCAAAAAGAGCAGGCCGTTAAGACCTGCTCTTAAATATCAGTTTACCTTAGTCTGCTTTCTTCTTACTCTTGCAAGAGCCGCATTGGAAACCTCGCCGTCCTCGTAAACGTGGAAGCTTGTGTTTCCGTCTTCTTTTGCTTTGAGAAGAGCATTTTCAGCCAGGAAACGCAGCTCATCGAAGCTCATCGTTGTAGATGTCATTGCAGCTGCGCCCGAGTAGAACTTCATTCCTCTGTACTTCGCATCAGACTTGAGGTTGTACTCGCCCTCTTTCTTGAGCATTTCAAGCAGAACGGTAAGATTAAGGTCGCTTGACATCTCAGAAATGAGAACAGTAAACTCATCAGGCTCTGTGTGGCAGAGTACAGCGTGCTTTTCATCGTTGAATATCTGCTTCATCACTTTAGCGAAGGTGGTCACAGCTCTGTCGGCCTCGCTTGAGCCATGAGCAGTTCTGATATCCTGAAGGCCCTCAAGGTTTACAACTACAAGGCTGCACTTCTTGTTTGACTGAACTGCAAACTTTGTGAATGCCTTAAAGATGTAAAGCTTATTCCATGTTCCCGTAAGCTTATCCTTGTAGATTTCTTCTTCTCTCTTGTTGATGACCAGCCTGTCGGAGTAGGTGATACCCATGTGCCAGTTGATAACTGCATTGATGGTAAAGCCTACAACAAACATAAGAAGGAACTCCATAATAAAGCTGATACCGTAGGAAACGAGCCAACTGTTAGCGGTTTCCTTGACAAGTATCTCGCCCCAGTGCTCCTTTGAAAGGAACAATCCTACGATCATGCCTACAAAGCCTATCAGCGAAGCTACATAATAGGTCTTTCTTTCGCAGTAGAGAAGGCTCAGCATCGGAACGATGAAAAGAGCAAGGCTTACGTTGAAGTTTGCAAAACGCATATAAACTATTATCACCTCAAGCAGCCCCAGAATGAAAAATGCAGTAGTTCTTGAATCCTTCTGTGTTTTTACAAGCACATAATGTATCCCTGCGGCAACTAATGAAAGTATCGTGGTAATAAGACAGGACTTATAGCTCATTGCTGTGAAAATGCCTGTAAGCTTCAAAAGAGCGCACACAGGTCCGACAAGTGCGGAGAACAGTATCGGGATACCGAGAATGTTATTGATGACCTTGGCATTTTGCTCCAGATAGTTTTCGTAGGTTATGTTCTTTTCCATTGTATTACCTACCTTTCAGTAAAAGAATTACATTGGTGATGATTTATTTAATATCCTTCTTGTTGAAGATATCAATAGTCAGCCTTGTAAGTACAACAACAAAGCAAGCCGAAACGATCAGTGATTTAATGATCGGCGGTTTAGAAGACAGAAGAGCATCAGGCATAAACTTAGCCAGAGAAATCTTCTCACAGAAATCAAACGGTATCTTGTGGATACCCAGATCAATAAGGTTGTAGAAGAGTGCCAGCATACCTGTACCCATCAGAACAGCAACAACAGTTGCAGCGTTCTTGGACTTAAAGCCTGTCGAGAACATGAGTATAACAGAGCTTATTGCCATATACAGGCACCAGTTTACAGCGAGATAAATTAAAGCTTTACCGCAGCCGCTGAAATCAGGTGATCTGAAAATTATCAGTCCTGCGAACTGGAAAACTGCGGCAGTCAGCAGCAGGAACAGATTGTGGAACTCGATAGCAATGAACTTCGAGATAACGGTCTGTCCCTTTTTGGGAAGCTGTCCTGCGATGTTTTTGATATAGCCGTGTCCGAGGTCAGCATACGAAAACCATACGATAGACAGAAGCATAAGCATTCCGTCGATCGTACCGATAGGCTTAGCAATTATCGAAGCAACACTGAATGTTGAAGGGTAGCTTGCTTTTGCGCTTTTTGAAACATACTTTGCTATCAGGTAAAGACCCTTTTCGACAGGTCCTGACATAAGATTGAGGAGTGCAATGCAGATCCAGATAACCTTATATGATGTAGACTTGAACAGTCTGTACATATCCATTCTTAAAACATTACCCATTGTGCTGGCCTCCTGTCACGCTGAGATAGTAATCCTCGAGGGAGACATTATTGATAAAGATCTCTTTAAGAGGAATGTTGGCCTGTACGATAGCCTTAGCCATCTTATCGCTTTCTCCGAGGTGTTCATTTACTCTTATCGTCTTGTCATTATCCTCGGAAATATCGGTAATGCCCGCTTTTGTGAGCACCTTGATAGCAGCGGCATTGTTTCCCGTTCTGATAGAAACATACTGTCCGCAGCGCTTGTTGAGCTCCTCAGCCGAGAACTGATCGAGCAGGTGACCCTCATGAATAATGCCGTATGAATCAGCTATCTTATCAAGCTCTCCGAGAATATGGCTTGAGATCATAATAGTGATGCCCTTCTCGTCTCTGAGCTTTTCAAGTGTGTGTCTTACCTCAACGATACCCTGAGGGTCAAGACCATTGATAGGCTCATCAAGAATGATCATTTTAGGTTCTCCGACAAGTGCCAGAGCAATACCGAGTCTCTGTCTCATTCCCAGCGAGTATGAGCCCGCACCCTTCTTGTCGGAAACATTTTCAAGACCAACAGTTTTAAGAAGCTCGTCAAGGTAGCCGTTTTTCCAGTCAACGCCCATACCGATGCACTTGATTTTCAGGTTTTCTTTTGCGGAAAGCTTAGGATAAAGACCGGGGTGCTCAATAAGCACACCAACGTTGCGAAGCTCCTTTCTCATGGCGCTTCCTGTTTTGCCGAACAGAGAGTATGTACCGCTGGTAGCAGTAGATAGTCCGCTTATCACACGCATGATAGTTGTCTTTCCCGCGCCGTTTCTGCCGATAAGACCGTAGATCTCACCTTCATTTATTTTTATATTAATGTCTTTACAGGCATCTTTTTTCCCATAGGTCTTGGTAAGATCCTGCGTTTCCATTATATAAGCCAATAAGATCACATCCTTTATGTGTTTATATATACTGAAATTATATCATATATTATTAAATTTCACAATACACATTTTTAACAAAATTATTAAAAACCTATTGTTTATTTTAATATGGCAAAATTTTGATATCATATAGGCTCTGAAAAAAACTAAGTCCCGAAGCTTTAGTGCTTCGGGACTAATTTATCAGATCATAGAGTCTTCCCAGCATTCGGGAGCTTCAAGTCCTAAAAGCTTAGCAACGGTAGGCGCAACATTTGCAAGACCGTACTTGGTGCTGTCAGCATCAATGATGTCATGACGTGTCTCCTTGTCCCAGATAATGAAAGGAACTCTGTTAAGCGAGTGAGCAGTTCTAACCTGGATCTCACCCTTCTTGTTCTTTTCGAGCATCTCATCAGCGTTTCCGTGGTCAGCAGTAACGAGGAGTGTGCAGTTGCACTCATCGCAAACCTTGAGCAGTCTTGCAAGACCGAGGTCAACAGCCTCGACGCCTGTAATAGTAGCGTCCATATTACCTGTGTGACCTACCATGTCGCCGTTAGGATAGTTGCATCTGATGAAGTCATACTTGCCTGAACGGATAGCCTCAATAAGGTCATCGGTGATCTCAGCGGACTTCATCCAGGGTCTCTCATCAAACGAAACTCTGTCAGAGGGTATCTCCTTCCATGTTTCAAGCTCCTCATCGAAGCGCTCTGAACGGTTGCCGTTCCAGAAGTATGTAACATGGCCGTACTTCTGAGTTTCGGAAACTGCATAGGAGTAAAGACCGTTCTTAACAAGCAGCTCGGAGAGTGTATTCTTTATCTCGGGCGGATTTACAAGATACCTCTTCGGGATCTTGAGGTCTCCGTCATATTCAAGCATACCTGCGTAAATAACATCGGGAATAGCGCCTCTGTCGAAGTGCTTGAACTCCTCGCCGCCGTCAAATGCCATAGAGATCTCGATAGCTCTGTCGCCTCTGAAGTTGAAGAGGATAACGCTGTCACCGTCCTGCATTTTACCTACAGGCTCGCCGTCCTTAGCGATAACGAACTCAGGCAGATCCTGGTCAATAGCCGAGGTCTCATTTCTGAGTGTATCAACAGCGGTCTGAGCATCGGGGAACTGTCTTGCGTCACCGTGAACGTGTGTATTCCAGCCGCGCTCTACCATGCCCCAGTCAGCCTGATATCTGTCCATAGTGATCTTCATACGTCCGCCGCCCGAAGCGATCTTAGCATCAAAAGAAGCGTCATTGAGCTCGGCAATGCAGTCCTCAAGCTCCTTGATATAAATAGGAGCAGATGTTGCAGGAACATCACGGCCGTCAAGGAGAATGTGGCATCTTACTTTCTTAATGCCCTCTTCCTTAGCTTTTGCAAGCATTTTCTCAAGGTGGTGAATGTTTGAGTGAACGTTTCCGTCGGAGAGCAGTCCGAGGAAATGAAGTGTGGAATCCTTCTCCTTAACATTGTTCATAAGGAGCTTCCATGTCTCGGAAGTAAACATCTTTCCGCTTTCGATCGACTCATTAACGAGCTTAGCGCCCTGAGAATAGATCTGACCGCAGCCGAGAGCATTGTGACCAACCTCAGAGTTGCCCATGTCATCGTCAGTGGGAAGACCTACAGCGTCGCCGTGAGCTTTAAGTGAGGTGTTCGGATAATTTTTGAGCAGCATATCAAGAGTAGGTGTGTTAGCCTCTGTTACAGCGTCGCCAAGACCTGTAACGGAAAAGCCTACTCCGTCCATAACTACCAGTACTACTGTTTTCTTTTTAGCCATAACTAAAAATCCTTTCTATTGCTGAATACCAGCGATTGTGCGGTAATACCGCTTGCTTACCAATAAATAATGCAAAGACCCGTTCTTGAATTGATAAGATAGGCAGGGGAGTGGTTTTTCTGCTCGCCGACCGAGAAAATCTCAGCACCACTCATTTTAGCGCCTATGCTGTCGCAGTATGCAGAGAGCTTCGTATACACAAAATCTCCCTCAGAGCACACTTTTGCATTGAGCTTTTCTACAGTGTTTTTAAGCTGTTCACGGCCTTCCTTATCGGTAATGAAGCGTATCCTCACGCTGCCGTGTTCATTGCTTTTCCACTTCTTTGAAACGAAGTCCATTTTAAAGCCTTTGCAGGTATCGGGCAGCTTATCGGGCAAAAAGTCAAGTCCCTTTACGGTCTTGCCGAAATTGCCTATCATATAAAGCTGCGTTTTGAATTTATAAAGGCTCTTTTTAGAGCTTCCCCAGTTTGCAAGTATCATTATAATAAGTACCAGAATAATAACAGCAAGCACTCTTATTATCATGGAGACAACAAGTCTTGCATTCCGGGGCTCTCTCCTGTTCAGGAGCTTCTGACCGATAAGAAAGAGCAGACCGAATCCGCAGACGGGCAAAGTAAAGTAAATATACGCACCAAATCCGCAAATGGGCATAATGAGGAGAACACCGCCTACTAACAGATCTACTATGCGTCTGAAAGGGCGCACAGGTTTCTCTTCGACAGTGATTATCTTGATCTCACGCTTATTATCTGCTGCGGGCTCTTTGACCTCAACAGCAGCAGCGGTAGTCTCAGCAGCCACAGCGATCACACTCTTTTACATAGGTTTACGGTCTTGCGAAATATTAGCCCTTAACTGCTGCCTGAACGATAGTGTTGAAGTCAGGAGCCTTCAGTGAAGCACCGCCGATAAGACCGCCGTCGATATTTGGCTTAGCAAGAAGCTCAGCAGCATTTCCTGCGTTCATAGAGCCGCCGTACTGAATTGTAACAGCGTCAGCAGCAGCCTGATCGTAGAGCTTAGCAAGAGTAGCTCTTATGAAAGCGCAAACCTCTTCAGCCTGATCGGGAGTTGCGGTCAGACCTGTACCGATAGCCCATACAGGCTCATAAGCGATAACAACATTCTTGAGCTCCTCAGCAGTTACGTCCCAGAGGTCAAGCTTGATCTGACGAGCGATTACTTCCTCAGTGATGTTGCACTCACGCTCCCACTTGAGCTCACCTACGCAAACGATAGGCTTGAGACCTGCGGCCAGAGCAGCCTTGGTTCTCTTGTTTACAGTCTCGTCAGTCTCACCGAAGTACTGTCTTCTTTCGGAGTGACCGATAACAACGTACTCAACTCCAACCTCAACGAGCATATCCGCGCTGATCTCACCTGTGAAAGCGCCGCTTTTCTCAAAGTGAACGTTCTCGGCACCTACCTTAACATTCGAGCCTGCTGTAGCAGCAACAGCTGTTTCAAGGTTAGTGAAAGGAACGCAGGCGATGACCTCTACCTTGCCCTCAGCATTAGCAACAAGGGGCTTGATAGCTTCAAGAAGCTCCTTAGCCTCGGGTCTTGTCTTGTTCATCTTCCAGTTTCCTGCGATGATAGCTTTTCTTACCTGTTTGTTCATATTAAAAAACTCCTTTATTATATTATCTATGACTATACCTAGTCCGACAATCATATTATACTACATTTTTCTCTTTATGTCAATTACAAATATCCGGATTTGCCCAAGCGAAAACGTCATCGGTATAAAAAATCAAATGTAAATATTCTGTGAACGATTGCCGATCCTTGTTCGGACATCGTATATCAAAGTGTGAAGGCAAAACAAACTGAAAAACGTTCAGGATAATAAGCAACAGTTACAGTTTATTAATAGTTGCTTAATATTTATTTAATCATTTTACTGTACAATAATGACACTGATTTTGCCTGAAAATCAAATTTATCTATTTGGAGGAGTAAAAAATGAAAGTATTGAGAGTTTTTTGCATAATTTTTCTGGTAATCGGTCTGCTTCTGACAGGAGTGTTCTTTGCGATCAAGCCTGTAATGCAGAAAGAGATCGACTCACTGAAGGATCTTACTCCGAAGTCTACGGAGACCGAGGTGCTCAAATCAAAGGTCAGCTATGATGAGGCCAAAGACGAGTACACTATCGAGCTCTCGGGTGGCAGCAAGGAGACCTACACTCTGGAAAAGTATGAGAAGACAATGAATGAAGCTAAGGATATTTTCAGCACTCTTTCGGTCGGCTGTCTGATATTTGATGCTCTCATGGTAGCAGGTATCGTCGGTACCACTGTCGCAGTCAAGAAGAGAAAAGACTGATAATCAAAATAATAATAAAAAAGACGGGGCTCAGCGAGCCTCGTCTTTTTTATATCACCATGATGACTCCGAGCGCTATGAGCATAAGCCCGAAACCGAGTGCCGTATATCCGAAGGGGTGGCTTTCCTTTTCGGGAGATTTCTCCTCATCGGTCTCCTCGGCTGCGGAGCCGTTGTCCACATAAAAGCGTGAGGGATCATCGGGATCATATTTAATGTCAATGAAGTCGCCCTTCTGCAGGTCATCATCATCGACTATCTGGTCGTATTTTTCACCGTTGACCTCGTAGCCTATCTTCCACTGAACAAAAATCCTTGGCTCTCCGCCTTTTTCTAATGGCGGGAGCTTTTGTTTTTTCTTCTGGAGTACCTTTGCTTTTATGGGCACATAGTTGTCCTCTTTGGGAACATTCTGCCTGTTCTCCTGTGGGAACAGCTCATACCCCTGCATTATCTTTATTCCGAAGTATATAAGCCCCAGTCCCGTGAACACGAGCACAAGGCCTATGATACCCTGCACTCCGAAGCCGTCTGATGACTTCGCCATGACTGTAAGTAAATTCATTTTATCTCTCCTTAATTCAAAAAGGGCGGCAGAAAACCGCCGCCCCTTTATGATGCGTGAATTATTTATCAGCGATAACGTCGATGCCGGGGAGAACCTTGCCCTCAAGGTACTCAAGAGACGCGCCGCCGCCTGTGGAGATATGGCTCATCTTGTCAGCGAAGCCGAGCTGAATAACAGCTGCTGCGGAGTCGCCGCCGCCGATGATAGTGGTAGCGTCTGTGTCGCCCAGAGCCTTAGCTACAGCAATTGTACCTGCAGCAAGTGTCGGGTTCTCAAATACGCCCATAGGTCCGTTCCAAACAACTGTCTTAGCAGACTTAACCTCGTCAGCAAAGAGAGCTCTTGTCTTCTCGCCTATGTCAAGGCCTTCCTTGTCAGCAGGGATCTTATCGGAGTCAACTGTCTCAACAGCGATCTCAGCGTCGATAGGATCAGGGAAGTTATCAACTACAACAGTGTCGATAGGCAGGAGAAGCTTCTTGCCGTTAGCCTTAGCCTTCTCGATCATTTCCTTGCAGTAATCAAGCTTAGTATCGTCAACGAGCGACTTTCCTACTTCCATGCCCTGAGCCTTCAGGAAGGTGTAAGCCATACCGCCGCCTATGATAAGTGTATCGCACTTCTCAAGGAGATTGGAGATAACGTTGAGCTTGTCAGCTACCTTAGCGCCGCCGAGGATAGCAACAAAAGGTCTTACAGGATTTTCAACAGCGTTTCCGAGGTAGTTGATCTCCTTCTGCATGAGGTAACCAACTGCTGTTTCCTTAACGAACTTTGTAACGCCTGCTGTGGAAGCATGAGCTCTGTGAGCAGAACCGAAAGCGTCCATAACGAATACCTGTCCGTCAACGAGGTCTGCGAGCTCCTTAGCGAACTTTTCACCGTTCTTGGTCTCCTCAGCGCCTCTGAATCTTGTATTCTCAAGAACTACGATCTCGCCGTCAGCCATTTCGGCAACAGCCTTCTTAGCGTTCTCGCCTACAACTGTATCGTCCTTAGCGAAAGTAACCTTTGCGCTTACGAGCTCTGCAAGTCTTGCAGCAGCGGGAGCGAGTGAGAACTTGTCCTCAGGACCGTTCTTAGGCTTTCCGAGATGTGAGCAGAGAACTACCTTTGCACCGTTCTCTACGAGCTTGTTGATAGTCGGAAGAGCAGCGGTGATTCTGTTGTCGTTAGTGATAACGCCGTCCTTAAGCGGAACGTTGAAATCAACTCTTACGAGCACCTTTTTGCCCTTTACGTCAATGTCTTCAACTGTGACTTTGTTTAATCCTGCCATGATTATCTGACATCCTCTCATTATAAATTTTTCGCACCTCAGTGCGTTATTGACTGTCATTAAATTAACAACCTTAAATATTATAACATATTGCCCCGCCAAAGTCAAGAAGCGTTTTATTACTTCTTTTTTGTGTACTTCTTATAACCGGGGTGCTTGCCTGTAACGCCGTACTGATCTCTCATGCCGATAAGGCGGTTGATATTGTTCATGTCAATATCCTTTACACCGCCGAGAAGTCTTGCAACAAGCGAAATCTGCGCCTGAAGTTCCAGAGTTTCCATTCTGTAGTAAGCTGTAGTCAGGTCAGCGCCGACTGTAAGAGCACCGTGATTTGTCAGGAGCATTACATCGTGATATGGGAGATAAGGCTCAATAGCCTGAGGCACTTCATAGGTAGAGGGTGTGCCGTAGGGTGTCAGCGGAACCGAGCCTACAGTTATAACTGTCTCTATCATGCAGTAGTCATCAAGCGGCTTGTGAGCGCAGGCAAAGCCCGTAGCCACAGGCGGATGAGCATGAACAACAGCACCTACATCGGGGCGCTCCTGATAGCATTTCATGTGCATTTTGATCTCAGAGGAGGGTCTCCAGTCCTCGGTGGGCTTCTCAATTACATTGAAGCTTCCGTCAATAAGACCGATGTGGTCTCTTGTGATCTCATACTTTGAGATACCTGTTCTTGTTGCAAGGTAGCGGTCCTCATCTACCTTTACGGAAACATTTCCGTCATTGGCTGCTACCCAGCCCTTTGTCCACATCTTATGGCAAACCTCAACTATCTGATCCTTTATATCTTCGTACATATTCTTAGTCCTTTCTTATTCGGGGATTACTACTCCCTTTTGGAGCATTATGTTTGCGTATATGGCAGTTTCGCCTGTAGCGACGATTGCGTAGGCTTTCTTTGCCTCTTCATAGAAGGCAAAGCGCTCGATCTCGCCGACTGTCTCTGCACCTCTTTCATCGTGCCTTGCGATGATTGCCTTGTACTCGTCCCAGATGGGAGTCTCTGCATTGTCACCCGGCATCACCTGCATAAGGCTTACAGGCTTTTCAACATAGGTGTCAAGCGGGAAGAGTTTAAGTATCGCATCTAACAGCTCGGGTACGCCGTGACCGTCACAGCGGATAACCTTTGCGTTCTTTCCCATGCTTTCGGCAGGGAAGTTGCCGTCAGCGATCACTATCCTGTCGGAGTGCCCCATTTCGCAGAGCGTTTTGAGAAGCTCGGGCGAGAGTATGGGCGGTATGTTTTTAAGCATTGGCTTTATTCTCCTTTAATGCGTTTATCTGGATTTTGATGTTTCCGAGAGCAGTAGCCTCGGAAGAGCCTTTGATAACCTTCTTTCCGCCGGCCTCTTCGATGAGCTCACAAAGGAGCGAGTCCTTAGTGCCGCCGCCGACAATTATAAGCTTGTCAAAGGTCTTTGCGGTGCAGCTTTCAAGCTCGGCAAGCGTTTTTGCAAACTTTGCAGCTAAGCTGTCATAAATGCATCTGATTATCTCGCCGTCATCA
>OCVV011318108.1_pt1 | contig 10880 bp, 9 predicted proteins | sample 1539721 | NCBI WGS metagenome assembly OCVV01 (sample SAMN02144230, study PRJEB22623) | gut metagenome | biome: sheep rumen | host: Ovis aries | place: New Zealand
CTCTTCCTTGCGGGAACAGAGATCGGAATGGTTCCGGTAGGTGAGAAACTGGGCTCCACACTTACAAGGAAACGTAATGTGTGGTTCATGATAGCAGTGGGTTTCATCATCGGTTTTGCCGTGACCATGGCAGAGCCTGATGTCTCAGTGCTGGCGTCACAGGTCCATGGGCTCAACCCTGCGATTTCCGAGAGGACACTGGTGCTGATGATAGCACTTGGACTTGGCATATTCGTAGACATCGGGCTGCTCCGCACCGTGATGGGGTTCCCCCTGAGATGGGTTCTCTTCATCTTCTACGGATTGGTGTTCGTGTTTGTCGCAGTCATAGGCCAGGCGATGGCCTCCATCAGCTTTGACGCAAGCGGTGCGACGACAGGTCCGCTGGCGGTTCCGTTCATCCTTGCCCTCGGCCTTGGTGTGTCATCCTCGACCAAGAACAACAGTGACAACAGTTTCGGTCTTACAGGTGTGGCTTCCATAGGTCCGATCATTGCAGTCGCAATGATGGCAATGATGGCCTCAAAGGCAACAGGCGGAGCCTCTTCCGTGGCTGCCGAGGCCTCTGCCACGACATTTGCCGGAGTCCTGCTCTCAACACTTGGTGAGACCGCGATCGGGTTCGCTCCGCTTCTTGCCATCATAGTGCTGATGCAGTTCACGATGCTTCATTTCCCGAAGATCAAGTTCAGGAACATCATGTTCGGTATTGTATACAGCTTTGTGGGAATAGTCGTCTTCCTGACCGGAGTCAGCTACGGATTCTCCGATGTCGGATTCTTCCTCGGCAAGACAATGTCCCAGAATTTCAGTCCTGTGCTTGTGGTCGGAATAGCATTGCTTTTCGGAGGCATTGTTGTCTTTGCCGAGCCCGCGGTGTGGGTTCTCACAAAACAGGTCGAGAGCGTCACGGCCGGAAGAATCAAGCGCTCAATGGTCATGATCTTCATCTGCATGGGTGTCGCCGTCGCCGTTGCCCTTGCCATGGTGAGGATACTTCTTCATATCAACTACCTCTGGTTCGTGTTCATCGGAGTGGGTCTTGCGCTTGTCATGACGCTTTTCACTCCGTCTTTGTTCACAGGCATTGCATTTGACTCCGGAGGAGTTGCGAGCGGTCCTATGAGCACGTCGTTCCTGTTGTCTTTCGCGTTGGGGGTCTCCGGTTCGGCGGACATGGGTTTCGGACTTGTGGGCCTGATAGCGATTTCTCCGCTTATAGCGATCCAGATCCTTGGAATTATCTTCAGGCTGAAGGAGAAGAAGAGTAAGGGAAAGGAGGGGGTGACCGATGCTTCTGCTGCAAAATAATCTCATGATAGCCATTGTCAACAAAGGTCAGGCGAGACGCTTTGTTGACATTGCCAGGAAAGCGGGCACAGGCGGTGGCACCGTGATTCCCGCAAGAGGAACTGCTACAGGCAATTTCCTCAGGTTCCTTGGATTGGGAGACACTTCCAAGGAGATGATCCTCATGGTCATTGAGAAAGACCTTGCGGATAAGATTGTGGAGGAGGTCCGCTCTGACGGACGCATACAGGGTGTGGCAGCTTTGCTCAGATCCGAGAAGGAGGAAAACATGGCTTCTAAATGGAAGATGATTACCATAATAGTGAACATCGGTTATGCCGATGACATAATGGATGCTGCCAGGAAGGCGGGTGCCAGAGGCGGCACGGTGACTCATGCCAGAGGAACCGGAACGGCTGATGATGTTAAGTTCATGGGCGTTGAGATTGTCCCTGAGAAGGAGATGATCCTGATTCTCAGTGAGGCAGAACAGGCGGAGAAGATCATCAGCGCCATCTCCTCACTGAAATGCCTTGACGAGCCTGGTATAGGAATCATCTACACACAGGATGTCAGCGACTTCAAGAACCTGGACCCGAAGAAATGACAGATACTGCTCAGGTTGTGATAAAAAGCGGCAAGGAGAAGAACCTGCTGCGCCATCATCCATGGGTGTTCTCCGGTGCGATAGAGGACTCATCTGTCCCTGCGGAGGCATGCATCTGCCGTGTGGTGACCAGCGAGCAGAGATTCATCGCCTGGGGAGCCTATGATCCCGAGAGCCATATCCAGCTCAGGCTTCTCTCCTGGAAGCAGGATGTCCTTCCGGATGAAAAGTGGTGGCGTGAGACAGTCAGGGCCTCCGTCATCAGACGCAGGCGTTTCTTTGAGGACAAGGCATCCGAGACAACCGCGTTCAGGATAATACACGGTGAGGCCGACATGCTTCCCGGAATAGCCGCTGACGTCTACGGCAAGATTGTCAGGATCATTCTCAGCGCGAGAATCGCATGGAACATGAGGTCTGTTGTTGTCTCTGCCATTGAGGATCTTCTTCATCCGCAGATGATCATACTGAACACTGATTCCTCGTTCTGTGCCATAGAGCATCTTCATGAGGTCACCGAGTATTACAGACAGGGACAGAGATTCACGCCTACCGAGAAGCTTGAGGACATAAAGATCCGCGAGAGCGGCTTGTATTATTCCCTCACACCTGGTTCCGGACAGAAGAGCGGCTTCTACTGTGACCAGCGTGAGAACAGGATCAGGCTTGAGCAGTATGTCCGTGATGCAGAGGTCCTTGACGGATGCAGTTACACTGGAGGCTTCACGCTTCATGCCCTGAGGGCAGGAGCCAGGCATGTCCAGGCAGTTGACAGCTCATCAGAGGCAGTCCACAGGCTGCTGTCCAATGTCAATCTGAATGTGGAGCTCGGAACCCTTGATCCGGATTCACGTGACCGTGTTGACGCGGAGAAGGACGATATCTTCGAGTATCTCAGGTCGATGCCCCGGAATAAGTATGACGTGATAATTCTTGACCCGCCTAAGCTGGCTCAGACCATCAAAGCCCTTGAGAATGCCAAGAAGGCATATAAGGACCTGAACCGGACCGCCATGGAGAAGATCAAGGACGGGGGAATTCTTGTCACATGTTCCTGCTCCGGATCTCTCTCACGTGAGGAATTCAGGACGGTTCTTGCATGGAGCGCAAAGGATGCGGGAGTTGAGGTGCAGGTGCTTGAGACCCTGGGACAGGCGCAGGATCATCCTGTAAGGCTGTCGTTTCCGGAGAGCGAGTACCTGAAGGTTTTCATTCTTCGCGTAATTAAGTGAAGAATTGTGTGAATCATAAGACATTCTTGAAAAAGAATGTACTAAGTATTAGTCTTGTCTTGATGACATGAAAATGGGGGACTCCGATGGCAAAAAGAATCATGGTTCTGGCAATGGCACTTGTTCTTTGCATTGCGTTAGCACAGGGTGTCTTTGCAGAAGACAACCAATATCCGGGTTATTACAAGCCTTTCACTGCAAAAAGCGTTGATGATGGATATTCTCTCTGGGATGCGCTTTGGTTCAATCCCACCATCTATTGCCTTGATGTTCTTCAGTTCAATCAGGTCTATCTCATGCCTGATGATCCCGTCACCTTCTTCCTTGAGGCCGCTGCCCAGACCGATGAGCAGATTGAGGAGGACTACTTCATCTACGGCTCATTCGTGGAGCCTGAGTTTGTCGGTCGTGTGAGTTTTGCCCTCAGCTGTGATGTCGAGGAGTACGCGAAGGTCATCGGACACGTCTTTGACCCATCATTCTCATATTACCTGAGCAATGTGTTCACTGACCTTGAGACAGTTCCTGAGATCTTCCCGCGCGGAATCGGAAGAGCCAACGCATATGACACATACAGGCGCACCGCACTCCAGCTTGCGATCTATGCCAAAAAGAACGGCAAGACACCTGCCTCTGACCTGATCAGTGAGTATCTGGATGATGCATTTGCCAAGTTCGAGAAGCAGTTCGAGGATGCAATGGCGGCGGAGGCGGCAGCCAATGCAGGCGCTGAGGGAACAACAGCCCCCTGACAGGGTTTGACTGAGTATTATTTATAGGAGATAAATAACATGACATTTGCTGAGAAAATGAAGGCACAGGCCATTGCGGCCGGAAAATCACTTGTCCTGCCAGAGGGACTTGAGCCTAGGACTGTGAAGGCAGCCAGAATGATTCTTGACCAGAAGATCGCATCTTCCGTGACTCTTGTAGGAAATGTCTCAGAGGTCAAGGCCAACGCTGAGAAGCTCGGAGTGGACCTCACCGGGATCAAGATCGTCGATCCTCTTGTGAGCGAGAAGAGAGCCGCTTATGCCAATGAGTATTATGAGCTCAGAAAGCACAAGGGAATGACTCCGGAGCAGGCCAATGACCTGATTGTCAACGAGCTCAGATGGGGCGCCATGATGACACACATGGGTGATGCCGATGCTATGGTCGCAGGCGCTGAGAATACAACAGGTAATGTTCTTCTGGCTTCATTCCAGATCATCAAGTGCCGCCCGGGAATCAAGAGCGCCTCCTCATGCTTTGTCATGGCGACAGACAAGAAGCAGTACGGTGTTGACGGCACCCTCATTTTCGCTGACTGCGCAACAATTCCTAACCCGACAGCCGAGCAGCTTGCCGAGATCGCAGAGGCATCCGCGCTCTCATGCAGGACATTCCTCGGGGCAGAGCCGGTTGTGGCCATGCTCTCATACTCAACAAAGGGAAGCGCGAAGGGTGAGCTGGTCGACAAGGTCACCACAGCCCTCTCACTTGTCAAGGAGAAGTGCCCGGACCTCAAGGTTGACGGAGAGCTCCAGCTTGATGCAGCCATTGTTCCGTCAGTCGCCTCACAGAAGGCTCCAGGCTCAACAGTCGCAGGTCATGCGAACGTCCTGGTCTTCCCGGATCTCCAGGCCGGAAACATCGGTTACAAGCTCACACAGAGACTTGCAGGAGCAGAAGCCTATGGTCCTATCCTCCAGGGTTTCGCAAAGCCTGTCTCTGATCTCTCAAGAGGATGCAGCTCCGAAGACATCGTTGTCACTGCTGCAATCACACTTGCACAGGCGGCTTCAAACTGATGTTCTGAGCCAGCAACAGAAAAAAATCAAAAAAAGTGTCGGAAAGTTGAAATATTTCCGACACTTTTTTCGTATATAAGGGCATGAAGTACCTGATGATATGTCTTCTGCTCTCAGTACTCTCATTCTGCCTTATAACCTGTGCCGCAGGCTGCATTCTCATAATTGTCCATCTGTTCGTAGTATCCATTTCTTTCCTCTCGGCCTGCGGCACTTTATTTCCCTCTGCCAGGATCCGTCAGGCGGCTGTTGTCTCATTCATAGGTCTTGCTGCCTCAGCACTGGCCTTTGTGACATGCCGCAGCCTTGATCCGGAGATCTGTTTCCCTGAGGCCTACATAACAAGGATAGAGGGCAGTGTGATATATGACTCATCATTTACCAAGAACGGGAACCACATGATGAAGATAAGGCTCCGAAGGTGCATCACCAATACTGGCGACGAAGGCACTGCCTCAGGGGTTGTTACCGTCGTTGGCAATGAGGTTCAGATCATCTCAGCAGGGGTGCGTGTCAGGCTCAACGGTGCTTTCTCGGACGGACTCTTCATCTATGATGATATCCAGGTCCTTGAGCGTAACACCTTGAATGACATCAGGGAGAACCTGATCTCAAGGCTTCAGCGGAGGGTGCTCGGGGATGATGACGATGATGCATCGCTTTTGAGCAGCCTGCTGCTTCTGGGCCGTGCAGATGGTGCTAAGATAGGTCTTCAGGATAAGGCGGTGCAATGCGGATGCGCACATGTGCTTGCGCTCTCGGGAATGCATCTGGGTCTGCTGGCAGGAATATGCATGTCACTTCTCAGAAAGGGGAGGCTTGCACGCGTTATGGCATGTCTTGCGGTCTCAGCATTTGTGTTTGCCGCAGGCCCCAGGGCATCGCTCATCAGGGCGACATTGTCTTTCTTTCTGTTCTTCATCCCGCTGAAAGAGCGCACTGTGGCGGTGTTCTGCCTTCACTTGATCCTGTTCCCCATGACCATGGGAGAACCGGGCTGCTGCTACGGATATCTTGCCATATTCGCGATTGTTTCGCTCTCTCCATATATCAGGGCGGTTCTCTTTCAATATTGCGGCAGGCTCTCCTCCCTGGTAAGCGCTTCACTGGCAGTCCTTGTCTTCAGCGCTCCGGTATATATCCTTCAGAACGGTTTCTGGTGCCCTGCGGTGATAGTTGCATCTCCTCTTGCAGGCGTTCTGGCGGGACTGTCCATGTCCATGGGGCTGCTTCTTCTTGTCTTCGGACGTGCGGCCTGGATACTGAAAGCCAACAGCCTCGTATTCAGCTGCATGGAGCGACTCTTTGACATGCTTCTTGATTTCCCCAAGGCAGGATGGCTCGGTTACGGGATACTGGTCCTTCTGCTTCTGTCCATGTTTGTCCTGAACAGGTTGCAGCATCGGTGGTGTATGAAGAAATTGACAATACGTAATTAATTATGTATTAATTATAGCATGAAATCGGAGTATTCTTATTTTGCTGTTCTCACATATGGGTCAGATGGTATAAGCATTAATTTCCCTGATCTCCCGGGGTGCCTCTCATGTGCTGATAAGGATGATACCGTGTCTGCCATCAGGAATGCCAAAGAGGCTTTGGGCCTCCATCTTTTCGGGATGGAGCAGGACGGGGAATTGATACCTGAACCAACTGAGATAAATGGTCTGGCTTTGGATAAGAATCAGGCGTTTGCCCTGATTAATGTGTTCATGCCCACTGTTCGTGCCACAGTAAGAACATCTTTTGTGAAGAAAACCGTGTCTTTGCCTGCATGGCTTGCCGCAGCTGCAGATGAAAGACATGTCAATTGCTCTAAGATATTCCAGGAGGCCTTGATAAGCTATATGGACCTGGAACCTGTGACTGTTTCACTTTGACACTTCAACAGATTCGGTTATTTCTATATAATCCCTTTTGCAATGGCAATATGGGATTTTGACTACAGCTCCATTTCCTCTATAACAAGACTCCTGGAAGAGAACGGCCTTGGCATGACCAAGAAGTTCGGACAGAACTTCCTTGTTTCAATGAGTGCCCTGGACAGGATCACTGCCCTGAGCGGTGCATGCGAGGGCATGAGGGTATGGGAGGTCGGTCCCGGGATAGGGGCTCTGACGACAAAGCTCCTTCAGACAGGAGCTGAGGTCACCGCATTTGAGATAGACCATGGCTTCTGCAGGATCCTGCGTGAGCAGGCTTATGTGGATGTTCCAAACTTCAAGCTTGTGGAGGGCGATGCCCTGAAGAACTGGAAGACGGAGTGGGAGACCCAGGGAACTCCGGATATCATATGCGCCAATCTGCCTTATAACGTCGGATCCATATTCATTGCCTCGGTGATAGAGAACAGGTGCCTTCCTCAGACGATGGTGTTCACGCTGCAGTCCGAGGTCGTTGACAGGATCTGCGCAAAGCAGACCGATGACGCTTTCTCCGGCTTCTCGATCCTCACCGGCATTGATTATGAGAATACCGATGCCATGAGGCTCAGATCCGGTTGCTTCTTCCCGTCTCCGAACGTGGACAGCTCGGTAGTAGTCATGAGAAAGAGGGAGAATGCTCTTGTCCCGGATGCAGAGGCAAGGGATTTCCTGGAGCTGGTCAGGATACTGTTCGCACAGAGGAGAAAGACCGTGAAGAACAACCTGAAGGCAACAGGCAAGAGCTCCGCTGACATAGACAGGGCGCTTACAGAATGCGGCATAAGTCAGACAGAGCGTGCAGAGAAGCTCTCTGTCTGGCAGATCCTTGCCCTGAAGAGGAGTCTTCAGGGATGAACGTGTTTGTCTATACCCTCGGATGCCGCGTAAACCAGTGTGAGAGCGAGGCAGTTGCCGAGTCATTTGCAAAAAACGGGCACAATATCCTCAAGTCATATGACAAGGCTGACCTGATCATAGTCAACACATGCACCGTCACCAGCAAGGCCGAGCAGAAGGCAAGGCGTGAGATAAGGCTGTATTCAAAGCAGGCCCCGGTCCTTGTCACCGGCTGCTATGCCCAGGTGAACCCGAAGGAGATCGAGGGTCTTGCTGATAATGTCGTGGTCTTCCCCCTGATGCGTAAGCCTGAGCTTCTGGGACTGGCGGGCTTTCTCAATGACCGCAAGGACCAGGACATCGTGACCTCAATCAGGGAATTTGCCAAAGAGCGCAGGGAAGGCTACGGGAACCTATTTGACTTTGCTCCCAGCCAGTTCAGCTATCACAGCAGGTCCTATCTGAAGATCCAGGACGGCTGTGACAACAACTGCGGGTTCTGCCGTGTCCATATAGCCAGAGGACCTTCCAATAGCCTGGATTCTGACATTGTTGTGAAAAGAGCGCTTGAGATTGAGGAAAAAGGCTATCATGAGATTGTCCTGACAGGTGTTAATCTGACAATGTATGACCACACCGGAAGAGGCCTCGGTGGTCTTCTTGAGAAGCTTCTTGCCGCAGTAGGACCTGACATGCGTTTCAGGCTCTCCTCACTGGAGCCGGACCATATAGATGACCTTCTGCTTGAGCAGCTGAAGGACCCGAGGATGCAGCCTTACTTCCATATCCCGATCCAGAGCGCGGCAGACAAGGTCATCAAGAGGATTAACCGCACATATGACAGCTCACATCTTGAGTATGTGATCTCAAGGCTCCGCCAGATAAAGGACGATCCGTTTCTGGCCTGTGACATCATCACAGGCCTTCCGGGAGAGGGGGATGAGGAGTTTGAGATAACAAGGTCGTTCCTAGAGAGGCACTGCTTCGCGCTGATGCATGTCTTCCCGTTCAGCCCAAGGCCTGATACCGCACTTGAGAGGGCACGTGACCGTGTCACGGAGAACATCAGGGACGAGAGGGCTCTTGTTTTGCGAAACCTCTCTGCCAAGCTCAATGCCTCCTATGTGGAGCGTCAGGTGGGAAAGTGCGCCGAGGTCATACTCGAGGGCCGCCGTTTGGGTAAGTGGCACGGCCTTACCGGAAACTATCTCAAGCTTGATGTGGCGGGAGCCCCGGACAGCGCATCTGTCGGAGACCTTCTCAATGTCAGGATCAGGAGCAAGGACCTTGCGGAGGTGATCCTGTGAGTGCTATTCCGGAGATCAAGGTTTTTGAATATCAGGAGCTTGACTCCACAAACAGGCTTCTTCTGGACATGGCGAAGGAAGGTGCCCCTTGCGGGACGGTTGTGCTTGCCCACAGGCAGAGCAGCGGAAGGGGAAGGCTCGGAAGAAGCTTCTCATCACCTGAGGGCGGGGTCTACATCAGCATGCTCGTTCCTGTGCACCGGAACGGATTCTCTCTTACCGCAAAGGCCGGAGTTGCCGTGAAAAGGACCATTGAACGGATGTGCGGCAAGAAGTGCGGCATCAAATGGGTTAATGACATCATCTATGAGGGCAAAAAGGTCTGCGGGATTCTTGCACAGGGTTATGAGGACAAGGCAGTTCTGGGAATTGGCGTCAACTATGCCGTAGACATCAGGGAGCTTCCTGAGGATGTCAGGGAGATAGCCATTTCATTATATGATGACATTAAGGATGCTCCTCCGATGAGGGCCTTCATCGATGAGCTGATAGACAATGTGTACACGCTTGTCTACGGCAGTGATGAAAACTGGCTTGATGAGTACAAAGGCTCTAGCACAATTATCGGAAACAAAGTATTAATATTGAAGGCCGGCTCTGTCACCGGGTCCGGAACCGCGGCGTTCATAGACGACTCATGCTTCCTGCATGTTGCCGGTGATGACGGGAAAGAGATTGTTCTCTCCACAGGAGAGGTCAGCGTAAGGAATAAGGGATAAAGAGATGATTGACAAAGCACAGTGGAAACAGCTTGTTCAGGACAGGCTTCAGAACTTGTATGAGAAGTCAGGACATGAGGGAAAACTCCAGGATGTTGTGATCCAGGTTCCGCCCAAGCCGGAGCTGGGAGATCTTGCATTCCCGCTCTTTGCATTTGCCAAGGCATTCTCAAAGGCCCCTAACATCCTTGCCCAGGAGCTCTCCGCGGACATCAATGCCCTGGAGGACAAACCGGATGGGGAGGCGTTTGCCGCAGGCCCGTACATGAACGTGCGCCTGAACATGGACAAGATGGTGAGCGACCTCTACAGGCAGATAGTCAGACAGAAGGCAGACTACGGCAAGACAAATCTTCTGGGTAAGAAGAAGGTCATGATCGAGTTCAGCTGCCCCAACACCAACAAGCCGCTGCATCTCGGACACGTGAGAAACGACTGCATCGGCCAGAGCATGAGCCAGATCCTCAAGGCAGGCGGTGCTGAGGTCATGAAGGTCAACCTGATCAACAACAGGGGAGTCCATATCTGCAAGTCCATGCTCGCCTACAAGAAGTTCGGAAACGGCGAGACTCCTGAGTCCTCAGGAATCAAGGGCGACCATCTGGTGGGCAACTACTATGTCCGCTTCGCCCAGTGGGAGAAAGAGGTCTTGGACAAGGACATCGCATCATTTGTCTCACAGGGAATGAAGCCGGAGGAGGCTGAGGCAAAGGCCAAGGAGATCAATGCTCCGGACCTTGAGGCCCAGGCAATGCTGCGTGACTGGGAGAAGGGCGTTCCTGAGGTGATTGAGCTGTGGAAGAAGATGAACCGGTGGACCCTGGACGGGGTGGATGAGACCTACAGGAACACAGGAATCTCATTTGACAGATACTACTATGAGAGTGACACCTACAAGCTCGGAAAGGACAAGGTCCTCGAGGGCCTGGAGCGCGGTGTCTTCCAGAAGGCTGAGGACGGTGCCATCTACATCGACAATGCCGATATCGGCCTGGACAAGAAGATCCTCCTGAGGAAGGACGGAACGTCAATTTACATCACACAGGATATCGGGACTGCGATCAACCGCCATGAGGACTGGCCGTTTGACAGCCTGATCTATGTTGTTGCAAGCGAGCAGCAGTACCACTTCAAGGTCCTGTTCCACGTCCTGGACAAGCTGGGCTATCC
>OCVV012878021.1_pt1 | contig 10880 bp, 5 predicted proteins | sample 1539721 | NCBI WGS metagenome assembly OCVV01 (sample SAMN02144230, study PRJEB22623) | gut metagenome | biome: sheep rumen | host: Ovis aries | place: New Zealand
TGCCATCACAACCAAGAAGAACCTGTTTTTATTTGTTTTTACTTGTTTTTTTCTGTTTTTTCTTCGTCCGCCGAAGGCGTAATTCTTATACCGAACTCACGTATCTGTGAAATCTGAAAAATAAATGAGTCTGAAAAAATCTGTGCAATCAGTGAAATCAGTGGTGAAAAAAATCCTCGTGGTCTAAAAAAATCCGTTTCATCCGTGCAATCCGTTGTTTGAAAAAATCTGTGCTTTCTGTGTAGGGCGTTAAATAAATATAGGTATTATGAGAAATGAAGATTATGAGATGGAAATTGTGGGGATGGGGAAGGGTGAACTGGCGGAGATGTACGCACCCGACCTCTCGCCACATGCGGCCCTGAACCGCCTTTCCCGCTGGATTGACTACAATCCGCAACTGAGTGAGGCTCTCCGCCAGACGGGTTACCGACGCCATGCGCGGCGGTTCTCGCCACGGCAGGTGGAACTGATTTTCCGATTTCTGGGGGAACCGTGAGGGACCACGGAAAACACGGAGATTTTTCAGACAACGGATTAGACGGATTAGACGGATTTTTTAGGATAACTCAAGTTTCGGATGTTCCAAACAGTCTTTTCTAACAACGAATGAGACGAATGAGACGAATTTTTATAGCCATGCTGATAGAGAGATATTTCACGAAGCCGCAAGCGGCAACGAATTTCACGAATGTCAACCGCATGGTGAGAATTCCCCACGGAAATCTCATTCGTGTCATTCGTCGCACCGAAGGTGCTTCGTGCCATACTTCTTCTCGCCGCATGGAAAAAATTCGTTTTATTCGCTTCATTCGTTGTTGAAAAGACATCCGAAACTTGAGTTATTCTAAAAAAATCCGTCTAATCCGTCTAATCCGTTGTCTAAAAAAATCCGTCTCATTCGTCTCATTCGTTGTTCTAAACCTTTCCATGCTTTCTGTGTGAGAAAATTTCTGTGCGGGGCGTGAGGGTGGGGCATGTAACATAGTGACAAGTGGATGTAACGCAGACGAAAAAGTGGGGTGGGGGAGGTCAAAAAGGGTTGTTGGGGTGGTTTTTTGCCGTTCTTATATATAAATAATGTGTAAAAAGTTTGCTTGTTTGTGTGAAAAGTTGTTACTTTGCATCCACTAACAAGGAACAGGGCAGATAGGCCGGCAGAGTTTTTCTCGGCTCATTGACTAACGAACTGAAAAAGAAGTTCTCGACTGATTAACAAACGAACTGGACAGGTTCTCGACTAATTAACTAACTCAACTGATTATTGACAGAGATGAGAAGATTTACTTATGTGTTTATGCCCCTGGCAGCGGCGCTGATGGTGTCGTTGGCGGCATGTAGCGATTATGACAATGGTTACACACAGAAGGAACTGCAGTATGCCAAGGACTTCAAGGCAGTCTTTGGCGAGATTGACAGTGAGCAGGACTGGAACGTGGCCGAGCGCACCAGCGTGACCGTGACCACCCAGCAGAACTCGCAAGTGAAGATATATGCCCTCGTCGATGGCACCTACAGCCTCGTGGGCGACTACAGCAACGTGAGCGGCACCCGCGAACTGGGTATCGACGTGCGCAAGGGCGTGACCGACCTCATCGTGAGCGACGGCAACGAGGCCGTGAAGACCACCGTGGGCGGAAGCGCGAACTTGGGCGGAACCAGAACAGTGCATGAGATTGAGGGAGCAGTGACCATCAAGAAAATCACCGACCCTGCTGGTGTGACCATCGGCGAGACGCTTTATCCCATGTACAAGGAGGTGTCGAAGGCTGACTATGAAGCCGTGACCGACGAGAAGACGGGTGCTGTGCCGGAGATTGGCGACGGACATCGCACAAACGTAGATGGCAATTGCTACACCAACTTGAACCGAGTGGTTCACGATTTCTCCTATGTTTCCACAGGCAAGTTTGTGGTCTATCCCTACTATTGGCAGACCAGCAACACTAACACCATCGGCATCTACTACTATGAGGGCGGACAGCGTATCGAAGTGCCTCTCTACACCATCAAGGGCGGCGACGAACTGCAGTACCTGACGAAGCCGGGGCAGGAGCCTTATTGGCAGGACATCTTCGACTTCACAGACCCCCGCAATGCCCGAGACTACAACTGGGCGGCAGCAGGTTACACCAGCGCGAACTTCAAGCCCGCCGTGTGGACGGTGAACCAATATGACAACACGAAGTATGACCTGACGAAGGTGGCACAGATTCTGGTTACGCCCAACGGCTCTTGGCAGAGTTACACAGGTGGTAACTGCAACGAGATTTTCAGCAGTTACTCTGCCCAGATGGTGCGCGGCCAGGGTATTGTGGTCGATATTCGCGAAGGCACGGTGTTCGGCATGTATCTTCTTGATGCCAGCGGCTTCAAGTGCTACTCGCAGAGCGAACTCAACACCTCCGACCAGTGCGGTCCCGGTGTGACTGACGATGGACAGAACAAGGCTGGCTCAGTGAAGAATGACAACAGCCTCCGTCCTTCCTATGCCTCCACCTTCCATGTGGGCGACCAGATGTTCCTCGGCTTTGAGGACTGGGCCAATCAGTGGAAGAACTCCGACATGGACTTCAACGACGTGGTCTTCGCCTTCTCGGGTGCCACTCCCACCGTCATCAACGAGGACAAAGAGGCTGGCACATGGCTTCTCGCCTGTGAGGACTTGGGCGGCTCGTTCGACACCGACTACAACGACGTGGTGCTGAAGGTGGAGCATGTGAGCGGTCAGACCACAGCCACCGTCACTCCGCTGGCGGCAGGCGGTACATTGGCCTCCTACATCTTCTACAACGACCCCGTGGCCAACTCCTACGGCGAGCAGTGTCTGGGCGAGATTCACGAACTCCTCGGTGCCACTCCGGCTGCCAGTGGCAGTTATGCACCCATCAATGCCGGCAGCAGCCGTGGCACGGCTGGCACACCCAAGACCATCAACGTGGACGAGAACTGGAGCATGGCCTACTACAGTGCAGCCGACTGGAACACCACCGAGCAATACAAAAACTACAACATGGGCGGATTTGAAATCCGGGTGCTCAACTCCGGCACAGACCCCCTCACCGGGGACATCTCCAGCACCAACTCCGCCTTCGGCGACGGCTCGCGCATCGCGGCTCCCGACAAGGGCGAGGCTCCCATGATGCTCTGCCTGCCCTACACCTACCGGAAGACCGGCACCGACGGCAAGACACGCGAGTACGTCTGGGCATGGTCGCAGGAACTCTACTCGCTCTCAGCCGGACAGGGCTATGGCGACGGCACCTATCCCATGTTTGCCGAATGGGTGAAAGACCACACCAAGAACACCGACTGGTACATGTACCCCAGCGGCGGCACCGTGTCTGAACTCATCCTGGCCGAAAGCGACGAGAGCGGCGAAGGTGGAGAAGGTGGAGAAACACTCACCAGCAACATCTCTTACAAGAATGGTCAGACGTTCACTTACACGGATCAAAACAATGGAACTACTACATTTAATAACGCTACCTTCATCGATTTCAGCAAGGTAAATGCACTTGACGGTTACACAGCGACCTTGACTGTCACTTATAAAACAAAACCCACTACCACACTCTATTGGGATTATGGTGATGGAACACAGTTGAAGGATGACTATGGCACACAAAACACTCTTTCGACCATTCTTGAACTCGATGCGGCGCAACTCCTCCGTGTCATGAAGACTGGCGGTATCTATGTGGTGCAGAATGGTGACGTGGCTCTCGACATTGCTTCTGTCAATCTGGAAACCACTTATGGTGAACCGTTCGATTTCGGAACTTCGATTCCGATTGTCAACAGGTCAGGCGAGGATGGTCTTGTTTCTACGGCCGACCAGACGCTCACGCTTGTAACATCTGGACCTATGCAGATATATATGGGTAACTCTGCGTGGAATAGTCCTACGATGGAGGTGGTAAGTGTCTCTGGTGGAGAAATCACTTGTGATAATAATGGTGGTAGGGTGTACATTAAAGGAGCGGGTATCTATCAGTTACGCTTGACGAATGTGCCTGAAGGTGTGAAGTTTACCTACGAATTCAACCGCAACGGTCTCACGGCAGTTTTCTATAAATGAATAACTAAAATTACTAACTACATAACAATCCTTTCTTTTTCGGGGCGGCTCTCCACGTGGGGGCCGCCCTTTTTTTGTCTCACACAGAAAGCACGGAAACACGGAAAGGTTTAGAACAACGAATGAGACGAATGAGACGAATTTTTTTCAGACAACGAATGAGGCGAATAAAACGGATTTTTTAGACAACGGATTAGACGGATTAAACGGATTTTTTAGACCACGAGGATTTTTTTAGCCCACAGATTTCACAGATGGACACAGATTTTTTTTCTCACACAGATTCTTTCAGATTACACAGATGGCTTTCCTGCTGAACCTTTAGTTCGGCGTAGCCAAAGCCCCATCCGGCAGGGTTCCCAAGAGTCGCTTGCGGCTCTCCAATCTGTGTAATCCCGAAAGAATCTGTGTGAGAAAACTGAAAATAGAGGCGAAAAGAATCTGTGTCCATCTGTGCAATCTGTGGGCTAAAAAATCTCTGCTGCCTAAAAAAATCCGTTTAATCCGTGAAATCCGTTGTCTAAAAAAATTCGTCTCATCCGTTGTTCTAACCTTTCTGTGCTTTCTGCGTGGGAAAATCTCTGTGGGCTTTCGGCGAAACCATGTGTGCATGAGAAAAATGGGGGGATTATTTGGCGATTAACCAAAAAAGTGTTAATTTTGCAGCCGAAAACAACACATCATTTCAACGGAACAATTGTCAAACAAGTAGGTGAACAAAAATCGTTATACATGATGCGGCAGGCCGCATGTTCTCGGACAATAATTGCCAAAAGGTTGGTTCCAATACTCATTATTGGATAAAATTATTGTTAATTATTGGCAATTATTGTCCGAAAAAACAAGCCGCTTGCGGCGAAGAGAAGAGACATCATTGTATGAGATAATTTTTTGTATTTACTTATCAAAAAAAACAAGCGTATGAAGAAATTTTTTGGTTTTTTCCTGGCTGTACTCGGTTTGGCCATGTGTGCCATGACGACATCGTGCAGCAGTGACGACAACGACGACAACGGCGGCAAGCCGGAGCCTGCGAAGATGGCCAAGTACACCATCATGTTCTACGGATGTGGCGGCGCGAATGTCGATTCGCAGTTGGACTTCGCCATCAAAGAGGTGCAGAAGCAACTCGGCGTGGCCAACAACCAGGTGCGTTTCGTGGTCATGTACTCTACTTCGGCATCGGATAAGGCCCATCGCGTGGATCCCAACACGCCGGTGCGTCTGCACTATGGCGACTGGGCCACGACCTACCGCTATGAACTGACGACCGACATCACGGAGGACAACTACAATGCGCGCTGCAAGTATAAGGCGGCGAGCGAGGTGGAACTCTACCGGGTGGAGACCATCAAGGAGTTTCTGACCTGGGCCAAGCAGACGGCTCCGGCCGAGAACTACATCCTCATGCCGGTGAACCACGGTGGCGGCTTTGACCTCGACCATGAGGGCCTCACACGTGCCATTGCCTATGACGACAACCACGGCGGCAAGGGTGTGGCCACGAAGGCTTTTGCCCAGGCGCTGGAGGAGACTGGCACTTACCTGAAGGCCATCTACTGGTATGGCTGCCTGATGGGCCAGTTGGAGGTGATGACGGAGATGGCTCCCTATTGCGACTATCAGTTTGCCAGCAGCCATGTGGCACTGGTCAATCCGCGCCACGTGACGGCCATCATCCAGGCCATCAACGAGAACCCTGACGACTTCGACAAGGTGGCTGAGCGTCAGGGCGAACTGCTGGATGCACCGGGCGATTATTGTTTCTCGCAGAATTTCCTGAATTATGAGGATGATAAAACTCACGAGGTTCACGACGAGAACTGCGACTTCGCCTGCTGGCGGTCGGACAAGTTGGCGGCCATCAACGCTCAGGTGAAGAAACTGGCCACGCTGCTGAAGAACAACTATGCGGACAACAAGGTGGATATCAATGCGGCCATTCAGGCCACCTACATCTACGATGGCGAACTGGCCTACGCCGACCTGGTCGATCTGGCCGTGCATGTGGCCAGCGAACTGGAGGAGAGCGACTTGGCTGCGGAGGCTAACCAGATTGTGGCCGACCTGGAGGCTGCCGTCAAGGATGCCTACATCTACCGCATCAGCGGCCTGCACCGCAAGCAGGTGACGGATGGCAAGGTCATCAACACCATCTGGCCGGAGAAGGACTACTACAGTGTGGGCATCTCGATTTACACGAAGTACAACAAAATCTACCAAGATTACCAGAATGTGTATAAGGCATCTGCCTTCGATGCTGCCACGGGCTGGAGCGCATGGCTGGATGTGAACGAGCAGGACGTTGAGATGGGTGTGAACCCGAGCAACGACAATTTCTGGGATGTGTTCTGGATGACTGACGACCTGGAGTATTGACGGAGGGAGACTACCGAACTCATGGCAGGCGGAGCGGCACAGTGCGCTCCGCCTGCTTTTTTTGTTACACACTGAAAGCACGGAAACACGGAAAGGTTTAGAACAACGAATGAGACGAATGAGCCGAATTTTTTTAGACAACGAATTTCACGAGGGAAACGATTTTTTTCAACAACGGATTAGACGGATTAAACGGATTTTTTTAGGATAACTCAAGTTTCGGATGTTCCAAACAGTCTTTTCTAACAACGAATGAGACGAATTGAACGAATTTTTTATAGCCATGCTGATAGAGATATATTTCACGAAGCCGCAAGCGGCAACGAATTTCACGAATGTCAACTGCATGGCGAGATTTGCGTGGGAAAATCTCATTCGTGTCATTCGTCGCACCAAAGGTGCTTCGTGCCATACTTCTTCTCTCCGCATGGAAAAAATTCGTTTTATTCGCTTCATTCGTTGTTGAAAAGACATCCGAAACTTGAGTTATTCTAAAAAAATCCGTCAAATCCGTCTAATCCGTTGTTGAAAAAAATCGTTTCCCTCGTGAAATCCGTTGTCTAAAAAAAAAAATTCGTCTCATCCGTCTCATTCGTCTCATTCGTTGTTCTAAACCTTCCGTGCTTTCCGTGTTTTCCGTGTGCCGTCTTCCCCCTACGTGCAACGCCGTTGCACATGCAAATTGTACGCCGTACAGATTGCAATTCGTGTGCCGTTGCTATTGCAATTTGCACGGGCATCCGTCCTGTGCCCCTTCGCCGTCGCGTCAACAACTAACAGTCCGAACCTCAGAAAGGTAACATTTTCAAAACTTTATGTATCATGGCCGACAGGCCGTCAGGAAAAGACCCCCTATCTTTGCACCGAGATTTTATCTGACTAAAATTACTATTAACTACTAATCACGGAAAAAAGATGAGAAAGAGTATGAAATTAACCCATCTGTTGCTCGCCGCCACCGCCCTGTGGGGGCTCACGGCTTGTAGCGACTATGACAATGGCTACGACGAGAAGAAAATCTCCTTCGAGAAAGAGTTCGTCAACGCATTCGACGACATCGACCCCGAGCAGGACTGGAACATGGCCGAGCGCGCTTTCGTGACCGTGACCACTGGCAGTGCGTCGCGAGTGAAAATCTATGCCCTGCTGGGCGGCACCTACTGCATCGTGGGTGACTACAGCAACGTGAGCGGTACACGCGAACTGGGCTTCGACATGCTCGAAGGCACCGAGAGCATCATGGTGAGCGACGGACGTACCGCCGTGCAGACCACACCGGGCGGCACAGCAGACCTGACCCAAGGCACACGCACCGTCTATGCCGGAAAAGGCATCGTGGGAATCTCTAAAATCACCGACGCCAACGGCATCACCATCGGAGGCACAAATTATCCCATGTACAAGGAGGCCACAGCACAGAACTATGAGGACATGAAGAGCGTCATCCCCGAAATTGGTGACCGAAAGTCCTACACCAACCTGAACCGTGTGAGCCACGATTTCACCTATGTCTCCACCGGCAAGTTCATCATCTACCCCTACTACTGGGAAACCTCCTCGCTCAACACCATCGGCATCTACTACTACGACGAGAGCGGACAGCGTCAAGAGGTGGATGTCTATACCATCCGCGAGGGCAACGAACTGCAGTACCACAAGAAGGTGGGTGTGTACGAATCTCCTTACCACCCCGAAGAAATCACAACCATCGGTAATGCAGCGTGGTATAAGGACTGGAGGGCGATGACGTGGACTACCCAGACCTACAACATGCTCGGCAGCATGGGTCTTCCGAATGGCGACCTACTCAGCCGATTCTCCGAACTCGTGGTGGATGTGGACATGAAGAAGTACACTACGGGTGTGCGCGTACTTTTCTATAAGAGTGACGGCACGAACAAAGCCTACCCGATTCCCAACCCAAGCCCATCGGCCAGCGGCACACAGAACGTGAAGAAGACTATCAACCTGCAGTCGCTCGTGACTGAAGAGGCCGGATGGGAAGAGTATCTGAAGAACTGCTCCGAAGTGCGCCTCGCAGGCGACAACAAGGGAAACACCACGTTCAAGGACAACATCGGCAATGATGTCATCGGCGACATCGTCATCAAGGACCTCAAGTTCCAGACTTCCTCTGATGGCGGCTGGCAAAACTACGGCGAAATCTTCTGCTCCGAAATCTTCACCAGGTATGAAAGCGACAAGATGCACGGACAGGGCATCCTCATCGACATCCCCGCAGGCACCGTCTTCGGCATGTATCTGAAGAAGGCAGACTGGGAGAACGGCTCGCAAGTGCCCTACACCTTCTATTCCGAAAGTTCGCTCAACGACCCCATCCGATGCGGCAACGGCGTGACCGACGACAACCAAGGCCACGTGACCCAAGTGGAAGGCATGCACCCCTGCTACGCCTCCACCTTCCACGTCAACGCACTGGGCAACCAGATGTTCCTCGGATTTGAAGACTGGCCCAACACAGCAAACGCCTCCGACTTCGACCTCAACGACGTCGTCTTTGCCTTCTCAGGAGCCACACCCACCATCATCAACGAAGACACCACACCGGCAGGAACCTGGATGCTCGCCTGCGAAGACCTCGGAGGCTCATTCGACCTCGACTACAACGACGTGGTGCTGAAAATCAACCACATCAGCGGACAGAACTACGCCACCGTCACCCCTCTGGCAGCAGGCGGCACACTCGCCTCCTACATCTTCTTCATCGACCCCACCTCCACCAACGGGCAACTTGACCAGTGCTTCGGCGAAATCCACCAACTCTTCGGAGCCGGAGCCATATCGAGCGGCGAATATGAACCCATCAACGTGAAAGGTGGCAGCCGAGGCGCACAGGGCCGCGAAGTGCGATTCAACGTGTCCGAAGACTGGACCATGGCCTACTACAGTTCCGACACCTGGAACAAAAGCAGCCAGTACGCACCCAACATGGGCGGCTTCGAAATCCGCACACTCCCGATAGGCACCCCACCCATCGACAACGCCGACCTCGACATCAACCGCGTGACCAGCCTCTCCCAAGGAGCATCGCGCATCCCGGCACCCGACAAAGGAAAGGCACCCTTCATCATCTGCCTCCCATACTCCTACTTCACCCTCAACCAGCCATCTGTGGGCAAGAAGACCGAGTACGTGTGGGCATGGCCACAGGAATACGTAGGCATCACCACCTGCTATCCCGACTTTGCCGCATGGGTCGGCAATATGTCGGAAAACGGAGAGTGGTACAAAAACCGCACACCCAACTCCCTGACCGTTGACCCACTGGAAATCGTGACCGACATGACAGCCGAAGAAAAGGCTGCCACCATCGAGGGCGAAACCAGCGGCACCACAGTGGTGACCAACAAGCAGAACCCGACATTCTTCGGCACATGGGGTAGCATCATCAACTTGAAGGATTCATACACAACTGCTTGGAACGCCGACACCGAGAGCCACACAGCCAGCATTTACACAGGAGAAAAATTGAAAGCGACAGCCTACTTGAACAACTACAGTGGAAGTGGCACCATCTCAGCACAACTCAGTGCAGGCAACACAGGTGCCTACCTCTACAATAATGGTGTGGAGTTCTATGTGGTAGGTGGCAACAACAGCGGACAGGCCACACTCACCATCCACTTCACCGGCGACGACACCTACAACGCCAAAGACATCACCATCTACATCAACGTGAAGGAACGCAAAATATATCAGTTCGTGGCTGAGAAGAATGGAAAGAAATACGCACTGACCAACGATAACGGAACACTGAAGATTGCACCAGTTGACACTTCTAACAAGAACCAAATGTGGGCAGTGGAACGCGAAGGCGGCAATAGTAAGTACAACTTCATCTACAGTGTCGGTGCCTGCGAGTACCTCGTCTCGGCTGCTGGCGACAGGGCATATGCTCCCACACTGCAAGAAAGCAGACCCGACAACAACGAGTATGGACGATTCAAGTTCATGAAATGGACGAATGCCGGGAAGGAACTCACCTATCTCTACTTGCGTCATTATGAACGTAATTTTGAACTGAAAAGACAAAACTACAACGAGCCCATGTATATGGGTGTGAATCAGTTTAACGACTGGGAACAAGTATGGTTCAACAAGACGGGAAGCCAAGTCTTCAATTTCACAATGGTGGATGTCAAACCATAAGGCTCACATCCCTCCTCACAACAGCAAAAAATCTCAAAACATAACATCTCTTTTTCCGTAGTAGTGGCGAGGCGGACCTGCACAACTCATCTGCAGGCCCGCCTCCCTCTTTTTCCCCCTCCCACCTGTCCCTACGTGAGTTCGGTGTATGAAAAGTTTTAACCCGAATCGGTCATTAGGCCACTTCGTGGCTCTGTCGTAAAACAAATTTGAATAATTATCATAATTTCACCCACTAATTTCTATAATT
>OCVV011312613.1_pt1 | contig 10879 bp, 10 predicted proteins | sample 1539721 | NCBI WGS metagenome assembly OCVV01 (sample SAMN02144230, study PRJEB22623) | gut metagenome | biome: sheep rumen | host: Ovis aries | place: New Zealand
TTTTTATTAAATGTTATAATGAGATAAATGGGAGTAAATAAAATTGTGGAGCCGCTTATGACATATTCAATGGTAGGTATTTTGTCCTTGATTATAATTTTAATTATAAACAGGGAATTCATTTTCAAATTGAATACAAGAAATTTTACACCAGCTAATAAATGGTTTAGATATTTATTATTTTCAACTATGATTTTTTTAGTATCAGATTTTATGTGGGGCATATTTAATCATTTACATATAATCCCAATTTTATATGCTGATACAGTAGTATTTTTTATAGCTATGTCTTTGACAGTTATTTGTTGGACAAGATATGCAATATTATACTCAAATAGAAAAGGGTTGTTAGATAAAATATTTTTAGTCGGTGGTTTAATTATATTTATGACTATTGTTATTTTAACAATTATTAATTTCTTTTATCCTATTTTATATAAATTTGATGGAAATGTTTATGTAGCTTTATTAGGAAGATTTATTGTTTTAATTTTACAAGAGATATTATTCTTCATTGTAGGATTTACAGCTATTATTCTAGCAATAAGATCTAATACAAAAAGAAATAAGTTTTTAGCAATAGCTTCATTTAGCTTAACAATGTTTGCGGCAACATTACTACAATCATTATTCCCACTATTACCTTTCTATTCATTAGGTACTGCAATAGGTATTTCATTTATCCATTCATTCATCGTAATGGCTGATAAAGATAAATATAGAAAATCACTAGAGGATATCTTAGAGCGTGAATTAAAACAAAAAGAAGAATTAGATGTTGCAAACACAAAAATAAACATCGATTCCTTAACAGGAGCTAATAGTAAGTATTCTTATATTGAAATGGAAGAGAGAATCGATAAGCTTATAGCTCAAAAACAAATAGAAAAATTCTCTGTTGTTGTTTTTGATATTAATGGTTTAAAGAAAATCAATGACACTAAGGGTCATGATTTTGGAGATAAATACATCAAGGATTGCTATAATCTAATGAAAGAATGCTTCAGCAATGAACAAATATATAGATTTGGTGGAGATGAATTTGTAACCATATTAGAGAATGATGATTATGACAATAGAATCGAATTAGTTAACGCATTTAATGATAAGGTTAATCTAAATGTTAATACTGAATTACCTATAGTCGCATTAGGTATATCTGATTTCGAGCTAGGTGTTGATAATACATATCGTGCTGTATTCACAAGGGCAGATGAAAAGATGTATATAAGAAAGAAGTTTCTTAAGGCTGCTGAAATTAAAAAATAAAATGGAGCTGTTATTATGCTAAGAATGGAATTTATTAATTTAAATAATTTTAATACTGCAGTAAAAATCCAAGAAGAAATTTTTCCTGAATATAGCGCTAAATTAAATTATTATAAATCAATTATAGATGATTCACAAAATAAATTCTTTATGGTATATGATGGAAGTAAATGTGTAGGAATATCTGGTATTTATACATATAGTAAGGATAAAGAAAATGTCTGGATAGGATTTCTTGGTGTAAGAAAGAAATATAGAAAAAATGGTTATGGTAATCAAATATTAGAAATGACTGAGGATTACGCAAAATCTTTAGGATTTAGCTATATAAGATTATTTACTGATAGACATAACAATGATCACGCAATCGCATTTTATGCAAAAAGTGGATACATATTTGAAGGATATGATTGTGATCAAGAGGAATTTAAAGATAAATTCTCAGTCGTAATTGGCTCTAAAACTTTATGTGATAAGCCAGTTAAGCCTTGGAATAATAAATTTATAAATTTAACTAAACAAACAATTAAACAAGGATATTGAAAAGGAGATAATTAAAATGGTTAAATATGTTGGTGTAAATGATAGAAAGACAGACTTATTTGAGGGACAATTTATAATCCCAGAAGGAATTAGCTATAATAGCTATGTTATTATCGATAAAAAGATAGCTATTATGGATACAGTGGATATTAATTTTAAGGATGAATATTTAGCAAATGTTAAAAAGGCATTAGATGGTAAGCAACCAGATTATTTAGTAATTAATCATATGGAGCCAGATCATTCTGCTTCAATATTTGAATTAATTAAAAATTATCCAAATATTACAATTGTAGGAAATGTTAAAACATTCCAAATGCTTGAACAATTCTTCCCAGGAATTAAATATAATCAATTATTAGTAAAAGAAAATGATACATTAGAATTAGGTGAGCATGTATTAAAATTCATTTTCGCACCTATGGTTCATTGGCCAGAAGTAATGATGTCATATGATTCATTCGATAAGTGCTTATATTCAGCAGACGCTTTTGGTAAATTTGGCGCACTAGATTTCGATGATCCAGAGGGCTGGGCATGTGAAGCAAGAAGATATTATTTTGGTATCGTTGGAAAATATGGTCTTCCAGTTCAAAATTTATTTAAGAAATTATCTGGAGTAGAATTAAAAATAATTAGACCACTTCATGGACCAGTATTAGATGGTGATTTATCTGAATATTTAAGATTATATGATATTTGGTCTAAATATGAACCAGAGGCTGATGCAGTATCTATCGCATATACATCAGTATATGGTAATACAAAAGAGGCAGCATTATTATTAGCTGATAATTTAACTAAGGATTATGATATCTTCGATTTAGCTAGAGATGATTTCCATGAAGCAATTGAAGGTGCATTTGAAAATAAATATTTGGTTCTAGCAACTACTACATATTGTAATGAGGTATTCCCTAAGATGCATGAATTCTTAAATGCATTAAGAGAAAGAGGATACCAAAATAGAACAATCGCAATTATTGAAAATGGCTCATGGGCTCCTAATGCTAAAAAATTTATCATTGATTACATCAATAATAATTTTAAAAACATCACAATAATTGAACCTCAAATCACTATTAAATCAGCTTTAACTGAAGAAAATAGAAAACAAATAATTGAGCTTGCTAAAAAGCTTGGATAATTAAATGCTCGAAAGAGCATTTTTTTATTTTTTTGATATGAATTAGAGGTTTTATATTATATAATATAAATAAAGTATCTGTTATACATTTTTGGGGAGGCTAATATGAAAATTATTCATACTGCCGATTTACATTTTGATTCTAAATTAGAAACAAATTTAGATCCTGTAAAGGCAAAAGAAAGAAAAAATGAGCTTTTATTAACATTTGAAAATATGATTGAATACGCAAAAGAAAATGAAGTAGAAGCTATTATAATTGCAGGAGATATGTTTGATAAGCCACGTATCTCAGTTAAGACAAAAGAATTTGTAATGTCATTAATCACAAATAGCCCTGACATTCAGTTTTTTTATGCATCCGGAAATCATGACGAGGATGTTTTTATTGAGTCATTAGAATCTTTACCAGAAAATTTAAATATATTTACTAATAAGTGGAAAACATTCAATTTAAAAGAATGCGATATAACAGGTATTAACTATAATGAATCTAGTGAAAAGTATTTATATGATACATTATTTTTAGATAAGGAAAAGCCTAATATTGTAGTTATGCATGGACCTTTAGGCTCTAAGGGTACTGGAATAAATGTTAATGCATTAAGAGGTAAAGGAATTAATTATTTAGCTCTTGGTCATATTCATAAATTCCAAAAGGGCTCAATTGATGACCATGGTGTATTTGTATATCCAGGCTGTCTTGAGGGTAGAGGCTTTGATGAAATCGGACCTAAAGGATTTGTATTATTAAATATTATTGATGATGAAATTCATTCAGAATTTATTCCTTTTGCGAAAAGAGAATTACATGAGGTTACTATAGATATTACCGGAATTGATTCTTGGTCTGAAATCAGAAAAAATGTCAGTCTAAAAACTAATTCAATACCAGATAATGATATGGTAAAGGTAAAGCTAGTTGGTAGCTATAATATTAATCTAATCAAGCAAAATGAATTATTAAATGAATATTTAAATGATAAATATTTCTTTGCAAAATTATCAGATGAATCGAGATTAGCAATCAATCCTAAGGATTATGAAAAGGATATCTCACTTAAGGGTGAATTTATTAGAACAGTATTAAAGAGTGATATGTCTGATAGTGAAAAGAATGAAGTAATAGAATATGGTATAAAAGCTTTGATGAAGGAGGAAATATAGTATGAAGATTTTGTCTTTATATATTGAAAGCTTCGGAAAGCTTTCAGATTATCTATTTGATTTTTCTCCTAAAATGAATTCTGTATATGAAGAAAATGGTTGGGGTAAAACAACTATGACAGTATTCATTAAAGCAATGCTATATGGATTCACTAATAAGGCTGAAAGAGAAAGATATACACCATGGAATAACAAAAACACATTCGGTGGAACAATTAAAATTGAAGTTAATAAGAAAAAATATAGAATAGATAGAAGATTTGACCCTAAAAAGGCATCAAATGATACATTAAGTGTTATTGATTTACAAACTAATTTAGAGATAACTGATTTCGGCACAAATTTAGGTGAGAAGTTCTTAAATCTAAATGTTGATTCATTTGAGCGTAGTGTATTCATTCCTCAAAAAGAACTAGAAGAGGGCTTTGGTTCTGATATTGAAGCTAAGCTTGCAAATCTAATTGGTGGTACTAATGATTCTCAAAGTTTTGATGAAGCAGTTGAGATATTAGAGAATAAAGCTAAAATCTTAAAAATGAATTCTAAGAAGGGTTTAATATTAGATAAGAAAAAAGAATTAGCTACTATTCAAAATGAAATATTTGAATGTAATAATAAGCTTACAGGTATTCAAGATATCGAAAAGCAAATAGAAGAAATAAATTCTGAAATTAAAGATTTAAACGAAAAAAAGCGTGTTATTAACAACAAGATTATTAAATATTCAAAGGAACAAGAAAAGCGTTCAAAAATCGAGGTTGCTAAAAAATATTTAGAGGATATTGAAAATACTAAAGAGCAATTAAGAAAGAATAATGAGGTATTTAATAATGTTCCTGTCACAACTGAAGATGTATTAACAATCAGAAGTAAGAATAAGGAATTAATGAGCTTAAAATATGAATATGAATTAAAACAGCATGGAAATGGCTCAGATGAAAAATTTGAAGAATTCAAAAATTCATTAGGATTCAAAGATAATTTACCAACTGATGATGATATAATCGCAATCGGAAAAAAGATTCAGAAACAACAAAATATCAAAGGTGTAATTAATGCTCATACTCAAGAACCAGTTAAGAAAAAACCAATAGCTGGAATCTTATCAATAATTATTTCTAGTGTTATTTTGTTAATTGGTATTACCCTACTTGTTATGGGAGTAGTATCAAAATCAGCTAATTCTGAGGCTTTAACTACAACTGGTATTATCGTTTTAATTGTTTCAGTTTTGGGATATGTTATTGGTCTAGCATTTTTCATTATTAATTATTCTAAAAATCAAAGTACAAATTATACTAGAGTAAAGAATTATGATTTTGAGCTTAGAGAAATCGAAGGACAAATTAGAGAATTCTTCTCAAAATACCATTTATATTCATCTGATTTCACAAACAACATGTATGTTGTAAGAAGTAATCTAGAGAGATATAAATATGCACTAAATGAGAATGAAAAGAAAAAAGAAGAAAATTATAAGCTAGAAAGAAAAATAAACGAATATACTGAAATAGTTGATAATTTCTTAAAGAAGTTCAATACAACTGCCCCAACAACTGAAGAGAAGATTGGTGAATTAAATACTCATTTAAGAAGAAAATCAGAAATTGAAAATAATTTAATATTTAAAGAGACAACATATAAGCAATATTGTGCTTTAAATGGTCTTGATAATTTAGAGGAATCTAATGAGGATATCGATTCATTAAATTCAATGATGGATTCTATTGAAGCTAAGATTGCTGATTTCAATAAGATTTTAACTATTAAATCTAATAAGATTGTTGAATATGAAGCTGATATATCTAAATTAGATGAATTAAACGAAAGAGAAGCAGAAATATCTATTCTTATTAAATCATTAGAACATGAATACGAAATTATAAATATAACAGAAGAATATTTAAAGAAATCTCAGAATTCATTACTTGAAAAATATGTTAAGCCAATGAAGGATAGTGTTGATAAGTATGTTTCATTATTGCTAAAGAATAATAGAGAATATAGTATTGATGTTAATTTTAAATTCCAATTCATTACTAAAAATGGTCTAAAGGGAATAGATCAATATTCAAGAGGATACCAAACAATTATTACATTATGCATGAGATTAGCACTAATTGATTGTCTATATCCAAAGGAAAAGCCATTTGTAATATTTGATGATCCATTCGTTAATTTTGATGATGAGAAGCTAGAGCTTTGTAAGAATTTAATGAAGGATATTTCAGAACATTATCAAATTATTTATTTCACATGTCATGACTCAAGAGTCATAAAATAGGCCTAAACTTGATTTTTGTATAAAATAGTATATAATATAAATATAAATTAATATTAATGGGCAAAATATTGGAAACGGTATGACGCAAAGCTATAGGGCCTATTTTGGCAGCCAGTTGCACAAATTTAAGTTTAGTTTATTACGCCCACTTTGTTTGTGGGCTTTATTATTTGAAGGAGGCGATAATTATGTATAAAAAGGATTCCTTTGATAATTATCCAGTTTTCAAAAAAATAATAGATAAATATGGCATGAACAATTTCCTTGATCCTCTAACAAGAACTATATTAAGAGGACATATTATGTCATATATCGAGAATTTAATTGACCAAAAGAAGCCATTTTCAATGATAATTATCGACATCGATAATTTCAAACAAATCAATGATAATTATGGCCATAAAATTGGCGATGAGGTCTTAAGAATAACAGCTAAAAGAATTATCGACACAGTTGGTGATTCTGGTTTAGTTGGTCGTTATGGTGGCGATGAATTTATTATTGTTGATTTTGTGCATAACGATTATGATAGTATGCATGAATTCCTTGAAGGATTCTATGATACAGAGTTATGTGGTGATTCTGTATTTAGACAGATTATCAAGGTTGAACAAATCAATCTATTAATCACAGGTACAATTGGTACAGCTAATTACCCAAATAACGCACAAGATTTTGATGATTTATTTGAAAAAGCTGATAAAGCCTTATATAGAGGTAAGATGAAGGGTAGAAACTGTTTCATTATCTATGTAGAAGAAAAGCATAAGGATATTGATATTTCTAAGCTAATAAAAGAACCACTACAAACCACATTCTATAATTTAGCCAATTTAATTGATTCAGATCATACACTATCTGAAAAATTCCATGAAATATCACTATATATTCAAAAGACTTTAAAAATTTCACATGTTCTTATAATAAACCCAACAGTTGATTATTTTGATAATTGCAAGCATATAAATATTGATTTTGAAGATTATATAGAAGAAAACAACGCATGTGTACTAAATAGTATAGACCCTGTATATAATTCAAGTACTGAATTTGAAAAATTTATTGATGAAACAGGAATTTCTTCATTAATATTTGCGAAAATTACAGTGAAAAAGCATTTCTATGGTTATTTATTATTTGGTGAAACTAATGTTCAACGTATTTGGCAAAATGAGGACTTAGCTCTATTAGAATATGTTGTAAGATTATTAGGTATGGCAATATTTATTGAACAAAAAACAAAATAAATATAATTAATAATAAACTGTCAAAAGGCAGTTTATTTTTCTGATACGAGAGGTGTAGTTATGAAATTATTAATATTAATTATATATGGTGCCATCTTAGCCTTTATGTCAGTTGTTGCGATATGCTTATACGCTAAGGATAAGAGCATGGCTAAAAAAAGTGGTGGACCAAATAGAATACAAGAGAAGGTATTATTAGGTATAAGTGTATTTGGTGGTGCAGTAGGCGCATTTATAGGAAGAATATTATTTCATCATAAAACTGACAAATTATATTTTTCTATAACAATATATTTTAGCTTATTATTGGAGGCGCTAACTTTAGCATTCCTATTATGGGCTAATTTTGGAGGTGTTTTATAATGAAGACATCATTAGAAAAGTCACATTCAAAGACATCTAATTTCAAGTTAACAATGATTTGTTTAATTGGAATAATTGGATTTAATCTAATATTTGTTGGATTAGTATTATTCAATTATAATCCAATATTCACTTATGTATTAAGTGGAGCTGGCATAATCTTATCATTGTTTGATTTATTCTTAATTAACAAATTTACAAGGTAATATCATATGGGAAAAATATTAAAATTTATTATATTTTCAATAATAACAATTATTTTATTAATAATAATTGGTGTAGTTGTTATAGTTCTATTATCTGGTGATAGTAGTAAAGATGAGTTTGATACATCAGTTGAATATAGAACAGTTGAAACAATTATAGGTGAAGATTTATCTTCATCAATTGAAGAAATAAAGTCAACTAATTATTTAGCTGAAAATAATCATGTTAATGTAATAATTACAGAAGAAGAGATTAATAATTATTTAGTTCAACTAATTAGAGAAACAATTAACGCTGATTATTTAATCAGTAAGGATTATATTAAAGAAGCATATGGAATTAGATTAAATAGTGTATTTTTCCATATGGATGGAGATTTATTGAGCTGCAAATTCAGAGTAGATATCTTAAATGCTTATAAGACATCTCTAACATTATCTGCCAATTTATCAGTAGATGATGATAAGGTTTTAAATGTTGAATTAGTTGATGCCAAGCTTGGAAAAGGCACAATTACAATAACAACTAATTTCGTTAAAGATTGTATTAAAAAATTAAAATTGAAATTCAATGAAACAGCACAATTTGATCCTAATACATTCACATTTAAATTTAATATTGAAAAGATATTAAAGGATAGCTGTAAGGATGATTTATTAGTATTTATGATTAATAATTGTGATTATGACGTATTTGTAGCTGACAGTAAATTAAATCTAGTAATTGATACAAAGGATTTATTTATGCCAGAGCAAGCAATAGATACTGCATCAGCTTCAACACTTGAGGCTAAAAAGCTTGCAGCCTTAGCTGAAGCGGAGACTAACCTAAGCCACAATTATAGCTTAACAATAACTGAAAATGAATTTAATCATATGATTCAAGAAGCAATCAATGATTCAATTTCATCTTTTAAAAAGGATATTATAATTGGTAGCACTACAATTGAATTGAAAATAAAGAAGATGTATTTATATTTTGAATCTTTAAATATTAAATCAAATTTATATACAAATGATTGTTCTACACCACTTGATATCAATTTTGAATTAGTACCAATAAAATTAGAATATATTAATGCACTATATATTAAAATGGGCTCTAAGAAGCTTGGTAATATTGACGCTACAGATAGCTTTAATATCTTTACAATTCCTCCAATTCCACTTGAAACAATTGGATTTGAGAATGTTAATATAACTAATATAAATATTAATAATGCTGATAAAACAATTACATTTACTGGCGTATTAAAATAATCCTAACATTTTTTGTTAGGATTTTTCCTTTTTATAATAAAAATTATGCTATAATTAAAAATGTAAGTACGAAGGAGGCGATTTAAAATGATTAAAGATGAATTTTATGTATTAACTAATGGTGTAAAGATTCCTAAGCTTGGTCTTGGAACATGGCAATCTGCAAGTGAAGACGCATATCATGCAGTTTTATTTGCCCTAAAGAATGGTTATAAGCATATTGATACAGCTTACAATTATGGCAATGAGAAGGCTGTTGGTAAAGCAATCAAGGATTCTGGTTTAAAAAGAGAAGAAGTTTTCGTTACAACTAAGCTTCCAGCTGAGGTTAAGACTTATGATGGAGCTATTGAATATTTTTATGAATCACTTAATAATCTTGACTTAGAATATTTGGATTTATATTTAATCCACGCTCCTTGGCCATGGGATAATCAGGGCGCTGATTATACTGAAGGTAATATTGAAGTATGGAAGGCTATGATTGATCTATACAATAAGGGCTTAATTAGAGCTATTGGTGTATCTAATTTCCATGAATCAGATATTGAAGCATTGATTAAAGCAACGAATTTTAAGCCTATGGTTAACCAAATTAGATATTTCGTTGGTAACACACAGGCTCCATTAACTAGATATTGTCAAAATAATCAAATATTAGTTGAGGCTTATTCACCTCTAGCAACTGGTGAATTAGTAGCAATGGATTTATTAGACAATATCGCAAATAAATATAATACAACTAGAGCAAAATTATGTATTAGATATTGTCTAGAGAAAAACACATTACCTCTTCCTAAATCAATTCATGAAGAAAGAATTAAATCAAATTTAGATGTTGATTTTAAGCTTAACGCAGAGGATGTAGAATACCTAGATTCTTTAATGCATATCGCATCTACTAGAAAATATAGGAGTTAATTATGATAAATACTTTATTGGGTATCAAATATCCAATTATTTGTGGAGCAATGGCCAATATTACAACTGGCTCATTTGTTGCTGATATTGCGAACGCAGGAGGACTAGGATTTATCGCATCTGGTGGCAACGATTCTAATTGGGTTAGAGAAGAAATTAGAAAATGTAAATCTAAAACAAATAAACCATTTGGAGTTAATTTAATGCTGATGAGTCCATTTTGTGATGATATCGCAAATGTAATTATTGAAGAAAATGTTCCATTTGTTTCTACAGGCGCAGGTTCTCCAAATAAATATATAAAGCTATTTAATGAGCACAATATCAAAACAATTCCTGTCGTAGGAAGTGTTGCCCAAGCAGTTAGAGCTGAAAGGGCAGGCGCTTTTATGATTGTTGCTGAAGGTATGGAATCTGGTGGTCATATTGGAGAAGAAACAACTATGGCTATTGTTTCTCAGGTTGCAAAAAG
>OCVV010619110.1_pt1 | contig 10878 bp, 9 predicted proteins | sample 1539721 | NCBI WGS metagenome assembly OCVV01 (sample SAMN02144230, study PRJEB22623) | gut metagenome | biome: sheep rumen | host: Ovis aries | place: New Zealand
TAGCGGAAACAATCACTCAATTGAGTTTTTCCCGCGTCTCCATGCCAGAAATGACCGTTGATCAAACTGGTCGTCTCGTAATGCCTAATCGCATACAGAATATTTTTGCAGAAGCAAAAACCGAAGTACGTTGTTTACCAGCTGTCCAATCTTTTGGCGAAGGTATTTTTATTGCATTCAATCTAGATTTTATAGATCAATGGTTTAATAGTTTTTCAGAACTATTGACCAATCGATATTCACAGGATGTCGACAACATGTATAAAGCCATGTACAATCGATTGAATCGATACTCTTTGCCACATTTTTATTTATTGCATACATTCTCTCATCTTATATTGAAAGAACTTGAATTTAGTTGTGGATATCCAACAGCGAGTTTAAAAGAACGCCTTTATTTTTCGGATAGAATGAATGGCGTGCTGATCTATACGGCAGACGGCTCCGAAGGAAGTATGGGCGGACTTGTGAACCAAGGGCGTTCTGATGTTATTGAAAAAATAATCAAAAGGGCTCTTAAACGTTCACTGAACTGTTCCTCTGATCCCCTTTGCTGGGAAAACGAAGAACAATTGAATTTTGCCTCTTGTTTTGCTTGCACAATGGTTTCGGAAACAGCTTGCGAGGAGCGTAATTTGGCGCTCGACCGTAGGATTCTGGTTGATGAAGAGTTTGGTTTCTTTAGGGAGTTGCTTGATAATTGAATATTGATAAAAAGAAGCGTATTTCAACATTGTTGCTCGATAGATCAAACAAATTGAGATGCTGAAAATACACACTCTCGTTTTATCTTTTGGAGGCTGCGAGACCGTTTTTATAGCCCAAAGCATATGCTTCTTGCGCACTTTTGTGTCGTTGTGGGCCTGCTTGGCTATCGTCTAAATCCTGCATACGTTGTTCAATATTTTTTTCGTTTCGTTTTAAGCCGTCTTGATAACCAAGTTCATAAGCGCAACCTGCGCATTTATGTCGTCCTGTTTTATACTGTCCGTCACTAAGTCCGTTGAGAATGGATGCAATGTTGGAATGGTCTTTTTTACAAGGCATATAAAATTTCTCGAAGAATTACGCTTTTTGCATAATATATAAATATTCATGGGCGATCAAAAGAAAATCATTTGCTTTTGATTGCCATTTCTTTGTTCCAATACAGTTGTGCTGCTCTTTTATGACAATTTCCTTTAGGGAAAAACCTGCATTGATGAAAACATTCATGAATTCAAATCCTAATGGATACAAAACGCCTTTTTTTCGAACATCACCTATTAAAAAAGCGCAAATTTTTCCTTTTTTCAACACCCTAAAGGATTCTTCAGCAACGGGCCTCATTGCTTTAATAAAGTCCTTAACCGGTTCTTGCGATAAATCTCCGGCCAATCCATCACTGTATTTAATGATATCTGCATAAGGTGGGTGTGTCGCTATTAAATCAACAGATTCTGATGCAAGAAAAGACAGCTTTTGGGCATTTCCTTTTCTTATAACTATATGAGATTTTGACGGGCAATCAAATTCAACAGCTGCATTACAAAGTTTGATCGCATTTGGGTTTACATCTACACCAAATGCATTGCGGTTAAGAAGTTTTGCTTCTATTAGAGTAGTTCCACTTCCGGCAAATTGATCTAAAACAGTGTCTCCTTCATTAGAATAACGAAGAATTAGATTTCTTGGTATGTATGGAGACCAGTTGCCACGATATTTATTTGAATGAGTTGCCCACATTCCTCTATCTGGAAAACTCCAGATAGAGGTTGCTTCTAATGAAAAATTATTTGGCTCTAAGTAATCATTCATTTTTTGCTCTGAAATAGGGAAAATATCCAAGAGATCCAACCGCGAATGGTTGATGCTCGTCTCTCAAAAGTAGAATCGCTGCCAACTTTATATAGATGGCAGTCTTTCATAATAGGAACAATGGCGGCTTTATCAAGAACTTTTTCTTGCTCAAGAGAACGTATAAAGGTATCATAAAATACTTTGTGTTGGAGTATTTTTGTACAATATGCAAGCTGCCTTTTTTTATACGGCATTGCAAGAATTTCTCGTCCATTTGGACTGATTTCATAGAATGTATGGCCAAATTTTATATTGTTGACTAGCCCTAAATATTCTGCCGCTCTTGTATAGTAATTTGTTTGTCGAACATCAAAATCATAATTTTGAGTTATTTGGTCACTTGCAAATGGTTGATTGTTTAATAATTCACACAGATTGATGACTCTTTCAAATTTGTCTGCCTGAGGGAATGCTATTGGAGGTTCTTTTACAATGGAAACATTCCCCAAAACATCTAAAACATCATCTAAACTTATTTCAGTATCTTCAATAGAGTATCGTTCGCATTTAACCAATTTTAGTGAATTATATAGCATCTCGTCTTCAAACATGTATTCGTACAAAGAGAAAATTCCGTTTGAGTAAACGAGGAAAACGGGTTTGATCTTTTTCTTTAAGCCTCTAGAGCATAGTGTTCTAAAAGGGTAGTAAAGTTGTCTGATCAGAAAGTCATCGGATAATTCATTTTTCGCTTCAAGAATCGACAAATAGCTGACGCCTTCATAGGCAGAATCGATTTCTATTTGAGAATTTTCTACGTTAATAGCAATATTTTGATTGTTTTGTTCTTTGATACTAAAAGAGAATTTGCCCGATCCCATTCTTCCGGATACAGTGGCGCATAACTCATTATCTTCAAAAAAATCATCTAATATACCAGAAGCAAATGCTGCGTTTATTGCGATGGTTTCACTGGGTATATTCTTGATGTTTATAGATGTTATGTGTTCTGGTAATGGGAAGTTTTTTATGGGCTTTGTATTTTGCTCGAATGTGTGATAAGCATTGAATTTGGATATGACATAATCACCACGCGAAATTGGCAGAATAGCTAATTTATTTTTTCGGAAGATCGAGGGTAAATCGCAAGAATGATCAAACTTTGACATCAAGCGGGCTTCTCTTTTTCCAACATCTTTAATTTTTTTTGCGGATATAACGAACTGCCCCTGACGAGAAATCTCATCAAGAATTTTAAAACGCTCAAATATAACATTCCAAGCTTCGTCATTTTTCTTTAAATCAATCATAATTGGTAATTACAACCTCATCGACCAGTCCTCGCCGTGCAGCAATGGAATTTACAGCTCTTTTTGCTTGAATCTTGTGTATTTTGTATCCTTTGTATAATTTTTTAATGTAGTCTGTTGCAGAATTTGAAACCATGAAATTTACTTTTTTCTCGTTAAGCGAGTCGCACAATTTTTTTAGTGCTTCCTGTTGCTCTCGGCCAAATCCCTCTTTTGTGTAACCCGTAAAGTTTGATGATTCCGAAACGGGATCGTAAGGTGGATCAAAATAAACAAACGAGTTCGGCGTAATTCTTTTTACAGCGGATGAGAAATCTCCATTGAGGAATGTGATGTTATTTTTATTTAAGTAACTGCTAACAGCTTTTAATACGGGGATGTTTACTATTCCTGGATTCGTGTAATGACCAAAAGGTGTATTAAAGTGTCCAGCATTATTAACCCTGAATAAACCGTTATAGCAGGTCTTATTTAAGAAAATAAGTCGTGCTGCTTTCTTGACATCTGATAATGCATTATATGATTCTTTGTCTCGATCCCAATCTCTTACATCGTAGAAATGTTCCTCCTCATTGGGATGTTCTTTAAGTTCTTCAATCAATTCATCAACATTGTTTTTTATAACCTGATACATACTAATCAGATCTGTATTAACGTCATTGACTACAGCATTTTCAGGCTGTAAATGAAACAGCATTGCGGCTCCACCTAGAAAGGGTTCATAATATTTTGTAAAACCCTCCTCAGGGAGGAATTTTTCCAACTCATTAATGATTTGCCTTTTGCCGCCAACCCATTTCACAACGGGCGCAACAAGCAAGTTTTTTCCTTTCAGTGAGGACATAGTGCTCCTATATTTAAAGAAAAATATAAAAAAAACAGTGTGGTCTTTTTTTTCTTTTTAAATATAATATTTCATATTGACATTTAGTGTCATTTTGAGCACTATTTTGCAATAATGTAGAATTTTCTTGTTATAAGTTCCCCGTTCGTTTAAATTTCAAACGCAGTCCAAAAACGCTGGCTATTTTGCCATTCCTTATAGGGAGATTGATTAACACTACTACGCAATATTAAAGTGTTACATTTTCTTTTTTGCTTATATTATAAAATGTCTTGACAAATAAAAAATTGGACAATTGTGCATGAACGCGTTTTTTTTCAAAAATGGCTATTGTTCCAATGAAAAAAAAATTACTAGTTTTAATTCTCTGGAGAGAATAAACGCATGATTTTCTTCGTAAATTCGGCAAATGGAATACCATTCCATCGATGATAGAAATTCGCCACTGCAGTTGAGAGCGGTCTTTTGTTATACCCTTTACGCCATTCAAAATAGACATCAAATTCATCTCGACGCTGTTTTAAGTATGCATTTACTGGACCCCCAAGCTTTTGGGAAATATCCCTGAAAGCTTCCGTAAATGTTTTATATCCTAGAGCTTTTTTAGCATCTTCGTTGAATTTTGCAAAATAAAACGCGACAAAAGATTTATTTTTGTTGATTTGCTCCTGAGTTTTCATAGTCTTCCGCTTTTATTCGTCTAGAGTATCCAATCCCAACGATTCTAAATATTTGTATGTTCCGTCATAATACTCCGGCAGTCTTGTCGGGTCTTCAGGGAAACCTTCTGGAGTTTTGTTGGAATTGCCTTCAGGAACGCAGATGACCAAGCCTTGCCTTGCGCGTGTGAGAAGGACTCGGTACGCGTTCAGCATATATTTCTTGTTTTCATCATTATTTTCGGGATTCCACTTGTCCTTGCCATTGAACTTGTGGTATGTCCAGACGCCATTTTCGCATCTCATGTCGGCATCCCACAATACACAAGCGTAATCAAGTTCGAGACCCTGTACTTGAATTTCAGTTGCTGCATCTTCAAGATAGTTTGACGAGCGGATATCGGTTTTGTCTTCAAGGAACCAGTGGATTGCGTTTTCGTCGCCTTGCGCAAGTACGTTGACGGCAAGGGGCTTGAACCGCGCAGCCACTTTGGTTACAAGAATTCCGGTATGTTCATTACCTCGAGCATGTTCCCTGAGCCATTGGCGAGCCTTGTCCATGTCACGCGTGAGCAGAATCGGATATTTTTTCGTCTTTATCTCTTGATACAAATCTGCCGCATTAGCATTGAATGACAGCAGTGAATGAATAAAATTGGAAAGAGTTTCTGCTCGGAATGAACGCAGGCTAACTGCCAAATGCAGTTTGTCAGAGAAATTGACATTCGGGTTGCCTTTCAGTTTTTCCGTGACTTGCCCTTCGGCGTATTCGGGTTCAGTAAGTTTATCAGAAATATAGACTTTCCATTTCTTGAACTTATTGTTCAACGCCTCAATCCATTCAGCAATGCCGGCTTCACCGGTATTGATTTCTTGACCGCCACCGACAAGGCAAATTATTGTAGCCCAGTCTTCGCGTTGATCAAGGGACCAAATCAGAAATTCGGCCTCCGACATAGGGAAATTTGGAACCTTGAGTTTGTTTCCGTATGTTCCGCCACGCTTGAGATAATCGGCAATGCGTTTTTGCGTCCAACTGCGCTGTGCTTCGTCAAAAATGGCAACGTGCTCTACTTCGCCAAAACCCGTTTCTTCGTCTGGCTTAACTGCTTTTGTTGGGTCTATTTCTACTATTCCATTTTCGACCGGATTCTTGATTTTTGCCAGCATGTTGTCTCGGTAATTGTGAATTACCTGGATGAATTCACCCACTTCGCGCTGTGAATCGCTCAGTTTTTTCCTTTCACCTTTTTCCTTACATTTGCGCCAGTTGTCACGTGCCAACGCCTCTTTCAAAACAGCGACCAACGGCCCATTGCCAGAGAGATAAACGGCTCCGTTTTCTTTATCCTTTACGCCGTCTTTATATGTTTGTTTTACGGCTATGTCAAGGCCGACTAGCGTTTTCCCTGCGCCAGGAACGCCGGTCACAAAGCAAATACTTTTCTCGCGGTTGTTTTTGCTGTTTTCAATGACGTTTAGGATGTAGTCGATGGTTTGATCCGTTGAAACCTTGTCCGCTTCATGTCTTGTTATATCTTCGACAGAGTGATTTTCGTAAAGCGTCCGTGCGGCTTCAATGATTGTTGGAGTCGGAGAATAAGGGCTGATGAGCCAATTCTCGGTATTTTCATCTTGCGATGAAACACCAGCATGTTCCAAGACTTTTTCGATAAGTTCTTGAAGGCCTTCTTCACCTGTAATGAGCGGATTGTAAATACCATCGTCATAGACGGAAGGCTTAAATTCCGTTGTTGAGGATTGATGCTGGGTCGGGATAAGGATTGGAATTATTTTCTTGTCGTGGCTGAATAGGTGGAAATTCTTGAGGTCCAGCGCATAATCCATTACCTGCTCAACGTCTGCCTGCAATGCCGCTTTTTGCCCGACTTTAAATTCAAGGCAAAATATCAAACCGCGTAACAGGAGAACAACGTCGATTCGTTTGCCGAGACGCGGGATGTTGTATTCAAAGATGATTTGCGCATTCTCGCTAGACCACGGCACAAGCACTTTCTTTAATAACGCAATCTCGCCTTTCCAGGCTTCTTTCGTTGTGCCTATAATCTCGCCATGATAGTTATCAACGAGTTCACCAAAAATAGATTCGGAATCCTTGCGGAGGAAGTTGCTAAATACATCTGAATACAAGTATCTCACAAATTATCCCTCAATCTTATTCAAAATTATCGGCCGTTTCTCGCCCATACAGGGTAGCGCCCCGAGGGTGTTGAAGTCGATGAATTCAGTTGCTTCTTCGTAGTCCATGCCGTCGGTTTCCATCAGACACTGCGCCATTTTCTCGTAGTCGTAGATGACGCGACCATCTTCACTTACGCCAACAATTGCGCCAAGGTAGTCGGGGCTTTCGAGTACCACGGCATCTTCGTAGCCGCGCTCGCAGAGGTAATCCTTGAGTCCGTTCAGCGTGAGGGGCGGGCAATCGGCAGTCTCGATTCTCCCAACGAGTTCGCTCGCGCTCATCTCAAAGTATGTGGCAATCTTCTCGATGATTTCGAGAGAGACATTCCTGCGTCCGTTCTCGATGTCACTCATGTAGCGCCGGCCGATGCCGGTTTCGAGTGCCAGTCTTTCTTGCGAGACGCCTTTTTGCGCACGCAACGCCCTGAGGGCCACGCCGATGTTCTGCTGTAGGGACATATAATAAACGGTTGTGAGAGGTTCCCAGAAAACATATAAATAGCGCAGCATTTAGCCACGCCATATAGTGCACATTTGGTTTTTTTGACGAATTTAAAGGATTTTTCAAGAATAGATGATAAAAAGTAGTATCATCTACGCGAGGCTTTTCGCGTTAGGGATAGTGACCCCTTGGGGCGGAGATGCGCTGGCGCGCACGGGACGACTTGCGATATAGCCCGGCCCGACGGAAACTAGGGAGTGTCCCAAAATGTTCGCCGTATAGCGCATATTGCGTGAATATAAATGTGTATCACATCTGTTGCCATAAGACGGCTCATTTAAATTTTTTACTCCTCGAAAATGTATAATTATTGAAAAATATTGAGGCATATTAATGAATAATGACGACAAGCACAATTACTGGGCAGATCAGATCACAAAAAATCAGCACAAAAAACATGAAATTCATACGATAATTTCAATTAAAGAACGTTTACATCAAAAGCTGGGTGATGACTTCTGGAATATTCGCCCTCAGTTCCAAGCTCCTGTTTTAAGGCCAAACCATAAATATGCTTTTATAGATCTATATTTCCCATCTTTTGGGGTAGGGGTCGAAATAGACGAGCAACAACATGAGAATAAGAAAAATAAGGATGCAGATGCAGAAAGGACTTTGGATTTAATCCAACAATTGCAAGCCTCGCAAAGGAAGGACTATAAAGAAATCAGAATTAAACCGTATATTGAAAAAGATTTTGAGCAGGGCGTGAATGAGGTTGTTGATTTAATTGTTAGAGAATATGAGAGTTCTGAAACAAAGCCTGTTTGGAATTTAGATCCATTTTCCTTTTATAAAGGAAAAAATGAGATGTCTGTGAAAGATGAGGTCATCTTTAAAAATAAGCAAGAACTTATAGGGGTGATGCTAAATATAGAGGATTATCATAATAATGCTCCAGGATTTCCTAAAAATAAGTATCCTACTTTGTCACAAAATGGATATGAGTTCTATGTGTTTAATAAAGACTCCCTTTATATAAAAAAAATGAACGGTAAAAAAAAGAAGGGTGTTGAAAGATATTATAATGTTTTTTCAGAAAATTTTTCTGAATTTCGAATGTATTCAGATCGATTTAACAATCCTGATATAAGAACTAAAGATGAACAAAAAATGAAAAAACAGGATAAAATTCCAAAACGAGTTATTGGAGCAAAAAGTAAAAATGGGGTTGTTTTTTGTGGCGTCTATGAGTTTGATGGAGTGAAAAAAGATCCAACCCCCAAATACGCATATATGCCTTATTATCAAAAGTTTAAGTTGATTTCTAAATCCTTCTTATTTGATCTTTGTAGAAAAAAATGATCTTGATGGAAAAATGAAACCCTAACAAAATTAAGATCCCGCGTTAGGGATAGTGACCCCTTGGGGCGGAAACGCGCTGGCGCGGCTCCGTTGCAAGAGCGGCGCGGGGGTGCCGTAGGCGCGCACGGGTCGCCTTGCAATATAGCCCGACCCGGCACCCTGCGGTAGGTTCAGGGAACTTGTGCCGGGGAACGCCCATATTGTCAATTGACATTTTCTGTCCGGCTGATTTTGTATATTTAAAGCGCTAAAGAGGGCCGGTGGCCCGAAAGCCGTATTTTTGTATCCCCCGATCAGGTAGTCCGAGGTCGGGAGCTATGGAAATGCGGCTTTTTTGCTTATAGGAGTAAAAATGAAGAATAAACTGCAAACCGTGCAAACGCCATCTGGGGAAAAGGCTGTTTCCGAATTCCCCCTGATTGACGAAAATTTGCTGAAATCGCGGATTTACACCATCCGCGGGGTCAAGGTGATGCTCGATGCCGATTTAGCGGAGATTTACGGGTATAGTACAAAAAAATTCAATGAACAAGTCAAAAACAATAACGAAAAATTTGACGAAGATTTTCGATTTCGGCTCACTTCAGAAGAATTTGAAAACTTGAAGTCCAAAATTTGGACCTCAAGATGCGGAAATTCGTCGAATTTCGGCAATTTTTACGAAAAAGAAAACTTGAGGTCGAAAAAATCGGCCTCAAGTTGGGGCGGTTCTAGGTATGCTCCTTATGCCTTTACCGAGCAGGGTATTTACATGCTCATGACGGTTCTCAAGGGCGAACAAGCGACTGCACAGAGCAAGGCCCTAATTCGCCTTTTCAAGCAGATGAAGGACTATATCGTCGCAGAGAATCAGCAATTGCTCGGAACTGCGGGAATCGCCCAGATTGCGGCGCAGACTGCTCAAAATACGCATGATATCGCGGTAGTTTCTGCTGAAGTAAAGGAACTTTCCGGCGAAGTGCATAATGTTCAAGACCGTTTGGGGCGAATAGACCTCAATTTGCAGAAGGTCATGGAGAACTTCATTGACCCGAGCACATACAAGCATTTCCTGATTCTGAACGGTCACAAGCTGGAGGCCGATGTCGCCTATGCGCAGATTTATGGGATGGCGAAAAAGTCGCTGACGATTGTGGATAATTACGTCGATGTCAAGACGTTGAACTTGCTGCGGAATGCGCCCAAGGGCATCGCCATCTGGATCTTTAGCGACCTGCTCGGTGGAAGCCGCATGACGGGTGATATGCTTGCCGATTTCCGTGTGGCCCGCCCAGATGTATCGATTGACGTGAAGCCAGCCCTGCATAAGTTCCACGACCGCTATATCTTTGTGGATTTTAAGGCGAAGGGCGAGAAGTTGTATCACTGCGGAGCATCTTCAAAAGACGCCGGCAACAAGATTGCGACCATCGTGCAGCTGGAGGATATTGAAGGATACCGCCCCATGTTCGAGGAACTGTGGGCACAGCTGGAAAAGAAAGGGAACGAATGCAGCGAGTAAATATGACCCAAATCCCGTTTACCATTGTTCCTTATCCAGCATTTCCTTTAGGCACGCCTGTACGCGTTCGTTGGGCGAGTCTTTTAAAGACATGTAGAGCGACACCGTGTCTAGCCGGTTGTTTTGCATCAGCGGTTGCGGGTCGTATTTCCACACCTGCAATTGTACAAAATTGTCCGATAAAAGACCACGGTTCTCTTTTGCGATGTCTTTTTCATCAATCGGCGCCGCATGCGGGCCGCAGGCGACAACATCGGCTTTGGGTTGTGCTAGTAAGGAGCGCTGTGCAAGAGCGCTTTCTCCGGATTTGGGCATTTTGTCGAATGCTTTCGACGGGAGGTAGAGCAGTTCTTTTTTGACGGGCGAAATCAGGTACGGGAGAGCCTTGTCGAACAGAGCCCTTCCAGTTGCGGCACAGGTTATCTGGATAGTCTGCCCTTCCCTGGTTTCCTTGATGAGTCCACGATCCAGTAGTTCCTTGCAATAGCGCGATACGGACATCGGAGTAAGGCCGTTCATCTTTGCTGCTTCAGTTTTCGATATCTTGGAATCCTTGACTTTGTACAGCATGAACAGGAAAAACGCCTGGGCCGAGGCGGTCAGCTTTGGGAGAATTTCTCCCTTTTTCAATGGTTTCTGTGATGCGGTGTATTTTCGCCTGCGGTAGGCGATGCCGAGGAACGGCAAGTAGAAAATAGATGATGCCGAGACAAAGGGAATGCCTTCTTCGACCATGTTCTTTCGTTGGAAATCGCTCAGGGTGTCGAAAGCGAAAG
>OCVV011331076.1_pt1 | contig 10878 bp, 9 predicted proteins | sample 1539721 | NCBI WGS metagenome assembly OCVV01 (sample SAMN02144230, study PRJEB22623) | gut metagenome | biome: sheep rumen | host: Ovis aries | place: New Zealand
GTTGGGTTCAAAGGGATTTTTGCGACCTGTTCAGGCTATTTCCGATGAAGAACCCGGAAGATTTTTACGCAGAAAGGAATTATCAAAATGTTTATTACATGCCTTGACCTTGAGGGAGTTCTCGTTCCGGAGATATGGATCGCTTTTTCGGAGAAGACCGGCATTCCGGAGCTTAGAAGGACCACCAGGGATGAGCCTGATTACGATAAGCTGATGAACTTCAGGATCGGAATCCTTAAAGAACACGGACTCGGACTTAAGGAGATCCAGGATACCATCGCTACGCTTGATCCGCTTCCGGGGGCAAAGGAGTTTCTTGATGAGCTTCGCGCAAGAACCCAGGTTCTTATCCTCAGCGATACATTCGAACAGTTCGCATCGCCTCTTATGAAAAAACTCGGAATGCCTACCATATTCTGCAATACTCTCGAGGTTGCAGATAACGGTGAGATCACCGGATACAAAATGAGATGCGACAAATCAAAGCTTACTACCGTAAGGGCACTTCAGTCCATCGGATATGAGACCATCGCAAGCGGAGATTCGTTCAATGATCTTGGGATGATAGAAGCCAGCAAGGCCGGATTCCTCTTCAGAACAACAGAGCAGCTCAAGGCAGATTACCCTCAGTATCCGGCATTCGAGGAATATGATGAACTTTTGAATGCCATTACCGATGTGATGAGATAACAGGTTCTGATATAACAGGGCCTGAGATAACAGATCCTGAAACAGCAGGTCTTGAGATTACACTCCTCAGGATTTGATGTTAAATGAACTGAATGAAGTTATATACAGGCGGAGCAATTGACCAATTATAAGCTGATAATCAGATATGACGGCACCAGATACAAGGGATGGGAACACCAGCCCGGTACCGATATGACCATTCAGGGTAAAATGGAGCTTGCGGTTATCAGGATGCTCAATCCTTCCGGAATCTCTGAATGCACAGATGGGGAAGACGGCAAAGAACCGGAGTGCACGAAAGGCGGAAGGGTGCCGGGGGATTCCCTGGGGACGTTTGAAGGTGATGTTCCGGAGATCATATCTGCCGGAAGGACCGACGGTGGTGTTCATGCAATTGGCATGTGCGCAAATGTGCGTCTGGATACGGAGCTTTGCTGCGACCGGATACGCGATTGTCTAAACAGAAATCTTCCGGATGACATATGTGTCATAAGCGTGGAAAAAGCATCTGACAGGTTCCATGCAAGATACAACGCGACCGGAAAAACATACAGATATACATGCTACGCCGGGAATCTCAAGCCTGTTTTTGACAGGAAGTATTGCTATGAACTCGGGAGCGTTCCGGATATTGCGGAAATGAAGAAAGCCGCGGAATATCTGATCGGGGAGCATGATTTCACATCCTTTTGCGGGAATCCGAAAATGAAGAAATCATGCGTAAGACGCATTGACAGCATAGATATAGAATATAGGGATGAAAGACTGACCTTTACATATCACGGGAACGGATTTTTGCAATACATGGTCAGGATACTTACCGGAACTTTACTGGAAGTGGGGCTTGGAAAACGCAGCGCCGATTCCGTTCCGGATATCATCGAAGCTAAGGACAGATCTGCGGCAGGCTTTACCGCGCCGGCCAGAGGCCTGTGTCTTATAAAGGTGGACTATCAGTGAACAATCTGTATATCAGAGCGGATATGAACAATAAAATATCGATGGGGCATATCATGAGATGCCTGTCGGTAGCAGATGCTGCGGCAAAGCGCGGCTCAGTATGTACATTTATCACTGCAGATGAGCAGGCGGAAGCATTTGTCAGAGACAGGGGTCACAGATGCATAGTCCTCGGAACCGACTGGAATGACATGGAAAGCGAGGCCATAAAGCTTGAGAAGGTCATCCGTGAGGAAAGGGCAGAGAGACTTCTTGTAGATTCATACTCCGTCACCGAAGGATATCTGCGCAAGGTGAACAGTCTTACGGATGTCTATTATATCGATGACCTGAATGCATTCATATATCCTGTTTATGCTGTGATCAATTATGCGAATTATGCATCCGATTCCTTTTATCCGGTAAGATTTCCGGGGACAAAATACTATCTCGGATGCGGATATGCACCCTTAAGAGAAGTCTTCGCAGATATGCATCCCAAGAAGATAAGCTATGAAGTGAAGAATCTGCTGATAATGTCCGGAGGATCCGACCCCTACGGAATACTCGGCGGTTTGCTTGGTGCAATACCTCTCGATAAGTATAATGACATAAATGTCATATGCGGAAATTATAATGAAAATGAAGAAGAACTCCGCAGCACATACGGAACTCATCCTTCGGTCCACATCTTCTCACATGTACAAAAAATATGGGAACTGTATGAGCAGGCAGATGCCGCAATTTCTGCCGGGGGCAGTACTCTGTATGAGCTTTCGTCGATGGGAGTTCCGACAATAACGTATTCCTTTGCGGATAATCAGATCCCGAATGTAAGGTCCTTTGATACGGATGAACTGATGCCCTGTGCCGGAGATGTCAGGGGTGGCGAGGTTCCTCGCCGCGTGAGCGAGCTTCTTGAAAAAATAGACAGCTACGAATACAGATCGTGCATTTCAAGAAGGCTTCAGAAGCTTGTGGACGGCAAAGGAGCTGACAGGATCGCAAGGCTGCTTCTTTCGGATAAAGAGAAAGATTAAGAAGAACTATGCTTAAGATAATAAAGAAATTAAATAAGCTTCTGTCACAAAAGCAGAAGAAGCACATGGCTCTTCTTACCGTCCTTATGATCATAGGCGCGCTTTTGCAGACGGCTGGAGTCGGGATGCTGGTCACGGTGGTCAACATTGTCATAGATCCTGTTAAAAGCGCCGACAGTTCCATCGCCCGGATTTTTTATGATCTTACGGGTACGGATCCCGTGAGCGGTGTTAAGCTCTTCCAGTACTCGGTCATGGTATTTATGATAGTTGTCTTTGCGGTCAAGAATCTGTTTTTGTATGTCCAGCAAAAGGCAATGTATTCCTTTGTATATAATAATCAGTTCTCAACATCCGAGAAGATGATGAGAAATTTCGTCCGCAGGGATTATGAATATTATCTGAATGCAGATACTGCCGTGGTTCAAAGATCCATCACTTCGGATGTAAACAATATGTATGCTCTGATCCTTGCGATATTACAGCTTATCTCCGACGGCTTTGTATCCCTGTGCGTGTGTGCACTCTGCCTTGCACAGAGCGGGCTTATGACCATGATACTTGCCGCAGTGCTGATACTTCTTCTTTATATCATCAAGAAGGTTCTTAAACCTGTGATGTATAAAGCAGGTAAGGATAATCAGGATTATTACAGCGGACTTTTTAAGTGGATATCACAGAGCGTGCTCGGTATCAAGGAAGTGAAGATATTCGGACGCGAGAAGTATTTTGTGGACAGCTATAACGCGTGCGGAGCAGGCTATGTTGATGCCGTTCAAAAATACAGTCTCTACAACAGCATACCCAAGCTTTTGATCGAAGCTGTCTGCGTATCTGTAATGATGATCTATATGATCGTTATGATAGCAATGGGAAGAGGCTCTGAAGCTCTGATCAGCGATTTTGCTACTCTTGCGGCCGCTGCTCTCGTGCTTTTGCCTGCGGTGAACCGTATCAATAACCAGATTAATTCCATGTCGTATTTTGAACCGTTCCTGATGAATGTAAGTGATAATCTTCAGGAAGATATAGATGATTCAAATACCGACATGTCATATGCCCTGGATGCTCCGAAGCTTGAGATAAAGGAAAACATATCATTTGACGGAATCACATATTCTTATCCGGGTTCCGATGTAAAGATCCTTAACAAGGCGGATCTTACGATCCCCATCGGATCGAGCATAGGAATAGTGGGAACGACCGGCGCCGGAAAAAGCACGCTTGTGGATATTCTTCTCGGTTTGCTAAAGCCCTCGGAGGGAGTTATCCGCGCTGACGGAATAGATATCAGGGACAATTACAGAGGCTTTCTTAAGAATGTGGGATATATCCCTCAGATGATCTTCATGCTCGATGATACCATAAGGAATAATGTGGCATTCGGAATAGCACCTGAAGACCAGAGCGAAGAGAGGATCTGGGAGGCTCTCAGGGAAGCGGCGCTTGATGATTTTGTAAAGGGACTTCCTGACGGGCTTGATACCGGTATCGGCGAAAGAGGGATCAGGATCTCCGGCGGACAAAGGCAGAGGATAGGTATTGCGAGAGCACTTTACGGTGATCCCGAGGTTCTGATCCTTGATGAGGCAACATCTGCGCTTGATAACGAGACGGAGAATCTGATCATGGAATCCATAAACAGATTCATGGGAAGAAAGACTCTTGTGATAATCGCACACAGACTTCAGACCATCGAAAAATGCGACATGGTCTTCAGAGTCGGAGACGGGCGGATAACCAGAGAAAGATGATAAAGGGAAAAGAGAACAAACTCATACCCGTAGCGGCAGGGATCGTTCTTGCTCTGGTCATTGTCCTGTTTTCTGTCCGTATAATGAACCGGAGCGATCTTACAAAAAACGGTTATGATGTGGTCATATTCGGCGACAGTATCATGGCCTACGCGCAGGATGAGACTTCTGTCGGGAATATGCTTTCACAAAAGACAGGGCTGAGCGTCGGGGATTTTTCATTTGGGGGGACACTTGGTTCATTCAATGCAGAAAACGGCGCTCTCGGATCACACAGAAATTATCTGTGCCTTGTCTCGATAACCCAGTCGCTTTTGGCTGATGATTTTTCACTTCAGCGCAATGTCCATGTATCTGATCCCGGAACGAGATATTTTATGGGAAGGGTTGCGGAACTGGAAGCACTGGACCTTAAAAACTCGGATATCGTGATCATCGAGCACTGTCTTAATGATTATCATTGCGCGATTCCGATCGGAGATGAAAACTCAAGATCCGAGTACACTTACTGCGGTGCACTCAGATTATCGGTTGAAAATATCAGGGCCGTTAATCCTGACATACGTATCATATTTGTCTCACCCACCGAAAAGTGGATGCTTGACGGTACAAATGGCAGTGAATATGATTACGGCGGCGGTGTCCTTGATGATTATGTTGAAGCTCAGAGGAAGATGGCAGAAGTGCTCGGCACCGAATACGTAAATATGTATGACCTCTATGATGAGGTTTCGGATGTGTTTAATGATGATCAGGGTAATCCGGTTGTCGGAGCAGCGTATACTGTCGAGGGAACTCATCCGAACTATTACGGGCGCGATGCCATAAGCTCCTTGCTTGCACAGTATTTATCCGCAGCTTCCTGAAGGTAAGGCTAATGACTGTAAATGGGTTTTTTGAAAAACTGAACACAAGGATAACAAAGAGTGACAGGATAGCTTTTGTATCTGCTGTTGTCACCGGGCTGCTGATACATATGCCTGCAATGCTTATGGATGTGCCGAATCATGACGGCTTATCCAGCATGCATTTTTCCCAGAATATGATCACCTCCGGAAGATGGTTTCTTGCAGTTGTATGCGCAGCATCATCTTTTTATACCGTTCCGTGGGTGATAGGACTGATCGCGATCTTTGAACTGGCTATTACCTCGGTGCTTCTTAACAGGATCTTTGAGACTGATGATCCTGTAACCGTTTTTTTGATCTCTGCGCTTTTGGTGAGTTTTCCATCACTTGCATCAACATTTGCTTATGTCTTTACACTTGACGGATATATGGCCGGACTGTTCCTTGCTGTGCTTGCGGTATATCTGGTAAGAAAGGGACATTTCCTTCTTGGCGGACTGTCTCTTGCGTTCAGCATGGGTGTATATCAGGCATATCTTCCCTTTGCCATGCTTTTGTGCATATGGAGCGTATGGGATACCATGGTGCGTGGAGAGAAGGGCTGCGTGAGAAAGAGCCTGGATCATCTTTATATGGGTATTACCGGTGCAGTGCTTTATTATGCAATCCTTATGATCCTCCTCAGGATAGAAGGAAAAGAGCTTGATACATATCAGGGGATAGATTCTCTTGAAAATACTGGTCTATCACACAGGCTATCGGCTGTTCCCCATATGTATACGGATTTCGTGAAGTTTACGCTGTCGAAGGGCTTCATAGCCGGCAGCGTCTGCGCCGCAGCAGGGCTTGTCCTTGTTGCCTTATGCGTATATGCCATGTTAAGGCTTCTGGCTGCAAAAAGGCTGTACAGGAAGGCGTGGCTTTACTGGCTGGTTCTCTTGAGCGTAGTTTTAGTACCTGTTTCAGCCAATATCGTACTTATGATCACTCCTGATGTTAATTATCATCTGATAATGAGATATCAGTGGGTTTTGTTTTGGATTGCAGCGGTTGTGATCTGTGACAAATGTGTCAGAAATGAGCTAAGGACGACTGGAACGGATGATGTGACTAAAGTCTCAGATGCGCCGGAAGCCTCTGATGCATCCGGAACATCTGCTTCGCAGGATGCGTCCGGGAAAAAAATGCGGCTTGCAGGCATCTTGTCATGGGCAGCGTTTGCCGCAGCTTCGGTGATCTTTATATCATATGCTGTAACAGATAATATCGGATATACGAACCTTCACAGGAAATATGAGAAAACTTATGCATATGCCATGAGACTTCTTGACCGTATCGAGCAGACTGAAGGGTATTATCAGGGCGTTCCCATAGCGATAATGGGTGTGATCGGAGATGACGAATTTCCACCCTCGGAAGTCACCGCTCCTGTGACTGAGGAAATGACAGGCCTTAACGGAGATTATCTTATCTATACTTCGGATAATTACGAGGCATTTATAAAGTATTACATGGGTGCGACACTTAATTTTGTATCCGAGGAAGAGGAAGCAAGGATATATTACTCGGATGAATATATTGCGATGGAGAGCTTCCCCGGTGCGACATCCGTTCAGATGATAGACGGAGTGATCTGCGTAAAGACTGAGGATGCACTCAGGGATTGAGCCTGATACCTGATCCGGTGAGATTTTATAAACGGAGATTATTTTGATGAAATAAAGAATTCTCCGCAAAAGAGGAAAGGACGATTATGATATCTGTAGTACTTCCGGCATATAACGAGGCGGATAATATTGAGCCTGCGGTATCTGAAATATCGAAGGTCATTTCCGGATGCTGCGAGGATTATGAGCTTGTTTTTATCAGTGACGGATCCTCGGACGGAACGTATGAGAAGATCATGGAGCTTGCAAAGAGCGATGCTCATGTGAAGGGGGCGGAGTTTTCAAGGAATTTTGGAAAAGAGGCCGCCATATTTGCAGGGCTTTCTCTTGCGTCCGGAGACGCCGTGATAGTTATGGATTGCGACCTTCAGCATCCCGTCAGCGTTCTTCCGGAAATGGTGGATAAATGGAAGAACGGTGCAGAGGTTGTTGAGGGTATCAAGAACAGCCGCGGAAAAGAAAGCATATTCCATAAGATGAGCGCGGGAATTTTCTATGGCATCATGAGTAAGCTGATCAAGATAGACATGAGCGCATCATCTGATTTTAAGCTTCTTGACAGAAAAGCTGTTGATGCGCTTTTGGAGCTTCCCGAGAGCAATACTTTTTTCAGAGCCCTCACATTTTGGATTGGCTTCAGATCGGATAAGGTGTATTACGATGTCGAGGAAAGAAGAAACGGGAAGAGCAAATGGTCAACCAGAGGACTTATGGATTATGCCATAAGGAATGCCACTTCATTCTCAACACTTCCTTTGAAGCTGATAACATCCATGGGATGGCTGTTCCTCGTATTTGCGGTCGTGCTCGGAATTCAGACACTTGTCAGGTTCTTCATGGGAACGGCAGCAGACGGCTTTACTACAGTAATATTGCTGCTCCTTATCATCGGCGGTTTTTTGATGCTGAGCATGGGAATAGCGGGACATTATATTGCAAGGATATATGAAGAGGTCAAGGGAAGACCGAGATTCATAATAAGGGATACAACCGGAGATTTTTTTGGGAATTTGAAAGGACAGTGGAAATAAATGATTAATTTTAATGTACCTCCCTATGTTGATACTGCGATCGGATATATAAAGGAATGTGTTGAAGCCCAGAAGATATGCGGCGACGGACAGTATACAAAAAAATGTAATGAATGGTTTGAAAAAAGGACAGGAACCGCTAAGTGCCTGCTTGCAACGTCATGCACACATGCAACGGAGCTTGCTGCCATACTGTGCGACCTTGAACCGGGTGATGAAGTGATCATGCCTTCATATACATTTGTATCGACCGCAAATGCATTTGCGCTCAGGGGAGCTGTTCCTGTTTTCGTTGATATCCGACCCGATACGATGAATATCGATGAAAAGAAGATCGAGGATGCCATCACTCCGAAGACTAAGGTCATTGCTCCCGTTCATTATGCAGGAGTCGGATGTGAAATGGATACGATCATGGATATCGCGAAAAGACATGGTCTTAAGGTGGTTGAGGATGCCGCTCAGGGCGTTATGGCTACCTATAAGGGCAAGGCTCTCGGAACGATCGGAGATTACGGAGCATACTCATTCCATGAGACCAAGAATTACAGCTCGGGAGAAGGCGGAGCACTTCTGATCAAAAATCCCGAGGATGCGGAGCGTGCGGAGATCATCAGGGAAAAGGGAACAAACAGAGCCAAGTATTACCGCGGACAGATCGATAAGTATACATGGATCGACCTGGGATCCTCATATCTTCCGAGCGATATGAATGCTGCATATCTGTATTCACAGCTTGAGATAGCTGACAAGATCAATGACGACAGAAGAGCAAGCTGGGATCATTACTATTCAAGACTTAAGGAGCTTGCTGACAAGGGACTGATCGAGCTTCCCTATGTTCCCGAAGAATGCGTTCACAACGCTCATATGTTCTACATAAAGTGCAGCGATATTGACGTCAGGACAAGGCTTATAGATTTTCTTAAAAAGAATGAGATCCTGTCCGTATTCCATTACATTCCTCTTCATACCGCACCTGCGGGTAAGAAACTTGGAAGATTTCATGGCGCTGATGAATATACTACGAAGGAAAGCGAACGCCTGCTTAGACTTCCGATGTTCTACGGACTGACATCCGATCAGGTTGATTATATTTGCGACAAAGTAACGGAATTCTATGCCGGATAAGCTAAGGAAAAACATAAGCTGTATCATATATACGGCTGTAATATGTCTTCTTTCTGTGCAGATCCTTGCAGGCTGCATATGGGGGATGATGAACTTTTCGATTCTCCAGCAGTTTGGCGAGACAACTGCTCTTTTGAAAATGTCGGAGACACTTGCCGTGACAGGTGACACGGGCGTCATTTATCCTGCGCTTCTTGCTGTCATAAGAACGCTTACTCTGAACGGCCCTGTGAAGTATTATATGGTAATGTATATCCTGCAGCTTTGCTTTGCATTCTTTGCCTGGTTTTATTTTTCCGGAAACGTGCTCGGAATAGAAGGCACTGCAAAGAAGGTCTGGATATCCATGGCGGTTGTCACATGCCCCTATGCCATGCAGTGCCATGAGGCAGTGCTGGAGTACTCGTTTGTATCGAGCCTTCTTTGCTTTCTTATAACGTTCCAGACAGTGCTTATCAGAAAGTGGAAAGACGGAAAAAAGCCGCTTTCCGCCGCGGAAAGCTTCAGGGATCTGAGCGTTCTTTCTTTTTTCTGGCTTCTTTTGTCACTTCTCAGGATCGAATTTATCCTTATTGGATTCATTCCTGTATTTGCACTTCTTGTGACCGTTATCCGAAAGCTTTGGCCCGGGAAAAAAACCGGAATAATAATTCCAATATCGATCGTTGCTGTTTTTTTCATTGCCATAGTAGAGCTGGATGTGCTTTTTGGAGATAAACTGAGACTTTCACCCATTGATGCGATCGAAAGAAGCATGTATTACAGGGTGGCATGGAGCGAGGATCTTGATGAAAGGGACTACTGGCCCGCAGAGGTGGTTACCATTGTGGATGAAGACACGATGATAATGACCATGGATGATCCCGGACTTGTAAGGACGGAATTTACCGACGTGATAAACGGATCGATCGGAAGAAGGGATACCTCTTCTAAAATGCTTTCATGGGCATGGAGTGCTTTTAAGGATAATAAGAAAGGGATCGTGCTCGATACCGTTACGGAGATCGCCGGATATCTGTTTTCACCACTCGTTACGGAGATCAAGCTTGAGGGCAGCGGACTGCCCGGTTATGCAACAGGCAATTATGATCTTATGAGAAGGCATGCACCGGTGTTTACAAAATACTACCTGAGGCTTTCTTCATTGATTTATTGCTTTATCCTTCTTCTTGTGATCCCGGGGATTGTCGAGATGCTCAGGAATAAAAAGGTGGCAGGTGCCGTGCTCCCTTGTGCAGTAACAATGCTGATTGCGGCAGTTATATATACGTTTTCGGGAAATAATGTATGGGATCACAGAAAGGTGCTGTTTTCAACCTGCCTGTGGATCGCTGTTTTTGCGGGAATGTCGGTAAAACAGGTATTTGGCAGGAGCGCCGGTTAAATGTTAAAAGGTATTTTGATCACAATTGCACTTGAGATACTGCTTCCCTTTTTTGCCGGAATAATATTTGCGGTTCCTGCAGAGGGAGAGAGTTCTTCAAAGTCACATTTTGCGGCATCGGCATATACATCCGGACAGATACTTCTTTTTGCGCTTTTTCAGCCTTTGTTTGTATATGCGATACTGAAAAAAATGGCATTTTCCGAAGCAGTGGCACTTTATATCCCGCTTTGCGCAGGGGTATCCCTGGTTCTTTTCCTGATATCATTGATTGGATACCGCAAGGGAATAAAGCGCGTGCTAAAAAGCCCTCTTCGAAAGATCAGCATGTGGGGGATACTTGCGATCGCAGCAGTATGTTTTATGATAGCAATGTCATTTTTTATGACATATA
>OCVV012872984.1_pt1 | contig 10877 bp, 10 predicted proteins | sample 1539721 | NCBI WGS metagenome assembly OCVV01 (sample SAMN02144230, study PRJEB22623) | gut metagenome | biome: sheep rumen | host: Ovis aries | place: New Zealand
GCCACGCCGCCGCGCGCGATGATTTCTTCAAACTGTGCATCCGTCAGATTGCGCAAATGCGGGCAAACGGCGCGGCTGTTGGAATGGGTTGCGACAATCGGCGCATCGGTGCACGATGCCAGATCCCAGAACCCGCGCTCGGACAGATGGGATACATCGGCAAACATCCCGTTTTCCGAGAGAATTTTCACCAGCCGGATGCCTTCCTCTGTCAATCCCGCTTCATTGTCTGCCGCCGCGCCGCAGCCATACCGCGAGCGGTGATTCCACGTCAGTGTGACCAGACGCACGCCGGCTTCGGCAGCGGTTCGAATATCATCCTCCGACTGCAGCAGCTCGGCACCTTCAATGGCAAGAAAGGCGGCCGCCTTCCCCTCCCGTTCTGCCTGCCGCAGATCGCCCCCGGTGCGGCAGTGCCGCAGCACCGAAGCGCTTTCGGAAAAAGCGCGCTGTGCGGTTTCGAGCAGGTGCATCAGCCGTTCGTGCGCCTGTCGGGCATCGTTCAGCGGCTGTGCACCGCAAAACAGGGCGAACACCTGCGCATAGTGTGTGCAGCGCATGGCACGCGTCAAATCCAGCTGTCCGCTGTTTTGCAGCAGCGTGCCGGTCTCCTGCCGATACAGACGGTACCGGCTCAGCTCACAGATTGTATCGCAGTGCAGGTCAAAATAATCCATCATACCACCTCAAATGCGTTCGGTATGTGATTGATGCGGCACAGACTGCCGGTCACAAAAACTTCGATGACATCAAAACGCGGCTGAAGCGCCGTGGGATTTTCCGCCAGCCAGCACTGTGCCGTCAGGATGATTTTCTGCTGTTTGCTTTTGGTGACCGCCTCGCGCGGCGCACCGAATTTTGTACTGCTGCGCGTTTTGACCTCGACAAACGAAAGATAGCTGTCATCCGCACAGATCAGATCAATTTCGCCATATTTCGAGCGGTAATTGCGGCACAGAATGCGAAAGCCCCTGCGCACGAGATATTCCGCCGCGCGCTGTTCGCCGCGCGCACCGCTTGTCATCGCTCGAGCACCTTCTTCAGGAAGGTTTTCCGATGCAGCGGACAGATACCATGCGCGGCAATCGCGGCATAATGCGCCTTTGTGCCGTAGCCCTTGTGCTTTTCAAAGCCGTATTCCGGATACTGCAGCGCCATCTCGCGCATATAGCGGTCACGCGTGACCTTTGCCAGAATGGATGCCGCCGCGATCGACAGGACACAGCCGTCTCCGCCGATCACATATTCCGCCGGAATATCCAGTGGAGGCAGGCGGTTTCCGTCCACAAGCGCAAAATCCGCCGGAATCTGCAGCGCATCTGCGGCACGGCGCATAGCGGCAAACGTCGCCTGTAAAATATTGATCTCGTCAATCTCGGTTTCGCTCGCCTGCCCGATCCCCCATGCAATGGCATTTTCTTTTACAAAATCAAACAGCTGCTCCCGCTTTTTCTCCGTGATTTTTTTGGAATCGTTGACGCCGGGCAGCTGAATGCCGACGGGAAGAATGACCGCCGCCGCCACAACCGGACCGGCGAGCGGTCCGCGTCCGGCTTCGTCAATGCCGCAGACAGCGGAAAAACCGCGCGCAGCGAGTGCCTGCTCCCGCTCCATGGTCAGAACAACCGGCGGTTTATTCTGCTTCGCCATCGCCGCTGCCCTCCGTATCCGCATATTCATCCGGTGTTTCCAGTGTAATGCGGCCGAGCTTGCCGCCGCGAAATTCATCCAGCAGGATGCGCGCCATGCGCTCTGTGTCAATTTCGCCGCCGGAAATCAGGAATCCGCGCCTGCGTCCTGCGCGCAGCAGCAGTTCATAGCCGAGAAAATCAATTTCCTCCGTTTCGTCCGGCAATTCGATTTTATAGCGCGCGGTCAGCGACTGCGGTGCATGCCGGTACAGAATCTCCATCAGCCGGCACGCCAGTGTTTCCACATCCAGAATATCGTCTTTGACCGCACCCGTGGCGGCAAGGTAAATGCCGGTGCGCTCATCATCCAGCTTCGGCCAGAGAATGCCGGGGGTGTCCAGCAGCTCCAGGCCGCCCTCCACGCGGAACCACTGCTGTCCGCGCGTGACGCCCGGACGGTCAGCCGCCTTCGCGGATTTTCTTCCGAGCACGCGGTTGATAAAGGTAGATTTGCCGACATTCGGAATGCCGACGACCATAACGCGAACCGGTCTGCCGGTCTGTCCCTTCGCATTCCACTGTGCGATTTTATCCGCGAGCAGCGTGCGCACTGCCGCAGAAAACTTTGCCACGCCTGCGCCGCTCCGCGCGTCCGTGGTCAGGACGGCATACCCCTTGCGACGATAATGATCCGCCCACAGTCTGGTCGATTCCGGGTCCGCCAGATCTGTGCGGTTGAGGACAAGCAGACGCGGCTTGTTTCCCGCGATGTCGTCCATGTCCGGATTCCGGCTGACCTGCGGAATGCGCGCGTCTGCAATTTCACAGACCGCATCCACACGCCGCAGGTTCTCCGTCATCTGACGGCGTGTGCGCGTCATGTGACCGGGATACCACTGTATATTCATGTATTTTTCTCCTTATGATACCAAACCGATCTTGTTAAACGGGTAAATACGCATGAGCACTCTGCCGATCACATAGCGGGTATCCACCATACCGAGCGCACCGTACCGGCTGTCTGTCGAACCGTTGCGATTGTCTCCCATCACAAAAATACAGCCCTCCGGCACCGTCTGCGGAAAGTCCACATCGTACGACCGATTGGTCGGCTCGGCGATGTAATCCTCCTGCAGCACCTCTCCGTTGACCGTGACAGTGCCTGCGCCAAAGTCGATGTCAATCGTATCGCCTTCCGTGGCAATGACGCGCTTGACAATCGGACTGGTCATAAATGACTCCTTGGTCAAAATGACAATATCGCCCTTTTCCGGCGTATAAAACAGATTGGATACGAGAAGCTGATCGTCATCCTGCAGGGTGGGCACCATGGATGTGCCTTCCACACCGATAATACGCACGGCAAAGACAAAAATCAGAATCACAGCCGCAAGCGAAATGAGGAGTGCCTCGCCCCAGTCAAACAGCTCGCTGTGAAACCGTGCCTGCGGCGTCTCATCCGCTTCAGCCTGTTTTTTTCTGCGCATAACAATGCATCATCCTTTCATTTGATCGGCATATATCATTATCATATACCGATTTGCACGCGATTGGCAAGTCATTTTGCCTGTTCGGCACGAAAAACCGGAGGCAGCATCACAGCCTGCTTCCGGCGGCACGCGTCCTGCCAAACGATGCGGTGTTTTTTCCAAGAAAAAAGGAGAGAACATCAGCTGTCCTCTCCTCTGTGGTTCGTAAAATAGGCTGAAACTTACAGCTTCTCCTGAACCTTCGCTGCCTTGCCGACTCTGCCGCGCAGATAGTACAGCTTTGCACGGCGAACCTTACCGTTGCGAACGACCTCAAACTTGGCAACATTCGGGGAATGTACCGGGAAGGTCTTCTCAACGCCGACACCGTAAGAGATACGTCTGACGGTGACAGACTTATTGATGCCGCTGTGCTTCATAGCGATGATGGTACCCTCGAAAATCTGAATTCTTTCGCGGTTACCCTCCTTGATCTTCTGATGAACACGAACCGTGTCACCAACCTTGAGAACCGGCAGATCGGTCTTGATCTGCTGCTCTGCGAGAACCTTTACTAAGTCCATCGTTTTTTCTCCTCTCAATCATAGACAATCTTGTCTCTCTTAAAACCTCTGGTCCGATCCGCCGTGGAGAAGCGCTCCGGGCACATTTTCTGCGCCGCAGCGGGCCGGTGGCCACGCCCCGTGACCGGGTGGACAGAGGATTGCCCGGTTTCGGTTAATAAGTTTACCATGCTTCGCGTCAAAATGCAAGGAAAAGTTCAAATTTTTCCCGCAGTTGTTGCTTTCATACAAATATGCTATAATAATAGTCCCGCAGCCTGCACGCACTTCATGGTTTTTTCCCTTCTGCCGGCGGGCTGCGAACCTGAAAAAGGAGGATTTTTCCTTATGTGGGCATACGAAAGTGTTTTTTATCAGATTTATCCCATGGGTTTCTGCGGTGCGCCGTGGGAAAACGACGGTGAAACCGTCAACCGCGTGAAAAAAATCGGGGACTGGGCGGAGCATATCACCTCGGTCGGCTGCAACGCGCTGTATCTCTCCCCGGTGTTTGAATCGGACAGCCACGGCTATGACACACGCGATTTCCGCAAAATCGACGGACGGCTGGGTACGAACGCCGACTTTGCCGCTGTCTGCCGCCGCCTGCACGATGCCGGCATCCGCATTGTGCTCGACGGTGTATTCAACCATGTCGGGCGCGGCTTCTGGGCTTTCCGCGATGTACAGCAGAAGAAATGGGATTCCCCCTATAAAGACTGGTTCCACATCAGCTTCGACGGCAATTCCAACTACAACGACGGTTTCTGGTACGAGGGCTGGGAAGGGCACTATGAGCTCGTCAAGCTCAACCTGCGCAATGAAGCGGTCATCCGGCATATCTTTGACTGTATTCGCGGCTGGGTTGAGGAATTTGACATCGACGGTCTGCGTCTGGATGTCGCCTATTCGCTCGACCGCGATTTCATGCGCCGCCTGCGCGCGTTCTGCGACGGATTGAAGCCGGATTTCTTCCTCGTCGGCGAGGTCATGAGCAGCGACTGCAGCCCGTTCCTGCAGGATGATATGCTGCACGCCTGCACGAACTACGACTGCTACAAGGGGCTGTATTCCTCGTTCAACAGCATGAACCTGTTTGAAATCACCCATTCCCTGCAGCGGCAGTTCGGTCCGGAATACTGGACCCTGTACAAGGGCAAGCATCTTCTGTCGTTTGTCGACAACCACGACGTCACACGCGCCGCCTCTATTCTGGAAAATGAAAAGCATCTGCCGCTGATGTACGCGCTGATGGTCGGTATGCCCGGCATTCCGTGCATCTATTACGGCAGTGAATGGGGCGAAAAGGCGGAAAAGCAGCGCGGTTCGGATGCAAATCTGCGACCCTGCTTTGATGCGCCGAAGCATACACAGCTGACGGATTTCATCGCCAGGCTTGCCGCCGCAAAGAAAGGCTCAAAGGCATTGTGCTACGGCGATTTCACCACGCGCCTGCTGACCAACAGGCAGGTTATCTTTGAGCGCGCCTTTGAGGATGAGCGCGTCATGGTCGTCATCAACGCCGACGACCAGCCGTTCACCGCGCATTTCAACGCGGAGGCCGGACGCGCCCGCGACCTCATCACCGGCCGCGTTCATGACTTCGGCGGCGGCTCCGAGCTTCCCCCCTATTTTGCCGCCTACTGGCAGGTCTTTTAAAAGAAATTGCCCAATGCGGCAAACGCGGTTTGTCTGAAAACGCACCGCAGCCGCAATGGTGCGCGGTTGACCGACAATCCCTCTGAAACACAATCACCGCCCGCTCGATTCTGTCATACAAATGGCAGTATCAAAATGCGGGCGGTCTCTTTTTGCCTTCAGGGGGGATTTGTTTTGGATTATCTCATTATTATCGCGGTTACAGCGGATGTCCTGTTCGCTGCAATGGCGTGCGGAACGTCCGGAATCCGAATTCCATGGTATTCCAGCTTGTGTATTTCAGCTGTGAGCAGCGGGTTTCTCCTGCTCACGGCGGCGGGGAAAAATGTATTGTTTGATGATCTGCCTGAGATGCACCTCCGGTTCATCGGTTTTTGTGCGCTCATGCTCATCGGTCTGATGGAGATTTTCGGCGACCGCATTTCGCACGCGATCGAACGGACGGCAAGTCCGCTGCTCGCACCGCTGCGCACCGGTGCAGCTGTCTTTCTCGACCACACGCGCGCCGACAAAGACCATTCCAAGGTGCTGTCGCCGACAGAGGCAATTGTGCTCGCTGTTCCGATTTCCATCGATGCGCTTCTGGGCGGATTCGGCATCTGTGCAAAGGGCGCCGCGCTGCTGCCTGTGCTCGCGTTTGCCCTCGTCTGGAATGATCTTGCCGTGTGGTTCGGCCGCTGGTTTGGCACAAAGCTGCCCATTCCGAGCGAACATGCGCGTTCCATCGTGTGCGGGACCGCACTGATGGCAATCGGCTGCAGCCTGCTGCTGTGAGCGGTTATTCGCCGTTCTCAATGCGCTCCGCAAGCTCCTGCAGTTCCAGCCAACGCTCTGTCCGCGCATCCAGCCGCGCCGCCAGCTCCTCCGCCTGCTCGGTCAGCTGCTGCAGAGCGGCATAATCTGTCGTGTTTTCCAGCTGCTGTGCGTGCAGACCGGCGAGCTCCTGCTCCATCGCCTGAATTTCATCCTCGATGTGCTCCAGCTCATAGCGGTCTTTATAGGTCATGCGCAGCTTCTGTCTCTGCCTCGGGCGCGGCTGTGCGGTCGTTTTTTCCTTCTTCGCGGTCTGCGGCTGCAGCGCCTCCCGTTTTTCAAGATAATCGGCGTAATTGCCCAAATATTCCTGCACCTGTCCGTCCGGGCGGAATTCAAAAATACGCGCGGCAATTTTGTCGAGAAAATAGCGGTCATGGGATACGGCGAGAACCGCGCCGTCAAACTGCTCCAGATAGCTCTCCAGAATGGTCAGCGTCTCGATGTCCAGATCATTGGTCGGCTCATCGAGCAGCAGAATATTGGGCGCACGCATGATGACGCTCAATAAATACAGCCTGCGCTTTTCTCCGCCGGACAGGCTGCCGATGCGTGTCCACTGTGACTCTCCGGAAAACAGGAATGTCTCCAGCATCTGCGCCGCCGAGCGCGTTCCGTCCGGCGTCTGAACCGTCTCCGCAATGCCTCGAATAAAGTCAATGACCTTCTCATTGTCGTCCATATGCCCGCAGTTCTGCGCAAAATAGCCGATGCGAACCGTTTCGCCAAATTCGACCGTGCCGCTGTCCGGCTGTGCCTGACCGGCAAGAATGCGCAGAAACGTCGATTTTCCCGTGCCGTTGCGCCCGACGATGCCGATGCGGTCATCCCGCGCCACTGTCAGATTCAGCCCGCGAATATACGTCTGACCGTCCCAGCTCTTGCAGAGTTCGGAGACAGCAATCGTCTTTTTGCCGAGGCGGGTGGAAATGGACTGCAGCTCGAGCACATCTGCGCTCTCCGGTCCTTTGCGGGCGGACAGCTCCTCAAAGCGTTCGATGCGGCTGCGGCTCTTCGTGCCGCGCGCCCGCGCACCCCGCCGCATCCATTCCAGCTCGCGCCGCAGCAGACTCTGCCGCTTGCGTTCGGATGCCGCGGCACTCGCCTCGCGCTCCGCCTTGCGCGCGACAAATCCCTCATAGTTCTCATCATAGGTGTACAGCTTGGTGTGGTCGAGTTCACAAATCCGGCCGGTGACACGATTGAGAAAATAGCGGTCATGTGTGATGAGCACAATCGCGCCCCGATATGCCTTGAGCCGCTGCTCCAGCCACGCCGCCGTTTCATTGTCGATGTGGTTGGTCGGCTCGTCGAGAATGAGCAGCTCGCTCGGGTTGATCAGCGCAGAGGCGATCGCAATGCGTTTCTGCTGTCCGCCGGAGAGCAGGCGCACGGATTGTTCAAAATCGGTCACACCCAGCTGTGTGAGCAGCGTTTTTGCTTCATAGGCGCGCTCGCGGGCAAATTCTTCATCCGCGCCGCGAAAGACCTGCTCCAGTGCGGAAATATCCTCCGAAAAATCCGGCAGCTGCGGCAGATAGCCGATGCGTGTGCCGTTTGCCACGGTTACGGTGCCGCTGTCCGGCTCCTGCAGACCCGCCAGAATGCGCAGCAGGGTCGATTTTCCCGTCCCGTTGATGCCAATCAGCCCGACCTTGTCGTGCTCCTCAAGCGCAAAGCCGATGTCGTCAAACAGCACCTTTTCTCCCCAGCTGAGCGAAATGTGTTCCGCGTTCAGTATTACCATCGTGCTCTCCCTCCGCAGATTGTTTCTTCACACAGCAAAACCGCCGAAGCGATGTCCGGCGGTCTGCATATATTCCCTGTCTTACAGCGCGTTGACAATATCCTTAAAGCGATTGCCGCGCTCCATAAAGTTTTTGAAGATATCAAACGAAGCGCTCGCCGGCGAAAGCAGCACAATGTCGCCGTCTTCCGCAGCTTCTGCCGCGCCGCGCACGGCCGCCTCGAAATCGTCATACCGTTCGATGGTCAGCTCCTCCGGATTGAAGTTTTCCGCGCCGCGCACGGACGCTTCAATGGCGGGTGCTGTTGAATCCTCGGGATTTGCGTCGATGAGAATCAGACGCTTGACGCGGTCGCAGACAATCGGTCCGAACGAATCATACGGAATCTTTTTGTCGTGTCCGCCGGCCAGCAGAATCACCTTCTGGTCAAAGGCGCGCAGACCTGCCGCGGTCCGCGTCGGGCTGGATGCAATCGAGTCGTTATAGTAGCGGACGCCGTCGCGCGTGCGGACGAGCTCCAGACGATGCTCCACGCCGCCGAACGAATGTGCAACGGAAACCACATCGTCAAACGACACCCTGCCGTGTGTCAGGCAGGTCGCCGCCATGTAGTTCGCAATGTTGTGCGCACCCGGAATGCGAATTTCATCCGCGTTCATGATCTTTCTGCGGCTGCCTCCCTCCGCGTACCAGATGACGCCGTCCTCCAGATAGACACCGTTCTCCACCGGTCCGCGCATGGAAAACTGCAGCAGCTCCACGCCCTCTGCGGGCTGGAAGCTCTGAGAAACCGCGTCATCCGCATTGAGCACCAGCTTGGCGCCCGGCTTCTGATGGAGGAAAATGTTGGTTTTCGCCTGAATGTATTCCGCCATGTCCTTATGGACATCGAGATGATTCGGCGTGACATTTGTGACGAGTGCCGCCGCCGGCGAGCATTCCATATCCATCAGCTGGAACGAGGACAGCTCTACGACCGCAAAATCCTGTTCGTTCATCAGCGGGACATCCGCCAAAAGCGGACGGCCGATATTGCCGCCGAGGTGGCAGGTATAGCCCGCCGTCTTGAGAATTTCACTGGTCAGTGTCGTGGTCGTCGTCTTGCCGTCCGACCCGGTAATGGCGATAATCGGGCAGGGGCAGACCTGCATGAAAACCTCCATCTCGCTGGTAATCAGGCTGCCCTGCTCCCGTGCGCGCACAAGCGCCGGGTGATTGGGGTGCATGCCCGGTGTGCGGAAGATCACATCGCCCGACAGGTTCTGCAGGTATTCATCTCCCACGCAGAACTGAACGCCGAGATCGGACAGACCCTCGTAAATTTCTCCCAGCTCGTCACCGGTCTTGCGGTCGTGCACGGTGACATTCGCACCGGCCTCGAGCAGCAGACTGATGAGCGGCGTGTTGCTCACGCCCATGCCGATGACGGTAACCTGCTTTTCGTTCACCGACTGTAAAAAACGATCAAATGCACTCATTTCACTTGCCTCCGGAGGTTTCGCACACCGGCAGCACGCGCGCCGTATTCTGTGCAAAACCATCGTTCTGTTCTAATTTGTTTACAAACCGCGAAAACCGCCCTGCGGCGGCAATCTTTCGCTGTCCAGCCCGTTTTCCGGGCATTATTTTGCGAAAAAAAGTGAGCAAAGAGTAAGCCGGGTTCTGTCATTGGAACAGCCATCTATCTGGGACGTATGTTGCCACACGCCTCTAGCCACCTTCTCGGAGCGGGCCGGGCAAGCCCTGTGTGCTCCTCTGCGGTGTTGCTGCGGATAGAGTTTACAGAATTCCATAGTTACCTACAGAACTGGTGAGCTCTTACCTCGCCTTTCCACCCTTACCACGGCAAGCCGTGGCGGTATCTCTCTGTTGCACTTTTCCTGGAGTCGCCTCCGGCGGACGTTATCCGTTATCCTGCCCTGCGCAGCCCGGACTTTCCTCATAAACGACCTTTCGGTGCTGTTTACGCGGCTGTTAACTTTACTCACTTCACTTATTATACAGAAATCCGTTGGTTTGTCAATCTCCCCCGGCGGACAGCTCCGGAAACACGCGCTGCAGATACGGCAAAACCAGCGCGGCAAATTCGCCGTCATGACAGCACCAGTTTTCCCGCGAAATCACAAATTGTGTGCCGTCCATGTCCGCGGCATGCACAAAAGCTGCGCCCTCCTGCTCCATGCGCCGGAAATCCTCCGCCCGCACGCAGATCATACGGGAAACCTCCTCGCCGGGTGCAAACTGCGGCGCATCCTGCCGCAGTACATACACATTGGATGTTTCGCGGTCAAAAAAATCGGGCAGCCGCAAATCCGGAGCGCGGTACTGCCCCAGTGCGGTCAGCTGCTCCCGGGTCACACGCAGACCGGTTTCCTCCCGGATTTCCCGGACAACCGCCGTATCCGGCTGCTCCCCTGCGCCGATATGTCCGCCGCAGGCAAGATCATAAAAATCGGGGAAATCGCGCTTCGTGTGCGCGCGCTGCTGAAAATACAGCACCGGCTCGGTCTCTCCGGCAATCCAGCAGTGCACCACCTGATGGAGCAGACCGCGCGCATGCACCTCACTGCGCGGTGCTGTGCCGATGCGCCGCATCTGCCCGTCAAAAATATCCAGTTGCTCTTCCATTTGTTTTCACACTCCCGCCGTCTATCATACCGCAGGACGGCCATCCGCGCAAGCTCAGCAGATTGACACGTGATACAGGGTCATCCAGTGATGCAGCTGCAGGAAATACGCGATGGTCTGCGGCGTCTGCATGAGCTGGCCATACCACGGCTGCGCACGGCTTTCGGTCAGCAGACGCTCGAGCGCATCCTTTTTCACGATATCGAACATGGGCGAGGTGCCTTCGTCCAGCAGCTGGCGCAGGAGATTGGACACGGCCCGCAAATAGGCCGGATTGTGCGTTTTGGGGTACGGACTCTTTTTCCGCGTGCGGATTTCCTCCGGCAGCAGGCCGCGCACCGCCTCGCGCAGCAGACCTTTTTCCAT
>OCVV012883899.1_pt1 | contig 10875 bp, 9 predicted proteins | sample 1539721 | NCBI WGS metagenome assembly OCVV01 (sample SAMN02144230, study PRJEB22623) | gut metagenome | biome: sheep rumen | host: Ovis aries | place: New Zealand
GATCAAAGCAAACTATAAGATAGCACAATTAACCGAAGAGGACCTGCAGCAAAAATATGTGCAGACCGTCATAGACGCAGGTAACCAGGTCAATGAGGCCATGGCAGACTGTGAGACAGCGCGTGAGAAGCAAGGCTACTATCACCGTCAGGTGGAGGTGCTTCATGAGGCATACAAAGGTACTCACGAACTGATGAACAATGGCAAGGCAAGCTACATAGAAGTGCTTACGGCCCAGGAGTCGCTGCTCAACGCCCAGTTGTCAGAGGCTCAGAACCTGTATGATGCCACACAGGCAGTCATAGCACTCTACATCGCCCTTGGCGGTGGAGCGAAGTAACCTCATTTTGTTCTGTTTTTCCACTTTTCAGAAAACTCGCCCATAGGTGTGTTAAAACGAAGTCGGTGGACAGATATGCCAGAACGAGGGTAGAATTTGATAGTGGGGCTGTAAACCGCCAAAAAAGAAAAAGCCGTATTTCCGGAATTCCGGAAATACGGCTTTTTCGGCTAATAGCTATGCTTTTACCATGTAATATGATAGCTTTTACCCCCTAAAACCTATGCTTTTACGATGTAATCCCTATGCTTTTGCACAGTAAAATGATAGCTTTTACATGCCCAAACTGCGCCAAATGAATATTTTTTAAGAAAACTTTACATTTCAGCATTGTTCTATTTCTCCACTAACGGGGTTAGCAAAGGTTTTACTTGGAGGTGTGCTTTTACCTTTATTCAATTCTCATTTTTCACTCGGAGCAACCGTTTTCCTCTCTATCTAACGATGAATTCATCCATCAAAGCAAATACATTTCCACATCAAACCTACTCTTTCAAAAAGTAAATTCAGTGAATTCTCTTTGAACAGCCTATGCTATGTATAGTAAATCTGTCCTGCACTGTTCACAATATTTGTTGCCTTGCTTTTTTATGGTCATCAATTATGTTGCAAAGTTACATTCTTTCCTTGTAGTCATCCAAAGAATCCTATAGCATAACTTGTCTCTGTATTATAGAGGCTATTGACAATTAGCTTGTTTATAGTATTGCAAAAGAGTAGTCATCATGACCAATGAGACCTTTGTTTATTATACTTTTTATGTGTTTCTCAAAGAAGGGGCGACTCGTACAATGCAAAATTTTACTTATGACATCAACATTGAAATCGATAATCCCTAATGACATGGCTGTCATGATGAAATTACTGTTTTTCGTTTGCATATCTATAGCTTCACATATCTCCTCCAAGAAAATATCTTTTTTAGATAATTCATACATCATCAGAATATAATGAGCCAAAGTGTCGCTAGCAATAAGGATGATACTATCTTTCTCAATTGCGAATTTACCATGCCTAAAGCCGGCTTCACTCAAAGGTTCTTTGCAATTAATCAAATATGGAGGAGCATTGAAATCTGATAATTTTGTAAAGGAGTGAAGTAAAATCCCACTTTTACGATTATAGCAGAAGACCACACTATCACCATAGCTAATCCATTGTCCATTATCCCATACAGCAGCCAATGTCGCAAATGATCCCTCATCGTAAAACTTGTTTAGCAAGAGTCCGCCAATATCTTTTGCCTTTATCTCATATTCATTGTAGAAAGGTTCCCAAATTCCATCAATCCATTTATCAAAGATTTCGTAGCTCGTGATGGGCTGATTGGGCAAATGTTCAACGAGATATTTTGACCAGCAATCAGCAAATACGCCCCCACCGCCGGCACCATCCGATATAGCTATTACTTCCTTGCGAGCAATAGCTGCATCTTCATTAATTATGCCTTCTTCGAATTTTCCTATTGAAATTGCTCTCATCGTTGGCTTATATTTGTAGGTGTTCCTATATCCATTAACTGTATCAAAGTCGAGAGGTCTGTATTTGTAGCCATTGCCACGTGTCTTGTGTTCTCCGCATCACCACGCAAGTCACCAATAGGCTGATTGTATCTCGAAGGTAACAAGCTTGACATGTCGTATAGCCATTCTGAATACCTATCTTCATTAAGTTCAGTCTTGCTAATAGGCAGAAGTATTTGCTCTTGGTTGTCAGGTGTAACATGGATATTCCACAATAGTACATTCCCATCATTAGTAAACAGAGCTTTAAGTTCGTTTGCAAGCTGCGTATTCACTTCACGAGGATTAACAATACCATTGAAAGCACCGTCTGTAATGTTGATTATGGTTGGAGGATAGCAGTCTTTTTCATGATGTTCCTTCATCCATTTATCCAAAAGAGTTTTTGCCAAAGTTAGTGCTTTGTCAGCTCTTGTATATTTGCCTGCTGCAACAGGTTCTACCCATTGCACCTTTTCTACTTCCTTCAGTTCTACACCTTTCCTTGTGCGTTTCTCTTCTTTGACAGTAATCTTCTTGAATGGATTGTTCTTCAATTCTTCTGGCGAAACGAAGTCGCGTCCAGCCAAAGTACCATTCCATCCGAAACTTGCATCATCGCCATAACCTATTACGGCAATGTCATAGTAATGTCTTACCTCATTTGTCTTAATGCACCTAAGCACCAGTTCGTTGATCTGGTTATTGACTATTCTTGCTACTGCATCAGCAAGCGTAATGTATTCACCGCGATAATTCAATTTCCGACTCATGGAAATAGACTGGTCTATCATAAAGATAAATGCCGTAGGCGTATTTCTCGTAATCTGAGCGGTGTATGGATTCTTGATTTGCAAAGACTCTGGCTTAGACGGAATAGGTATTCCGAAATTGCCAATATTTTTGATATACTCCAATGGAATAAAGTTCTTCACTAATACCTCTGCCTGGAAGTATGGCTGTTCTTCTTCGTCTAAATCGAAATGCTTACGTGCTTTTACTGATTGGAAATGTATTGTTTTGAAGTCATCAATCGTTCCACCTTTGTTTGCACCGCTTCTTGTGGCATTCATATTGGAATACTTGCTGCTTTTCCAATATATAACCTCTGGGTCTATTTCCAATATTACAGGGTTTGACAGCCTTCCGTCCTGCATTGCCACAAACATCATTGGATGCTGTTTGGTGAAGCTCACTCTTACATAATGCTGTAGTTTGTCTCTTCTGTCAAGTTCTCTCGAAAGCAATCCCCCGCCGGGCTTGGCTATCTTGATGCCTTTGTCTTCACAGTCGCCCCAAGAATACAGCCCACCATTCTTTATGATAGACTCCAAATTGTCTCTGTCCGTAAAGTGGTATAACTTCACTATCTTGTGTTCGTCAAGCACAGCCTTGAACTCCTGCCAATTACTTTTCTTTTCCATAGTCATTTCTTATTAGTCCTTGAACAATTCCAACTGAATAGCAGTATCTCTCCCTACTCTGTTTTGCATTTCTTCTTCTCCGTAAGGATAGATGCCTTCTATGTATGCCTTTATCAAAGAGGCGTGCGACAAGGGTTTTATTGCATTTTCTACGTTTGAATTGGTATCGTAGTCAAGTAAGACGATGGTTTTCCCCTCATTGCTTGCATCCCTCAGTCGCTCTATGATATTGGCTACCTTGTGTTCTAACACCCACTTGTATGTGGGAATGTATATTTGCTTCCTGGCCTCTATATATCCAAGCAATTCTGTTCCGTTCACTCCTTTGCGGTGTCCCAAAGGTTTCCCGAACCGCCGCACTGTGCGTTTGATATTCCTCATTGAATCATTTTCAAACAATCGAATATCCACATCGCAACTTTCAAATACCTTCAGCCCTTGCCAGATAGCCTCAACGCACATGGCGGTATATCCCTCGCTGAATGGCACAGGAATATCCCCATGTGGGTAAAAAGGACTTAGTTTAACCAAGCCGTCTTTCGCTCCACTTGTCACATCTGCCAGTATTGCATTGGGATGTTTCTTCAATATCGTGGCAGGTTTCTTCCGTTTCGATTCAATGATTATCATGGTTTAATTTGTACTACCCAGCGACCTTCTTTTCTTCCACCTTCACGCACAAGTGCCCCCATTCCTTGAAGCATAGCTATTTCACGTTTTATGGTCTTTTCAGAAACCTTGATCTTTTGGGTCATTTCTTGAATGGTTATAGTGTCATGAATTTTCATTTCTTTTAATATAAGCGTCTGACGCTCAGAAAATTCTTTTGGGTCATCTTTTGGGTCTTTTTTCTTTATATGATGACCCTTTTGTAAATTGCTTACATTATTCCTTTGGAACGTCACCTTCACGCCTCCTTCCACATCCTCTATCTTAGGCATGGGCAGTCCTGCACTCTCAAATCCATCAAGAATCTTTTTGTATCCACGTCCCCATGATTCAATGAAACCCGCCTTGAAAAAAGCATAGGCGATGTTTTTGTTTCTTGGGTGCGAAGAATGATGCTTCAATAGTGCTTCTGGCGTTAATCCTTGGGGGAGACTACCCTCATTCCAAATTTCGACATAGTCATCCCATACTCTCATCTGTATTGGCGCCCCCATATAGTCTTTATGAGCGATTGCATTATATAGAATCTCACGTAAGGCAATTTCTGGGACCTCTAATGTTTCGATGCGTTGCATGCCTTCATAGTGGATAGGAGATGTGAAATACTTTGTTCTCAGTATATCCAATACGCGGTCTGTCATCTGAATGATGTTGCCTTCTACCACATCTTGGGTTACCAGATCCGCCTCATTACTCCGGAAACGTCCGATTTTAAATTCCACGCAGGTGAAGTAACGTTGAGGTTTCTTGGCAAAAAGAAGCAGAGCAGCATTTTTTAGTTTACCATCCTCACTTATCAGATTTAGGTTTTCCAATACCGACAGTGTAGAGGCATTTGCATCATCTTCGCTGATACGGCCAGCCTTTATTCCTTTGCGCAGAAAATAATCAATAGAACTTCTGTCCAAATCATCAAGTGTAGCATGGTCATTGGTAATGTCATCCCATGAAAGTCCCATCTTTTTTAGAATAAACTGTTGCAGTGCAGGTCCGTGAAGTTCCTGCATTGTACTTCCGGAACGGTAATAATACTTACCTTTGTAGCTGATTGGTACATTGCTTGGTTCGATAACCACCTCTATGTATTCAAGTCCGTTCTGTTCATATAGGTTCACGTCCACAACAATTCCCATTGTCATGACAATTTTGTTTGGAATATCCTCCAACAGTTTTTCTGTCTGCTTCAGTCCCACCACCTCGTGGCCATCGTTCACGCCAAAGTACATCACGGCTCCCTGCGCATTTGCAAAGCCGCAAATCCACTCTAAATATTTGTCTTGCCAGTTGGATTTATATTCCACATTCTGGCATTCTCTTGTTTCTATCTCGCTCATGTCAAGTGATTATTCATTATTACTTTTCTTGCATTTTTAGTTTTAATGGATGTAATCTTTTTTTCGCATCTTCAATGCCTTTATTCGCGGATTTCTCATACCAATATAGAGCTAAATCATTTTGTTTTTTTTCCCACCAACCATATTCATAACCAATTCCCATGAATAGTTCTCCATAAGCATGGCCTTGATTTGCAGATTTTTCTATCCAGCGATATGCCTCGTATGTATTTTCGTTTACTCCCCACTTGCGAAGGTAACAAATGCCTAATCCAAACTGACCGTTTGGATTTCCTTGTTCAGCAGATTCTGTGCATGATTTATAAATTGTTGTTAAGTCGTTTTCATCATGGTCACTTTTAAATAAAGCCCACAAACAAACTTCTCCAGAATGATAACCTTGGTTTGCTGATTTTATACACCATTCAAATGCCTTTGAGACGTCTTTTTCCGTACCTATTCCTTGCGAGTAGCATATATACAAATTAAGTTGTGCTTCAGCATTTCCTTGTTCTGCGGATTTCATGTACAGTGAGAATGCTTTTTTTACGTCTTTGTCCACTCCTTCACCCCATCCATAACAATGTCCTAATTTACATTGACCATCAGAATTTCCTTTTTCCGCAGCCTTCCTATACCATTCAAATGCTTTAGATAATTTTTTTTCTACTCCGTTGCCTTTACGATAGCAATCCCCTAGTTTGCATTGTGCTTCGGCATTACCTTGATTCGCGGATTTTTGATAGCATTCTAAAGCCTTTGTTTTGTCTTCACTAACTCCAATGCCTTCTTCATAGCAGATACCTAGGTAGAGGTATCCATGATCATTTAAAGAATTTGCTGATTTTTCAAACAATACAAATGCTTTAGATGGGTCTTTTTTTATTCCATGCCCATATAAATAACAACGTCCTAACCTCCATAGACCATCTGGCCACTCTTGTTTAGCAGATTTCAAATACCATTCGAAAGCTTTAGACAAATCCTTGTTGACTCCTATTCCTTCTTCAAAGCAACGCCCTGTATTCAATATACCATCAGGATCATTGTGATTAGCCGATTCACTATACCAATAAAACGCTTTTGACAAATCCTTGTTTGTCCCTAAACCTGTTTCAAAACAATGTGCAACCTCCATTTGGGCTTCAGCATTTCCTTGTTTAGCAGATTTCAAATACCATTCAAAGGCTTTTGATAAATCTGTATTTACTCCAATGCCATGTTTGTAACAAAATGCCAATTTCCTTTGTCCATTAGAGTTTCCTTGTTCTGCAGATTTCAAATACCATTTAAAAGCTTTTGTCCAGTCTTTGTCGACACCCTTACCCATGAAATAAAATACCCCTAATGTCAGTTGTGATTCGGCGTTTCCTAATTCTGCCGATTTTTTGAACAGTTTGAATGCTTTATTATAATCTATCTGTTTTTTTTCTTTTGCCTCTTTACAAAAACCTTTCGCTTGATTATATAAATAAGTTCCATAGGCAGCCCCCGCTTTTGGGTTGCTCAGCGAAAACAATTTGGGAGAAACGAGTGAAAGACTGTTGTTGGCGTATGCAATCATAAATGCCCCTAAAAGGGATTGCATTTCTTTGTCGGTCGTCAATTCCCAAATTGATGTCATTGGCAGACATGAGTGTATACACGCATAGTCATTCTCTTTGAATAACAAAAAATCATTTGAGCAGAAATCGCTAATCAGCTCTGGTTTCAAAGAAAAAGCTTTTAATGCTAATGCTATTAAAGCTATAGAGAAATCGTCGATTCTCTCATCAAACATTTCCTCAGTGCGTGAAGGATAACTAAAATTAGGACTGCCTATTTCTCGGGCTCTCTGTCCGCTCATGGCAGGAACAAACATTCCATCATAATCAACCAATACAATTGAGCCATTTTCCTTCACAAGTAAATTGTCAGGTTTCAGATCACCATGTGCAAATGATTGGGAAAGAAGCCATGTAGCCAACTTACAAAATCTGAAAGTTAGCATCTCCAAAAGAAATGGTTCGTCGAAATTTTCATGGATGTATTTGTCCATGGTTACACCCTCCACCCAATCCATCACCAATATAGGGAACTCCGTTTCTGTAGTTTGTTCTGTATCTACAAACAATTCTTTTTCGTAAAACCAGATGGATGCCAGATAACTTGAAGATATACACTCCAATTCGTTTGCAATAAGCTTGTAACTCTCATTCCTTCCTTCCTGTTCCCTCGTAAAACATTTGACGGCATAGAATTTTCCATCACGTATGTCTTTCATCTTAAACACAACGGCAAAGTTTCCACTTGTCATAATGGGCTGTCCATCATCACCCAATACAGGGCGAAGATTGGTTAACTCTTCGAAGTTGTCTTCCGGCGATTTTATCGCTTCTATGTATTCTGAAATAAGTGGATAATTCATAATCTACAATCCCATTTGTTGTTTAAGCACGTTCATCAGAAATTCCCTACGAAGTATCTCTGCATCCTTCTCCTGCCGAGTTGCATTTGGACAACTCTCTATATTCCGTTTTGTCGAGGCAAGAATATAATCCATAGCTTCACGAGCCTGCTTTTTTGTCACATATTGCCCACCAATCAGTGAGTTAAGAAACTGAGCTGCACCATTTGCATGCTTAGCCATTTCCATGTTGTACTTCAATATTTCTCTTTCGTCAATCATACGCTCTTCTCTATTTTGTATTCAGGGCTGAAATCTGAAAAACCATCTTTGTTAAGCATACTTCTTATATGCCTTTTGCATGAAGCAATTTGTTCCGCCTCTTCACCCTTAATGATTTGTAGAACTTCACTTTTGTAAATGTTTCCATTTACTTCAGCAGTAACTATAATACGTTTTTCCATCTCAAACCTCCTCCATATATATAATTGTTCTTTTCCCCTTTTTTATTTTCTTTATTTGAAAATCTGTTCCTCTTTTAAATGTTACCTGATTTTCATCTCCATGATTAACTATTTTGTATAGCGAACGGGCATTTGTCCCTTCCTTTTTGGGCGTAATAATATACACATTTGTTTTATGTTTCCAATTATCTTTTGTGGTTGTTATGTAATGCGGAGCATGATATATCTCACCTTCTTGAAAATCGACTCTATCATCTATAGTGCAAAATCGATATAATACTTTCCTCTCGTCATATATTGGTGTTTTGTCCAAGACGCGGTCTAATCCTTCACACATTTCTATAATAGGACTATTACGATTCTCATATGAATTCCACTTAAATGCATGAGAAACCCCTCCCAAGAAACAATTTAGCATCAATATTTCAAAATCATCAAATCCTCGCTTTTTCAGAGCAGATGAAGTCTTTCCATTTGGATTATAATGCTTAGCTATATAGCCATCCTCCAAGAATTTAATATCTTCATCCATGTTATCTGGAGCAGATTCACCTATTTGATTAGTTACAAGATATACACTCTTGTGACTTTCTTTATATTTCGTTTCTATATTCAATAATTCTTCTACTGTCATATTTGTCAAATTTGATTAGTCATACAATCCTTGGCCCAATAGCACATATTTTCATCAGAATATCCGATTTTTACGTTCTATTCATAGTGATTTTCGTAATCACTATAGCCATCGTCTCAATAATTGTTTACAAATATAATATCTCTTAAGTCGTTAATCTTAAAATAATAGCACAGGTCAATTTCTAATCAATATTACTTATATAAATTGAGTTCAAATATATTTCTTTTACAATGTTTATAAGATGTACATCTTCTACATGAACACTACTTTTTCTTAGACTGTTATTTGAATTTGACTCTATAGAAGAGTTTTTATTCCCATTATGGCACTACTTTTTTACTATTGGAAAATATTCTGTTATCTCTTTCACATAGTCTTTTAAACTTGTTGTTTAATCTAATAAAAACAGAATCTGAGTCTCCCTTCACCATTTTCATATACAACAATTTCCCTTCAAGTACATTCAATAATTCTGGATGACCTTTTTTAACATGACCTTTCTCTACCTTGTATTTAGGGTAGAATCTTTTATAGGCATCAGAATAGCCATACTTTTCCCAAATGTAAAGTAAACTTCTAATTTCACGAACATATTTTTTTGTGACATTTAGTTTGTCACTAACAATAATTCCTGTTACTTCTTGTCTACTTCCATGTTTCTGCAATCTCGTTTTTTTCTCATTAATGCGAAAGCCTTGTCCTTCAATTACACGAACCAATTCATTCCTAAATTCTCTATTCTTAGCATAAACATAGTGATTTGAACTAAAAGTAATATCATCAGCATAGCGCGTATAATTAAGGCCAAAACGTTTAGCTATACCTGCTAATCTGCGATCAAGAACATCACATATCATATTTGTTATAATGGGTGATGTCGGAGCTCCCTGCGGAAGAATATATGCATACGTATCTTTTCCATCAGCATCTTTACGCTTTTCTCGCATCGTACATAAACCGGCAAGAATATCGGCAATTGCAATGGGGAAGTTAAATGGAGCCAATTGTAATCTTTTCCTCACTTGAAATTGCTCAATACTTGAAAAAAAATCTTTTAAGTCTATATTAAAAACATAATTTTTTGCTTTATGTACATTTGCGTTTGTTACAACAGATCGTTTCTCCACAAAACCCATCGCGTAGTCAGATGGGGAATATATCGCCTTAAACATTTCATTCACAGACTGTAGGATCATCGTAAAAGTTTTATTGACAGGGGCTGAAATTTGGCGAATGCCACCAGATTTCTTTTGTATATTAAAATGTCTATAGCGATATGGTTGGCTGGGATTACAATAGAATTTAAGTTGCTTCATTGTAAACGGATAGAATTTCCCTTCATCCAAGCACAAATTTCGCATTTCATCCAACTTAATGTGATTTAGTAAACTTAGTAAATCCTCTTGCGTTGAAATCCTTGATGCTATTATTTTTATGTAATCCTTTTTCATTCTTATTCAAGAAATAAGTGGTCTTTGAGGTCTGACACTCCAAATCTTTTCTTTATTGGGTCTTTATTGGGCTCTGCCGGAGGGTTGATACGCAGTATACTATTAAAACATTGTTATCTCTCAAATTCCAAAGGATTGAGAGACATCCAGACAAATACGCTGGACATAATTCAAAATGCTTTTGGAGCAAGCAAACTTATCAAAGACCACTTAGTGTTTATCTATGTTTCATTATTAGGGATTTTTTGTTGCCTTGTTCTTGACTATTATTTAGGAACCGCCAGATTCCAGAGCGTCAAGTACAAAGCGTTACGAGTAACGCCTTTCCTATATATAGGTTCTCACTTCAGCTGCCCACCCTGTTGGAGGGCTTCGGTATGAGAACTGCTACAAAGTTACAAAATAATTTCGGAATAGTACAAATATTTCGGAAGGTTTTTTCAAGAAAATTATATGTGTTCGCACACACTATTCTATTTTCTTCTACTTTGACGTGAACTCGACGGTATAAATATATACTCGACTTTCGTAGGTTTGTAGTTAGAAGGAGATAAAGGACAATACGAATGCAGATTCCATCACAGGGTTTACATTTCCTTGTCGAGTCCTGACATTAGGAATTGGTATAAACCCATGAAGCGTATTCCCTTTGTGTCAGTGTATTCCGC
>OCVV011283872.1_pt1 | contig 10868 bp, 9 predicted proteins | sample 1539721 | NCBI WGS metagenome assembly OCVV01 (sample SAMN02144230, study PRJEB22623) | gut metagenome | biome: sheep rumen | host: Ovis aries | place: New Zealand
CAGGATCCTTATCACAATGTTGGACAGGCACACGGACTTTGTTTTTCTGTTAAGCCTGGAATCGATATTCCACCGTCTTTAGTTAATATATATAAAGAACTTCAGGATGACCTTGGATGCTACATTCCAAATAATGGTTATCTTGTTAAATGGGCGAAGCAGGGTGTGCTTCTTCTTAACACTGTTCTGACAGTTAGAGCTCATGAAGCTAATTCTCATAAAGGGAAAGGCTGGGAGACATTTACAGATGCAGTTATAGACGTTCTGGGTAAAGAGGACAGACCTATCGTATTTATACTTTGGGGTTCGCCTGCACAAAAGAAAGCGGCAGGACTTAAGAATCCAAAGCATCTTATACTTAAGGCACCTCATCCCAGTCCATTATCGGCTTATAGAGGCTTCTTTGGAAGTAAGCCTTTTAGTCAGACTAATGAATATTTGAAAGCCAATGGTCTAAGTGAAATAGACTGGCAGATTGAAAATATATGAGTGAAATAAGGTTAAATAAATTTATAGCCTCTATGACAGATATATCCAGAAGAGGGGCTGATAAACTTATCGAACAGGGTAAGGTAAGCATTAACGGCAGAAAAGCTACTGTCGGCATGACAGTTAATGATAACGACGAGGTAGTAGTTGATGGTAATCCACTTGGCCATAATACTAAGAAGGTTATTCTGGCATTCTATAAGCCTGTTGGAGTAACTGTTTCCAAGAAGGATGATCATGCCAAGGTACTAATAGGTGATATTATAGATTATCCACTGCCTTTAACTTATGCTGGAAGACTTGATAAAGATTCGGAAGGTTTGATACTACTAACTAACGATGGGGACCTTATTAATGACCTTATGAAGGGTGCTAACCATCACGAAAAGGAATATGTAGTAAAGCTTGATAAGAAGCCAGAAGATGGGGCTATTTCAAGACTTGAAAAGGGTGTATATCTTCCTGAACTTAAGATTAAGACAAGACCATGTAAGATTAAGAAGATATCTGATAAAGAGTTTATGATGGTTATAACTCAGGGGCTTAACAGACAGATTAGACGTATGTGGGCGCTTGAGGGATGCAAGGTTATAAAACTAAAGAGAACCCGTATAGAAAACATCAAACTTGGAGGGCTTAAGACTGGCCAGTATAGAGAACTTAGTCCTGATGAAGAAAATAAACTTAGAAGTATAATTACTAAAAATTAAGCATAAATATCACGCAGTAAGGAAGGTAAAAACATGGACTCATTTTTAAAGAAGGTTGACTTTTTCAAAGGCAACAAACCAGAAGATATTGTAAAGGAGTATGGAACACCTCTTTATGTTTATAACGAGGATATTATCCGTGACAGGATGCACAAGGTAACACAGGTTATTAAGAAGTATCCTCTTACAGCTAACTACTCAATTAAGGCTAATACTAATATTCATATCTTAAAGATGGGATATGAAGAAGGAATCAATGCTGATGCAATGAGCCCAGGAGAAATCGAGATGCTCCTTAAAGCAGGCTTTGAAAGCGATAGAATCTTCTTTGTACCTAATAATGTTTCCAGAGATGAACTTGAATATGCTGTTAAAAAAGGCATTATGACAAGTTTAGACAGCCTTGATCAGCTTGATTTATATGGACAGGTTAATCCAGGCGGCAAATGCGCTGTCAGACTTAACCCAGGCGTAGGTGCAGGTCACCATGAGAAGGTTGTAACAGCTGGTAAGAAGACTAAGTTTGGTATTGCTGAAGAAGATGTAGATAAGATTTTTGAAATTGCTAAGAAGCATAATCTTACAATTGCTGGTATTAACCAGCATGTTGGTTCATTATACATGGATCCAGAACCATTCTTAAAGGCAGTTGAAAATTTCCTTAGACTTGCTAAGAAGTTTGAAAAACTTGAATTTATCGACTTTGGTGGTGGATATGGTATTCCTTATCACAAGCTTGATGACGAGCAGGAATTCGATATGGAAAGCTTCTCAAAGAGATTTGAACTTCTTCTTGATAAGTTTGTTGAAGAATATGGTTATGCTCCGTTATTCAAGACAGAGCCAGGTAGATACTGCGTAGCTGAAGGTGCTGTTCTTCTTGGCCGAGTTAATGCTACAAAGCATAACTCAGGTAAGAAGTATGCTGGTACAGATATAGGTATGAATGTTCTTGTTCGTCCTTCTATGTATGATTCATGGCATGATGTAGAAATTATCAGAGACAACCAGGTTGTTTCAAGAGATAACCTTAGCGAGATTACAGTAGTAGGTAATATCTGTGAATCTGGTGATATCTTAGCAAAAGACAGAATGCTTCCTGAGATTAAGCAGGGTGACCTTGCTTGTATTCTTGATGCAGGTGCTTATGGTTATTCAATGTGCTCTTCATATAACTCAAGACCACGTCCAGCTGAAGTACTTATTACAAAAGATGGTCAGGTTAAGCAGATAAGAAGACGTGAGACTATTGAAGATCTTATGAGATTATTTTAATTCGCATGATAGTATAGCGAATTTATAAATATAAAGTAAATTAGGGGATGGAATTATATGACATACGATAATAAAAAGGTTCTTGTAGTAGAAGATGACGACATGAACAGGATGCTTGCCACTATGTCACTTGGTGAGTATGATATTACTCCAGATGAAGCAGCAGATGGTAAGCAGGCGCTTGATATGTTTTTAGCTTCTCCAGAAGGAACATATGACCTTATCATGATGGATGTTATGATGCCAGTTATGGATGGAATAGAATCTACTAAGAATATTAGAAAATCTGGTAGAAGTGATAGTGACCTTCCGATTATAGCCATGACTGCTGAAAGTGATGAGAATGAAATTCAAAGATTTATTCAGGAGGGGTTAACAGATTATATAGAAAAACCTATGGAAATGGAAAATCTTGAATGTATTCTTAGTAAATATTTGGGGTAAAGATGAAAATAGGATTTTTTGACTCAGGTATAGGAGGTTTATCCCTGGTTGGATATGCAAGGACAAAACTACCTGATGCAGATTTTATATTCTATGCCGATACAGATAATGTGCCGTATGGTACAAAAACAAAGGAAGAGATAACAGCTCTTTCAGATAAAGCAGTAGCATTTTTGATTTCTAAAGGTGCAGGAGCTATAGTTATTGCTTGTAATACGGCAACAAGCGCAGCGGCTCCTTATCTAAGAAGTAAATATAATATTCCGATTATCGGTATTGAACCGGCTGTAAAGCCAGCAGTTAAGATTCCAGGTCATAAAAGAATCCTTGTTATAGCGACTCCTTTTACTGTAAGAGAAAAAAAACTACATGACTTGGTTGACAGAGTGGATATTGAACATAGGGTAGATATGCTTCCAACTCCTGAGCTGGTTAAATTTGCGGAACAGGGAGAATTTGATTCTGATAGGGTAAAAATATATCTTGAAGATTGCTTTAAAGATTTGAATAAAGAAGATTACTGTGCAGTAGTTTGTGGCTGTACTCATTTTATTCATTTTAAAAAACTTTTCATAGATATATTTGGACCGGATATTACAGTGCTTGATGGAGGAAAGGGAACGGTTAATAACCTTTGCAGACATCTTAAACAAGATGGATATCAGGATACAAGGGGAAAGACTGGAAAGACAACATATTACAGATCAGGTAGAGAAGTAACGGATAAAGATACTTTGGAATTCTACCAGATGGTTATAAAACATGCTGCAGAATAATTTGCTTGTCAAATGTTATGCTTTGTGATATTATATCTCATGTTTGAGACTTTTTAGTAAGTTTGGAGGACATAAAAATGCTTAGAACAATACTTACAATCTTATTTATACTAGTAAGCGTTGCTTTATCTATATTAGTTTTAATGCAGGAAGGCAAGACCCAGGGGCTTGGAGCAATAAGCGGAGCAGCTGAAACATATTGGGGAAAGAACAAGGGACGTTCAATGGAAGGTGCACTTGTAAAGATTTCCACAACACTTGCTGTACTTTTCATAGTACTTGCTCTGATTCTTAATATTGCTAGAATCTAATTGTTAAGAACTGGTTAGCACTCCTGTAAAAAAGGAGTGCTTTTTTTGTGCAGGGGATTTTTATTGAATCTCTTATATGGGGAAAAATATGAGTAAAGATATTAAAAAAGTAAAAGCTAAAGATCTTGATATACATGGCAATCTTAAGTCAGATAAGCCAGGTAAGAATAAATCAAAGTCTAAAGCTAAAACATCTAAGAAAACAGATAAAAAAGAAAATGAGAAAACAAAAAAAGAAGATAAAGCTTCTGTAAAATCTTTAAAAGAAATAAAGAAGTCAGCTAAAAAGGGAAATAAGAAAAGTTCAAAAATTGAATCACTTATTTTTACAGGTACATTTATTAGTAATAGTAAGGGATTTGGCTTTGTAGAGGTAGAAAATCTTGATGAAGACCTTTATATTCCAGCTGACTATACCTTAGGGGCATTTCATCTAGATACTGTAGAGGCACAGCTTTTATCTAAAGGTGTAACTGGTGGCAAGCGTATAGAAGCCAGAATTACTAAGATAATTGACCATAATATGGAAGAGGTAGTTGGTACTTTCCAAAAGTCTACTAATTACGGCTTTGTTGTTCCTGATAATGCTAAACTTAACTGCGACATCTTTATTCCTAAGGAAAAGACTATGGGAGCTATGGATGGTCATAAGGTTGTTGCCAAGATATATGATTATGGAAGAAAAGGTAGAAATCCTGAAGGAGAAGTAAAAGAGATAATTGGACACATCTCTGATCCAGGAGTAGATATTCTTTCTATAGTTCGAGGCTTCGATATTCCTAATGTATTTCCTGATAAGGTTATGAAGCAGGCTGAGCGTATTGAACTAACTATAAGCGAGGCTGATACATACGGCAGAGAAGATTTAAGAAGTCTTCCTATGGTTACTATAGATGGCGACGATACAAAGGATATCGATGATGCTGTAAGTCTGGTCACAAAAGGCGAGGATTATATACTTGGCGTACATATTGCTGATGTATCAAACTACGTTCAGGAAAGCAGTGCTTTAGATAAGGAAGCTTTTTCAAGAGGTACAAGCGTATACCTTGTAGACAGGGTTATACCTATGCTTCCAAGAAGACTGTCCAATGGTATATGTTCTCTTAATGAGGGCGAAGACAGACTTGCCATGAGCTGTATCATGACTATTAACAAGAATGGTGAAGTAATAGACTATAGAATAGTAGAATCTGTTATTAATGTTAATAGACGTATGACATACAACAAGGTTCTTAGTATTCTTCAGGATAAAGACGATAAATTAAAGGAGGAGTATGCTGAATTTGTCCCTACATTTAGGGAGATGGACAAGCTTGCCAAGATTCTTAGAAAGAGAAGAAAGCAGAGAGGTTCTATAGATTTTGACCTTCCAGAGTGCAAGATTGAAGTTGATGAGAATGGTAAACCAGTATCTATTAAGCCATATCTTTCTAATGATGCTACCAAGCTTATAGAAGAGTTTATGCTTGTTGCTAACGAAACTGTAGCCAAGCATGCTACCTTACTTAATATGCCTTTTTTATACAGAATACATGAGTCTCCTGATATGGAGAAGATTGAGAAACTTGCAGCATTTATCGAAGGTTTTGGACTATATCTAAAGAGTGATAAGGATGGTATCCATCCATCAGAGATTCAGAAGCTTCTTGCAAGGGTTATGGGTAGAGACGAAGAGAATCTTATTACAAGAGTTGCTCTTAGAAGTATGATGATGGCCAGATATTCACCATATAATGAAGGGCATTTTGGTCTTGCTGTTAAGTATTATACCCATTTTACTTCTCCTATAAGAAGGTATCCTGACCTTATGATTCACAGAATTCTTAAGGATGAGATTAGAGGTAGACTTACAGATAGGAAGAGAGAGCATTATAAACAGATTCTTGAAGGTATTGCAAAGCAGTGTTCTGATAGAGAGAAGCGTTCAAGAGATGCAGAGCGTGAAACTGATAAGCTTAAGAAGACAGAATATATGGCTGAGCATATTGGTGAAGAGTTTGAAGGTATCATAAGCTCAGTAACTAACTTCGGTCTTTATGTTGAGCTTCCTGATACATGTGAGGGACTTGTTCATATATCAAAGATTGAGGGAGATTACTTCTACTTTGATGAAAGTCGCTACCAGTTAGTAGGCGAAAGAAGCAAGACTACATATAGACTTGGAGAGAAGATTAAGATAAAAGTGGAGAAAGCAGATATTAACCTTAAGACAGTTGATTTTGTTATTGTAAAGGCTTAATATGTTAGAAGTGCTTATGCTAGCGGCATAGGCAGAATAGGTGATTAAAGTGAGTACTAAACAGGGCGAAGAAAACAACAAGCTTGTTGCCAATAATAAAAAAGCATATCATGAATACTTTATTGAAGATAAGTATGAAGCTGGACTTGCCCTTTGCGGTACTGAGGTAAAGTCACTTAGACAGGGCAAGTGCAGTATAAAAGAAGCTTATATTAAGATAGACAAAGGTGAGGTCTATATTATAGGTATGAATATAAGCCCTTATGAAAAGGGTAATATATTCAACAAGGACCCTCTTAGAGTCAGAAAGCTTCTTCTTCATAGCTATGAGATTAACAAGCTCATAGGTGGAAGTAGTGAACAGGGCTATACCATTATGCCTCTTGCTGTATATTTTAAGAATGGTAAAGCTAAGATTCAGATAGGCCTTGCAAAAGGTAAGAAGAATTATGATAAGAGGCAGGAAATAGCCAAGAAGGACATGCGTAGAGAAACTATGCGTCAGTTCAAGGTTAAAAATTTATAAGGGCTTGACAGGTTTCGACGGGGAATTTTAAGCCAAAGAAGCTATCCGCACGGGATGCGTTAAATTCCAAATTAAATATAATCGCTGAAGATAATTTAGCATTCGCTGCCTAAGGGCAGCGTGTCCTCCCTAGTGCACCTACACATTAGGAACAGGGCATCAGTCTTGTAGGAAACGCTTTTGCAAAGCTTTGAGCAAAAGGCAGTATTATGAAGCTACTAAAGCCGCATCCGGTGTCTTTGACGGATCGGTGGAGGGAATGTCAATCCAGAGACTATGATAGTAGAAGAGTGGTAGCGAATTTTTCGGACGGGGGTTCGAATCCCCCCAGGTCCACTATACAAGTTTTTGAAGAACATCTGTCCATAAAGGTGTTCAATATTAGGAAGACGCTTAGGAAGATGAAGCTGTTTAGTAAAAGACATAAAAAGCTAAATATTTTCTTAATTTCATTTCTTGCGCTAATCGCGCTGGTAATCGGTTTTTTTGTATACATTTATAATCAGGCTTACCATAAGGTAACTATAGAATGTGGTTCCTCAGTATCAGCCTGCGACCTTATGAAGAATGGGGATAGTAAGGCTTCTTTTGTTGACCAGTCCCTTGATATAGCGTCTATGATGCCAGGTGAGTACAGCGTAGAGGTTAAATCTGGCTTCTATATTCATAAGATTAAAATAGTAATTCAGGATACAGTTGCTCCATCTGCTTCAGCTAATAATGTATGTTTATCTCTTGGGGATAGTGTAGGCCCGGAGGCATTTGTAAGTGATATAAATGATGCAACACCAGTAACGGTTGCATTTGCATCTAATCCTGATACATCTAAGGTAGGAAATAGTCAGGTTTCTATACTACTTACTGATACATCTTCAAATTTAACTAATCTTACTGCAAGTCTTGATATAGTTCCTTTTAAAACCAAAGTAGAAGTAGAAGCTGGAAGTAAGTCTGTAGCCAAGTCTGATTTTAGTCTTGGGGAGGACGACTTTGAAGTTGTAACTGACTTAGCTTCTATATCTATGAACTCGGTATCTGATAATAAAATCGCTATTAACTATGCTGGAAAAGAATATGTAGTTACACTTTCTGTTGTAGATACAGTAGCACCAGATGTTAAGTTTAAGAATATAGATGGATATATGGGAGCTGATTATACAGCGTCTGACTTTGCTGTAAGCAGCAATGATGCTACCAAGATTAGCTATAGTTTTGAAGAGGATTATGACAAGGCTTCTTATGACCAACAGAATCTTGTAGTTATAGCAACTGATGAAGGTGGAAACAGCGTTAAGGGTGAGGTAACACTTAAGTTAAAAGATGACACGGAGCCTCCTATCCTTGAAGGTGTACATGATATATATGTATATCAGGGCAATTCTGTTTCTTATAAGGATGGAATCACAGTATCAGATAACTGTGTAGAGAAGATTAAATTTGAAGTTGATGCAGCTTCTGTTAATACAGATGAGGTAGGTACTTATCCAGTAACCTATACTGTAACAGATGTTGGTGGACATACTGTAAGTGCCAGCTGCAATGTTATCGTTCAGGAAAGAGAATATGATATGGACGAAATCAATGCTGCTGCAGATGCTATACTAGCAGAGATTATTACTGATGATATGACTGACAGGGATAAGGCCTGGGCTATATATTCATATATCAGAGGTCATATGTACTTTATAGATGATTATGTTGAAGGTTCATATATTAAGGCCTGCTATGATGGCGTAGTTTGCTGGAAGGGTGATTGCTATGTATATGCCTGTACAGCGCAGACTCTTCTTACCAGAGCAGGTATTAAGAATATGATGATAAGTAAGATTCCAACCAGAAGACATCACTACTGGAACCTGGTTGATGTTGATGGTACCGGCTGGTATCACTATGATACAACACCAAGAGCAGAGGAAAATCATCCAACATTCTTCTTAAAGACAGATGCTGAGATGATGGAATATTCACACGCTCATTACAACTGCTTTAACTATGATAGAGAGGCTTATCCTGAGATTAACTAACATACAATCTGTTTTTAGGAATATAATCTAAAATGTTGGTTTCAGAAAAAAGCAAGGGAATAAATCGAATATAAGATGGATAAGAAAGTACTTGGCGTAATAGGCGGTCTAGGGCCTATGGCAACTGCATATTTCTTAAGACTGGTTACTGATATGACTGATGCAGAAACAGATCAGGAGCATATAGAAACTATAATAATATCAAGACCAGCCACTCCAGACAGAACTAGCTATATACTAGGTAAGTCAGAGAATAGTCCACTTAGTGAACTAATTCGTATGGAAGATGATGTTTGTAAGATGGGGGCTAAGGTTATAGCTATGCCTTGCATAACTGCTCATTATTTCCAAAAGGAACTTGATGATAATCTTGGCAAATATCCTGGGACATGTTTTATAGATGGTCTTTATGAGACAGCTCATTATCTTAAAGAGCACGGCATAAAATCCTGTGGTATTATGGCAACAGACGGAACTATAGAGTCTAATCTTTTTCAGCATACATTTGAAAAAGAGGGAATACAGAGCCTAGTTCCTTCAAAAGAACTACAAAAAGTAGTTATGGATATAATATATGAATATGTAAAGAAGGGGCTTAGACCTAGAAAAGAAGACTTTGATAAGGTTTACAGTCATCTTAAAGAGGCAGGTGCTGAGATTATTCTTCTTGGCTGTACAGAGCTTTCTATGATAAAAAGAGACCTAGGTGTATCAAGCGACGTTCTTGACGTACTTGAAGTACTTGCTAGAAAATCTGTTATGGAATGCGGAAAACTTAAAGAATCATATAAGAACATATAGGAGACTAAGCATGCAGAACAATGTTCTTGATTATCTGGACAATATAGTAAAAATAAAACCTGATAAGGTGGCTTTCGCTAATGACAGCTTTAGCTTGACATTTAGTGAAGTATATAAAGAAAGCAGAAGCCTTGCCTCATATATTGCTGGAAAGGGTATATATAAGAAGCCTGTAGTTATCTTTATGAACAAGCATCCAAGAGAGATAACAGCTTTCTTTGGTGTAATATATAGCGGCTGCTATTATGTTCCTATTGATGAGGAGATGCCGGCAAGCCGTATAGATCTTATTCTGGATAATGTTAAGTCGCCACTTATAATCTGCGATGAGGATACTATAGAGAAGGCCAAGGCATTTAATTCTGATGCAGAAACTGTACTTTATACAGATGTTATCAAAACAGATATCGATGATGAGACATTAAAAGCGATTGCTTGTAAAGCTATAGATACAGATCCAATCTATATAGTATTTACTTCAGGTTCAACAGGTGTTCCTAAGGGAGTATGTGCCTGCCACAGAAGCGTTCTTGATTATATCGAGCAGCTTTCTGAGACACTTGAATTTAACGAGGATACTGTATTTGGTAATCAGACACCGCTTTACTTTGATGCCTGTCTTAAGGAGGTTTATCCAACACTTAAGTTTGGAGCAACTACATATCTGATTCCAAAGAGCCTCTTTATGTTCCCAGTAAAACTTGTAGAATTTATAAACGAGCATAATATTAATACAATTTGCTGGGTAGTATCAGCCCTTACTATGATATCTGCTTTTGGAACATTTAAGACAGTTGTTCCTAAGACTCTTACTAATATAGCATTTGGTAGTGAAGTATTTCCTATTAAGCAGTTCAATATGTGGAGACAGGTCCTTCCTCATGCTAGATTTACAAACCTCTACGGACCTACAGAAGGCACTGGTATGTGCTGTTATTATAAGGTTAATAGAGAGTTTGAGCTTGATGATGTTATTCCTATTGGTAGACCATTTAAGAATACTGAGATACTTTTATTAACAGAAGATGGCAAGCTTGCAGAGGATGGTCAGCCAGGTGAGATATGTATTAGAGGTACAGGTGTAACTCTTGGTTATTATAATAATGAGGCAAAGACTAAGGAGTCATTTGTACAGAATCCTTTAAATACTTTCTATCCAGAAATTATTTACAAAACTGGTGATATAGGTAAGCTTAATAACTATGGTGAACTTGAATTTGTTTCAAGAAAGGACTACCAGATTAAGCATATGGGGCATAGAATAGAGCTT
>OCVV011340944.1_pt1 | contig 10865 bp, 20 predicted proteins | sample 1539721 | NCBI WGS metagenome assembly OCVV01 (sample SAMN02144230, study PRJEB22623) | gut metagenome | biome: sheep rumen | host: Ovis aries | place: New Zealand
ATTACATGAAAATTGTTTCTTTAGCAAAAGAAGTACTATAAGAGGAGGATAAATATGAACTTTAAAGTAGGAGATGAAGTTGTAGTTATCACTGGTTCTGACAAAGGTAAAAAAGGAAAAATTATTAAAACATTAAAAGATGAAAACAAAGTTGTAGTTGAAGGTGTTCATGTAGTTAAGAAACATGAAAAAGCAACTGCTCAAGCAACAGGTGGAATCATTGAAGTTGAAGCACCAATCGCTGCATCTAATGTTATGATCATTGATCCTAAGACTAAAAAAGGAACTAGAATAGGACATACAACAGATAAAAACAATAAAAAAATCAGAATAGCAAAAAAATCAAACGAGAAGCTTGATTAATTGGAAGGAGGGTAACTATGAACCGCCTAAAAGAGAAATACTTAAATGAAGTTGTTCCAAGTTTACAAGAAAAATATAATTACAAGTCAATTATGGCTGTTCCAAAATTAGAAAAAATCGTTATTAATATCGGTGTTGGTGATGCTACACAAAACTCTAAATTAATAGATGCTGCAGTAGCTGATCTAGCAAAAATTTCTGGACAAAAACCAGTTGTTACAAAAGCTAAGAAATCAATCGCTGGTTTCAAAGTAAGAGAAGGACAAGCAATTGGATGTAAGGTTACTTTAAGAGGAGAAAATATGTATAACTTTATGGATAAGTTAATATCTATTTCATTACCTCGAGTAAGAGATTTCCGTGGAGTTAGTGCTAAAGCTTTCGATGGTAGAGGAAACTATACTATGGGAATTAAAGAACAATTAATCTTCGGAGAAATTGATTACGATGATGTAGTAAAAGTACGTGGTATGGATATCGTATTCGTAACTACAGCAAAAACTAATGAGGAATCATTCGATTTATTAAACGGACTTGGAATTCCTTTTAGAAAGTAAAATGGGAGGAAAATTATGGCAAAGAAAAGTATGATAGTAAAGGCTAATAGACCACAAAAATTCAAAGTACGTGAATATACTAGATGTACTAGATGCGGTCGTCCACACGCAGTTATGAGTAAATTCGGAATCTGCCGTATTTGCTTCCGTGAATTAGCTTACAAAGGACAAATACCAGGGGTTAAGAAATCTAGCTGGTAATTGGAAGGGAGGATATAAGATGGCAGTAGTAACAGATACAATTGCAGATATGTTAACTAGAATTCGTAATGCTAATCAAATGCGTTATGAAGAAGTTAAGGTTCCTGCTTCAAATATTAAAAAAGAAATCGCAAGAATTCTTAAAGATGAAGGATTCATTAAAGATTACAAAATCGAAAATGATGATGCTCAAGGAACAATCGTATTAACATTAAAATATACAGCTAAGAAAGAAAGAGTTATCACTGGATTAAAGAGAATCTCTAAACCAGGATTAAGAGTATATGTTAAATCAGACGAAGTTCCACAAGTATTAAACGGATTAGGAATAGCAATTATTTCTACATCAAATGGAATTATGACAGATAAAGAAGCTCGTAAACAAAATGTAGGTGGAGAAGTTTTAGCTTACATTTGGTAATAAGACAAAGATAGTTTGAAACCCGTGAAAACGGTAAATTTAAAATGAGATATAGGAGGTGTCATTATGAGCCGTATTGGAAATCGTATAATTAGTATTCCTGAAGGTGTTACAGTTGAAAACGTTGATAACGTAGTAACTGTTAAAGGACCAAAAGGAACACTAACACAACCAATGTTAAAAGGTATTTCAATGAAAGTTGAAAATAACGAAGTTACATTAGAACGTGCTAATGAAAATGTAAAAGCTATGCATGGAACAATGAACTCAGTTATCAACAACATGATCATTGGAGTAACAAAAGGATACGAAAAGGGATTAGAGATCGTTGGTGTTGGATATCGTTTCAATGTTCAAGGATCAAAATTAACAATCAACGCTGGTTATTCACATCCAGTAGTAATCGATGTACCAGCTGGATTAACAGTTGAATCAGTAAGTAATACTGAAATCACTATCAAAGGTATTGATAAAGTATTAGTTGGAGAATTCGCTGCTAACGTTAGAAAAGTAAGACAACCTGAACCATACAAAGGTAAAGGAATTCGTTACAAAGACGAACATATTCGTCGTAAAGAAGGAAAGAAAGCTGCTTAATAGGTAGGAAGGAGAAAAGATTATGATAAAGAAAGAATCTCGCAATAGTATGCGTGTAGTACGTCATGAAAGAATTCGTACAAACATCACTGGAACAAGTACTACTCCAAGATTATGTGTATTTAGATCAAACAAAGAAATTTATGCACAAATTATTGATGATGAAACAAGAACTACTCTTGTATCTGCTTCCTCATTAGATAAAGACTTAAAACTTAAAAACGGAAGTAATGTAGAAGCAGCAACAGCTGTTGGAAAAGCAATCGCTGAAAAAGCTAAAAAAGCTAAAATTACAAAAGTAGTATTTGATAGAGGTGGATACCTTTATCACGGACGTGTAGAAGCACTAGCTAATGCTGCACGTGAAAATGGATTAGAATTCTAATAGGAGGGTATTATGGCAGAAAGAAAAATGAAAGAAAACAATGACAAACTATTAGAAGAATTAGTAATTGATGTTAAAAGCGTTGTTAAAGTTAACAAAGGTGGACGTCAAAGAAGATATTCTGCTATAGTAGTTGTTGGTGACCGTAAAGGTAAAGTTGGATTAGGTATCGGAAAAGCAAATGAAGTACCTGATGCAATCAAAAAAGCAATTCAAGATGCTAACAAAAATATGATCACTATACCTCTAATCGATGGAAGAACAGTTGCACATGAAGCAATCGGACATGCAGGAGCTGCAAGAGTTATTATTAAACCTGCTGCTGCTGGTACTGGAGTTATTGCTGGTGGATCAGTTCGTGCTGTATTAGAATTAGCAGGTGTTCGTGATGTTGTCTCTAAATCACTAGGAGCAAGAACAAAATTAAATATGGCTACAGCTGCAATGAATGCATTAAAGTCAATTAAGACTGCTGAACAAGTTGCAGAACTTCGTGGTAAAACAGTAGAGGAGATATTAGGATAATGAAATTAAATGAATTACAAAGAAATATCGGTGCTACTCATGCTAAAAAACGTGTAGGACGCGGATCAGGTAGTGGTCTTGGTAAAACATGTGGTCGCGGACAAAAAGGACAAAAAGCACGTAGTGGGGCTAGCATTAACCCAGTATTTGAAGGTGGACAATTACCTTTATACAGAAGAATTCCAAAAAGAGGATTCTCAAATCATATGTTTAAAACAACTTATGCTGTAATTAACTTAGACGAATTAAACGTTTTCGAAGATAATACAGTAGTTACTCCAGCATTATTAAAAGATGCAGGAATTGTTAAAAAAGAATTAGATGGGATCAAGGTTTTAGGAAATGGTAAACTTGAAAAGAAATTAACTATTCAAGCTAACAAATTCTCAAAATCTGCTTTAGAAAAGATTAAAGAGGCAGGAAGTAAAGCTGAGGTGATCTAATATGTTTAAGACATTGAAGCAATTATTTACTCCAACAAATAAAGACTTACGTCAACGTATTTACTTTACTCTAGGAGCATTAATAATCTTCATATTAGGTATATCTATCAGGGTTCCAGGAACAAAAGATTTAACAAGTAGTCTAGGATTTCTAGAATTACTTAATACCATGGGTGGAGGAGCTTTAAAGAACTTCTCAATATTCGCTCTTGGTATCATGCCTTATATCACAGCATCTATCGTGATGCAATTATTACAAATGAATATCGTTCCAGCACTTACTGAATTAAGTAAGCAAGGGGCAACTGGTAGACAAAAAATTAATCAATATACTAGATATGCCGGTATTGCATTTGCATTTATTGAAGGATATGCATTTGCATTCTCATTCTTAGGTGAAAGTGCAACACCACTTAAATATCTATATATTGCTACAGTTCTAACAGCAGGAACTTCATTCCTATTATGGTTAGGAGATCAAATTACTCAAAAAGGATTAGGAAATGGATCAAGCTTAATTATCATGGCTGGTATTGTTGTTACATTACCTCAAATGTTCATTGATGCTTTTACAGGACTAATTGATTTTACAGGTACAACTCAATTAATCACTTTAGGAGTTATTAAATTCTTAATATTTGTAATAATCTATTTTGCAATAGTTATTGGAATGATTTTCGTTCAAGAATCTGAAAGAAGAATTCCAATTCAATATGCAAATAAATCATCTAGTGCATATGGCAGTGCAGCACAAAGCTTTATGCCAATAAAGCTAAACTCTGCAGGAGTTATTCCTGTAATCTTTGCATCAAGCCTTATTTCAGTGCCTGGATTGATTGCTCAAATTATAAAGAATGATACATTTACATTAATTGTGCAAAAATATTTAACAATGACAACTCCAGTAGGATTTGCATTATATATGTTATTTATATTCTTCTTTGCATATTTCTACACATTCATTCAATTAAAACCAGATGAATTTGCAAAGAATTTACAAGAAAATGGAGGTTACATCCCAGGTATTCGTCCAGGGGATGATACTGAAAAATATGTATCTAAAGTATTATCAAGATTAACTGTGCTTGGTGCAGTATTCTTAATAATAATTGCTGGTTTACCAATCATTTTCTCAAAATTAACAAGTTTACCAACATCAGTTTCAATTGGTGGAACAGGATTATTAATCGTTGTTGGTGTTGCACTTGAAGTTTATAAACAACTTGAAGGTAGCATTTTAACAAGAAGTTATAAAAGAGGATATAGTAGAAGGTAATAAAATGAAAAATATAATGTTCATAGCACCACCTGCTGCTGGAAAAGGTACTCAAGCCGAATTGGTTGTGGAAAAATATCATATTCCTCACATTTCTACTGGAGATATCTTAAGAGAAATTTCCAAAGAAGATAGTGAACTAGGACAGTATGTATTTGAAACATTAGCGGCAGGCAAGCTAGTAAAAGATGAAATTACTTATCAATTAATAGAAGAGAGATTATCTCGAGATGATTGCAAGAATGGTTATATTATTGATGGTTTCCCAAGAAACTTAGATCAAGCTGTAGAATATGACAAAATTCTTAAAAGATTAGGATATGATATTGGTAATGTAATCTATTTAAACATTGATCAAAAAACACTTGAAAAACGAATTACAGGACGAAGAGTATGTGAAAATTGTAAGTCAATTTACAACATAAATGACAAAACAAGTGCTCCAAAAGAGGAGTCTGTATGCGATAATTGTGGTGGGAAGCTTTATCAACGTAATGATGACAACCTAGAATCCTTCCAAACTAGATATCAGATGTATGAAGAGAAGACCGAACCAATTATTGAGTATTACAGAGAAAAAAATGTATTAAGCGAAGTAAACGGTGATGATACCGTTGAAAATGTATTCCAAAAAGTAGATGCAATTATTAGTAAGTAATCTACGAAACAAGAAGTATCTTGAACCATAAATAAAAGAAGGTCATCAAGAAATGCAACTAGAATCCTTCTTTTGGGGATACGTTGGTTTCCCTACAGCTCTAATTCAGTGAAAGATCACTGTAGGTGGAAAAATTAATTACACTGAAATCTTTGATTAAAATTTTAAATTGAAGTATAAGGAGGTAGAACTTATGGCTAAAGAGGATACAATCGAAATTGAAGGAAAAGTTCTTGAGATCATTCCCGGTGGAAAATTTAAAGTCCAACTAGAGAATGGACACATTGTGGAAGCTCACGTTTCTGGTAAAATACGTATGAACTATATCCGTATTTTAGCAGGAGATACCGTAATGATAGAACTTTCCCCATATGATTTAACACGTGGGCGTATAACTTATCGTAAATAATACGGTAACAGACCTATCAAAGAAAATAGGAGGGATAATAAATGAAAGTAAAAGCATCAGTTAAGCCAATGTGCGAAAAATGCAAAGTAGTAAAACGTAAAGGAAAAGTAAGAATTATTTGTGAAAATCCAAAACACAAACAAGTTCAAGGATAGTTTATAGGAGGTGTGTTTAATGGCACGTATTAAAGGTGTAGACATTCCAAATGACAAGCATATTTGTATTTCATTAACTTATATCTACGGAATTGGAAGAAGTCTAGCAAAATCAATTCTTAAGAATGTAAATATTGATCCAGAAACTAAAACTGGAGAATTATCACAAGATGACTTAGTTAAGATTCGTGACGAAATCAACAAACACTTAACAGAAGGTGATTTACGTCGTGAAGTTAACATGAACATCAAGACTAAAATGGAAATTAATTCATACCAAGGAAGTCGTCATAAAAAAGGATTACCTGTAAGAGGACAAAGAACTAATCGTAATGCTCGTACTCGTAAGGGTAAAGGAAAGACAGTAGCAAATAAGAAGAAAGTTTAGGAATTAGTTATTAAAGAAGGAGGTAAGACTTATGGCTTATAAAACTAGAAAGAAAAAAGTTAAGAAGAATGTACCAGAAGGTATGGCACATGTTCATTCAACATTTAATAATACAATTACTACAATTACAGATAATGAAGGAAATGTAGTAAGTTGGGCATCATCTGGAGCAATCGGATTCAAAGGTAGTAAGAAATCTACTCCATTTGCTGCAGGTATGGCTGCAGAGGCTGCTGGAAAAGCTGCATATGATATGGGAATGAGAAAAGTAGAAGTTCGCGTTAAAGGTTTAGGACCAGGACGTGAAACTGCTATCCGTTCTTTACAAACTGCAGGACTAGAAGTTACAGCAATCACAGATGTTACACCAATTCCACACAATGGATGCCGTCCACCAAAACGTCCACGTGGATAATTTAAAAATTTAAAAAATATAGGATAAAATGGAAATAAATAAAGGGAGGTTGTTCCATGTTACAATTTGAAAAACCAATTTACAAAATCACAGATTCTATAGAAAGTAATTTCTATGGAAGATTCGAATTAGAACCATTAGAAAGAGGTTTCGGTACTACTATCGGAAATGCATTAAGAAGAGTTATGTTATCATCTCTTCCAGGTAGTGCTATCAGTAGTATTAAAATCGATGGAGTACTTCATGAATTTCAAACAATTGATGGAGTATATGAAGATGTAACTACTATTATTTTAAATTTAAAAGGTGTAGTATTTAAAAATCATTCAAACGAAACAAAAACAGTTCGTATCAACACTACAAAAGAAGGAGAAATCACAGCTGGAGATATCGAATGTGATCCTGATATTGAAGTAATCAATAAAGATAAAGTAATTTGTACTTTATCAAAGGGAGCATCTCTAAACATGGAAATGACTGTTACAAATGGTCGAGGATATGTTAGAAGTGAAGATAACAAGAAATTATATGACATCAAGAAAAAAGGTGTTATTGCTGTTGACTCTATTTATTCTCCTATCGAAAGAGTTTCTTATGAGGTTGGAAACGCTCGTGTAGGACAAGATGAAAGCTATGATAAGTTAATCTTAGATGTATGGACTAACGGATCAATTAAACCTGAAGAAGCAATTGCTTTAGCTTCTCGTATCTTAATTGAACATTTCAACATCCTAACAGACTTATCTTCAATCGCTGATGTTAGTGGAATGATGATTGAAAAAACAGAAGATCCTAAAGTTAAAGCTTTAGAAACTTCTATTGAAGACTTAGATTTCTCTGTAAGAGCATATAACTGCTTAAAGAGAGCTGGAATTCACACTTTACAAGATCTTGTTAATAACAGTGAATCAGATATGATGAAAATTCGTAATTTAGGTAAAAAATCTCTAAAAGAAGTTTTAGATAAAATTAGAGATATGGGTCTAGTATTACGTGACGAAGACTAAGATAAGGAGGATATAACAAATGGCATATAGAAAATTAGGTAGAGATAATAAACATAGAAGAAGTATGCTTGCTACTATGACTAAACAAGTTATTATGAACGAAAGTATTTCTACTACTGAAACTAGAGCTAAAGAAGTTCGTAAATCAGTTGAAAAAATGATTACTTACGGTAAAAAAGGTGACTTAGTTTCACGTCGTAAAGCATTAGCATTCTTACATAACGATACTCAAGTTGTTACAAAAATCTTTGATGACTTAGCTAAACGTTATGAAAATAGAAACGGTGGATATACTCAAATTTTAAAATTAACAGAAAGACGCGGAGACGACGCATTAATGGTAGTTTTAAAATTAGTAGAAGAAGCTAAATAGTAAAAATAAAAAGAGGACAGTCAATAACTGTCTTTTTTTTGTAAAAAAAGAATAAGTTTGATATAATTAAATAGTAGAGGTGATAATATGAAGGCACTAATAACTGGAGCATCATCTGGAATTGGTTTAGATATGGCTAGATATTTAGCTAGTATGAATTATGAATTAATTCTAGTTGCCCGTAATAAAGAAAAATTAGAAAGAATTCAAGAATCATTACCTACAAAGACAACAATTGTTGTCGCAGATTTATCAAACGAACAAAAAGTAAAAGAATTATACGTTCTAGCAAAAAGAGAAGAAATTGATATTTTGATTAATAATGCTGGATTTGGTGATTTTGGATATTTCACTGAAACAGATCTAAATAAAGAATTGGAAATGATTGATACAAATATTAAAGCAGTACATATCTTAACAAAGTTAGTACTTCGTGATATGGAAAAAAGAAATACTGGTTATATCTTAAATGTAGCTAGTTCTGCAGCCTTTCAGCCAGGACCATTGATGGCAACATATTATGCCACTAAGTCTTATGTATATCAACTAACTGAAGCATTATACTATGAACAAAAGAAAAAAAAGACTAATGTACATTTATCAGTACTATGTCCTGGACCAGTAGATACTAACTTTAATAATGTAGCAGGAGTTCATTTCCAAATGAAACCATTAAGTAGTAGTTATGTTGCAAAATATGCAATTGATCAAATGTTAAAGAAAAAGATGCTAATTATTCCAGGATTTATAATGAAATGTGCTAAATTCTTTGGAAGATTTGTATCTGATAAAGCAATGCTAAGAATGACATATAATGTACAAAAACGAAAAACCAAATAAAATTTGGTTTTTTTAAACGTTTATTATATAATAAAAATTGTATTGGAGGTGGGGTTCGTGAATAATACAATTGAGTTTTTTAATTGGGATTTTTTATCATTATTTGAGAACTTTTCGCTTGCCATTAAAAGCAAGAAATTAACCTCCATTGCAGGTTCTAACAACTGTGGAAAAACAACTCTTTTAAGAGTGATTTGTGGACAGAAGAGAATGCATGAGAACATATCTGTTCTTGGTAAAAAACAATCATCTTACAAAATTACAGATTATTCTAAAATAGTAAGAGGAGTATTCCCTATGGAATACACCCCACTTACAGAAACAGTAGAAGAAGAATTAAATTACACTCTAGATCAATTATTCTTAAGAAAGACAGAAAAGAGTAAAAGATTAAGAGAAATATACAAGAATCTATCTTTAAATAAGCTTAAAAAGGCCTATATTAAGGATTTAACAAAAGAAGAGTTCATTCGTCTACAATTAGCTTTAACAATCGCTGTAATGCCTAAAATAATAGTTGTAGATGATATAAGCACTTTCTTAACTAAAGAAGAAGTACAAAAATTAATAGAATATTTTAAAGAATTAATAAAAGAATATGGAATTACTATTATTATGACAACATCTAGACTAGATGATGCCCTAAATACTGATGAACTAATTATTTTAACTGAGAATCAAGTAGTTCTACAAGATACACCATTAGATGTATTACAAAAAGACAATATCTTAAATAAAGTAGGCTTAAGAGTTCCTTTTATGATTGACCTTTCTGTAAAATTAAAAGATTACAATCTAATTGACAATGTCGAATTAGATATGAATAGGATGGTTGATATATTATGGAAATAGTATTTATCAATCATAAATTAGAAGATAACGAAATAAATTTTCGTATAAGACATAATCATATAACAGGAATCCACAATGATTGTGGAAAAAATATTTGGGACCTAGTAAGTCTTAAAAAAATAGGTAAAGGTCAAATCAGTATTAATGGTGAAAAGATTACAAAAGATGATATTTTTATGACACAAAAAAGAATTTCAGTAATCGATAATAATATATATTTTCCAAACTACTTAAAGACAGTAGAAGATTTATTAAATGAAAGATTCATAGCATTTAATCTTAATGTAAAAGATCCACAAAAGAAAATGGAAGATTCTCTTAAAATAGTTGGTTTGAATGAAAACTATTTAGAAAGAGATTTAGTAACTCTATCTAATTCAGAAAAGAAATTAATCTTGATTGCAAGAGGATTACTTTCTAACCCAGACACTATTTTAATTGAAGAACCATTTATGTATTTAGATCTTAAACAAGAAAAAAGACTAGTAATGTTATTAAATAAACTTAAAGAACAATATAACAAAACTATTGTTATTAAAAGTGAAGATATAGATTCTTTATATAAATATACAAATAATATAATTATTATAAAGAATATGCAAGTATTACTTGAAGGAGATACTAAGGAAGTATTACATAGAGTAGATTATCTAAAAAGAAATGGAATTAGTATTCCAAATGCCGTAAGATTTACATATCTTGCGAATAAAGATAAAGATGCAAAGATAGATTATCATAGTGATATTAGAGATATTATAAAAGATATTTATAAGCATGTGTAAGGGAGTGATATAGTGAGATTTCTTATAAAGTTTTCTTATGATGGTTCAAGATTTTGTGGTTTTCAAGCACAAAAAAATCAAAGAACTATAGAAGAAAAAATGAATGAAGCCTTAACAAAAGTTAATAATGGCAAGAAAACATGTATTACAGCTACAGGTAGAACTGACAAAGGAGTCCACGCTCTTGCTCAATATGGTCATGCTGATATAAATGTAGA
>OCVV011355816.1_pt1 | contig 10865 bp, 8 predicted proteins | sample 1539721 | NCBI WGS metagenome assembly OCVV01 (sample SAMN02144230, study PRJEB22623) | gut metagenome | biome: sheep rumen | host: Ovis aries | place: New Zealand
ACCTCCGATGCATTCCTGCATACCAGATATCCGTCCGAATCCGCCTTTACTTCTTCCTGATACTCCGCACGGGGTTTCAGATCATCCAGGAAGCTTACATCGCCTCCGGCCACGGTTACGTAGGTCCTGAAAAGCTCCAATGCCTTTCCGGAGTCGAGCACTTCCCGGACCGCCTTCCCGGCTTCTTCCGGAGTCGGTCTGGCCTGATCCGAAAGCTGCAGCATCTCCGTACTGATCTTCTCGCAGAGATGCCGGAGCCGTTCCTCACCGCCTCCCGACAGGACCTCCAGCGCTTCCATCACCTCCAGCCGGTTGCCTACGGCATGGCCCAGGGGCTCATTCATGTCCGACAGAACGGCAACTACCTTCCGCCCGGTAAGATCACCGATCCTGATCATCTGTCTCGCCAGCTCTCTTGCCGAATCCACATCCTGCATGAAAGCACCGGTACCGCATTTTACATCCAGTACGATCCGGTCCGCTCCCGCTGCCAGCTTCTTACTCATGATACTGGAGGCGATCAGCGGAATGGAATCGATCGTCGCCGTCACATCCCGAAGCGCATACAGCAGTTTGTCTGCAGGCGCAAGCTCCGCCGTCTGTGCAGCATCGATGAAGCCGATCTTCTGCACGATATCCTTAAACTCTTCCTCACTGAACTCCGAGCGAAGTCCCGGGATGCTTTCCAGTTTGTCTATGGTACCTCCGGTAAAACCGAGGCCGCGGCCGCTCATTTTCGCAGTGGGTACTCCCAGTGCCGCCAGCACCGGCATAACGATCAGCGAGGTCTTATCCCCGATCCCTCCGGTGGAATGTTTATCCAGCTTGGTCCCTTTGATCACCGACAGATCCAGCTTGTCTCCGCTGTCGGCCATGGCAAGGGTCAGATCGGCAGTTTCCTTGTCCGTCATCCCCTTGAACCATATGGCCATCAGCATAGCCGACATCTGATAGTCCGGCACCTCACCGGCCGTATAGGCCAGGATCATATCCCGGATTTCATCCTCCGTAAGAACTTTTCCGTGTTTCTTCTTTTCGATCAGTCCATACATGGGATACTTCATATGTCTTTCCTCTTTCACTCTTCCGATCAGTCTTTATTCTTCTCGATCTCGGCCTTGGCAACTTCTTCCGGAGCCTGCTCATAGCGTGCAAACTCATAGGAGAAAATGCCGCTGCCCCTGGTCATGGAATAAAGCTTGGTATCATACTCATAAAGCTCCATATAGGGGATATCCGCCAGAACCTCCTGCAGACCGCCCTCGATGGGGTTCATACCGAGTACACGGGCACGTCTCTTGTTCAGATCACCCATAACATCACCGGTGAACTCATCCGGCACAACAACCTTCAGACTTGCGATGGGCTCAAGCAGTACCGGCTTTGCATCCATAAAGCCCTTCTTGAAGGCCTGCTCCGTAGCGACCTTGAAGGCAAGCTCCGAGGAGTCAACCGTATGATAGCTTCCATCATAGAGGATCACCTTAACGCCCGTTACGGGATACTTGGCAAGAGGACCGCTCTTTACGGATTCTGCGATACCCTTTTCAACTGCCGGGAAATAATTCTTCGGAACCGCACCGCCTACAACGATCTGCTCAAATACATAAGCGGTTTCCATATCTCCGGAGGGCTCCATCTTGATCTTGACATGTCCGTACTGACCATGTCCGCCGGACTGCTTCTTATACTTGTATTCGGTATCGGACTTCCCGTTGATGGTCTCCTTGAACGCGATCCTCGGACGGGACAGTTCGATCTCAACCTTATACTTCTCCTGAAGCACATTTTTCACCACATCCAGATGCTGTGCACTGATACCGTACAGAAGGGTCTGTCCGTTCTCACTGTCGTTTACGCTCTTCAGTGTCAGATCCTCCATCATCATCTTGGACAGTGCCTGGGAGATCTTATCCTCATCGCCCTTATTTACAGCCTGATATCTTCTGTATACGTAAGGCTTGGAGATGGCCGTACGGATATAGGTGACCGGAACCTTTCTGGTGGACAGGGTATCCGTCGTCTGGCTGTCCGTCAGCTTTGCAAGTGCTCCGATATCGCCTGCATGAAGCTCCTTCACCTCTTCCACCTTATTTCCGCAGATGGTATAGAGCTTGCCCAGACGTTCATCCACATCCCTGTGATAATTGAAGAGCACATCCTCCGGCTTCAGTACGCCTGAATTTACCTTGATCAGGGAATACTTGCCGATATACGGATCGGCGATGGTCTTGAAGATATATGCCGACTTCGGTTTTGCGAAGTTATAGTCCGCCTCAAAGACTTCATTGCTCTGTGTCATGATACCTGCGCATTTGCAGCGGTCCGGGCTCGGGAAATACTTGATGATATCCGCCATCAGAGTGAACATACCGCGTCCCAGGGTGTTGGATCCCATGAGCACGGGAACCACGGAACCGTCTACGACACCCACATGGAGTGCCTGACGGATCTCATCCTCGGAGAAGGTGTCTCCCTCGAAGTAACGTTCCATATATTCCTCACTGGTCTCCGCAACCGCCTCGATCAGGGCATCGCGGCAGATCCCCAGATTCTCATAGGAATAATCCGGCACATCGGACTTATCTACCGTGCCCTTGTCGTTCCAGCGCTTCGCCTTCTGCTGGATGACATTTACATAGCCGACAAACTGCTCATTCTCACGGATCGGCAGATGGAACGGTGCGATATGCTTTCCATACATCTCCTGAAGCTCCTGTACGATCTGACGGAAGCTGGCCTTATCCACATCCATGTCCGTTACAAAGAACATACGCGGAAGCTTTCTCTTCTCGCAAAGATCCCATGCACGCTTTGTCCCGACTTCGATACCGGCCTTACCGGAAATAACGATGATGGCGGCATCCGCTACCGAAACCGCTTCCTCAGCCTCACCGATGAAGTCCTGGAATCCCGGAGTATCCAGAAGATTGATCTTGTACCCGTCCCACTCCACGGGTACAACGGAAGTCTTCAGAGAGATCTTTCTCTTGATCTCTTCCTTGTCATAATCACTGATGGTATTTCCGTTGTCCGTACTTCCCATCCGGTTTGTCATCCCGGACAGATATGCAATGGCTTCCACCAACGACGTCTTTCCGCATCCTCCATGTCCAAGCAGTACCACATTTCTGATCTTGTCTGTTGTAAATACGTTCATTTGCTACCTCCCCATAAAATGTTTTAATACTTAATCGCAGTTCCCATCAGCAGGTGTTGCACCCCGAACAGCTGCCCCACCGTTTCTCCGAGATCCGCAAAACTCGTTCTGATTCCGAGATCCTTCGGCGTGATCCCATGTCCGTACAGCAGGATCGGTACATATTCCCTTGTATGATCCGTCCCTTTGTAAGAAGGGTCACATCCATGGTCCGCAGTCAGGATCAGAAGATCCTCCTCCTGCATCGCCTCCATGATCTCCGGGAGACGAAGGTCAAAATATTCCAGACCTTCCTTATATCCCCTCACATCTCTTCTATGTCCCCAGGTGGAGTCAAACTCAACCAGATTCGTGAAGATCAGGCCCTCCTTCTCGTCCTGCATCACCTCCAGTGTCCGGTTAACTCCATCCGGATTGTTAACTGTTTTATATGCCTTCCGTATCCCGCATCCGGAGAAAAGATCATTGATCTTACCCACGGAGATCACCGGTACTCCCGCCTCCGCCAGATAGGCCAGCAGATTCTCCTCTCCCGGATGAATGGCGTAATCATGCCGGTTGGAGGTCCTTACATATCCCTCTCCTTCCGGATTTCTTATGAACGGCCGGGCTATCACCCTGGCCATCAGGTCCTTCCCCGTCAGCTGCGCTCTTGCGATCTCGCAGATCCGGTAGAGCCTGTCCAGTCCGAAGGTCTCTTCGGACGCCGCGATCTGAAATACCGAATCCTGTGACGTATAAAGGATCGGTTTTCCCGTTTCTTCATGTTCACGTCCCAGTCTTTGTATGATCGCCGTACCTGAGTCCACGCAGTTCCCCAGAACCCCGGGGATCCCTGCCGCCTCCGTAAATGCATTTACGATCCTGTCGGGAAAGCCGTCAGGGAACGTCTGAAACGGCTCCTTCGTACGGATGCCGATCATTTCCCAGTGCCCGGTCACGGAATCCTTCCCGTCGGAGACCTCAGCCGCCTTTCCATAGACGCCTAAGGGTTTCGGAACTCTTCCGATGGCCGGAGCCGCACCTTCGATGCATCCGAGCCCCAATGACCGAAGATTCGGGATCCGTATGTCCGGATATGCTTCTGCGATATGTCCCAGCGTATCCGCGCCCGTATCCCCGAAGCGGTCCGCATCCGGCATGGCACCGATGCCGACACTGTCAAGTACGATCCATATGACACGTTTATTCTTCATATTCTGTCCTCTGTCCGATTCATCTAATCTGCATTTAAAGCCTCTGTTCCCGGAAGTACGAAGCGTCCTTCCCTGAGCAGATCCTTCTCACTCCCGTCCGGATATACGGCCGTGATCCGTCCGATCTCCTCATAAGGAATGGTGATATCCGTGTGGCAGTTAAAATATGCCTTCTCCGGCTCGGTATCCCGGAGCACGGAGAACCGGTTCTCCCTGGAAATGATCTCCTTCCCGTCCGGATTATAGACTGCCGTATCCTCCATATGGCTGTAGCAGGTATCTCCGAGAGCAAAATGCGGTCCTGTCTTTTCGACGATCAGGATGGGCAGCTTGCCCAGGATGTCATATCTTCCTGCCATACGATAAGCCGGAACATTTGTCCCGATGGCAAATTCCCCGATGGGAAGTGACGCATGATGAAACAGGATATTCTCACGGATATAACGCTTCCCTGCTTCTTCATCCTCGTAATTGCCGCAGCGGTATTCCTCCACCATTCCGTCCCTGAACGTGATCTCCAGGTCCCTGAAGAAATACCCGTTCAGATAAACCCCGCTGACATGCAGTGTCCCTTCGGTATTCTCCAGCACCGGAGAAGTAAAGACCTCACCAAGGGGGATATTTACATCCGCCACACAGTTCTCAAACTGTGTCTCATGCTCCGGATCCTGCAGCTTCCGCATGGTCACCTTCATACGGGTACGATTGTCGCCCGCACCCTCCACCAGGATGTGATCCGCCTGATCCATCACATCGATCAGCTTCTGCTGCAACGGCAGATAGACCTCGTTGGAAAGGGTATTGATCCGCACGGTCTCCCGGAAGATCTCTTCAAAACGGTCTCCGATCTTCGGATCGGGATAGGCAATGATGGAAAAGCTGTAATCCTTTCCGGGAAGATATCTCTCCAGCAGCTGTGACTGAAGCCCTGTCAGTTCCGTGGAAAGCGCCTGCTGCTCTTCCGTAAGACGGATGATCCCGTCCTTCGCTTCCGGCAGAAAGGTGTCCTCTCCGAAGGTCTCCACCAGGGCCGGTCCCGCATACTTTCCCAGCAGGGGAGCCAGCTCCTCCAGCACCTCCTTCTGGGCTGCCAGCTTACGTTCCATATATCTTCTTCCGAGGAAGATCGCTTCATCCATCCGGTGATCATATTCAAACTGTCTGCATACCGGACCGGAGATCACGCCCTGACGAACGACGCCCTTCCGGTTCAGACGGCTGCCTGCCGCACGTGTCAGGATGGGGGAAAGTCCCATTTCCTGAAACTGCTCCGCCACTCTCCGCATCATCCGCTCCTGCCCTATGGCATAACGGAGCGATACGGTTTCCTTTCCTTCAAACGGGATCCGCATCGTCTCAAATCCCCTTCGAAATCCCTTTGTAAATGTGCGGGCCATGGAATCGATCTCCTCTTCGGAGAGAGTCTGCATGAACCGGGATAACCGAAGTTCCGTATCGGAGATATATTCTCCGTACTTATAGAGATACCTCTCATCCGTCAGATCCTCTTCCATAAGGATCTGATAGAGCACGCCCCCGGCAGGAACAAACTGATCCCGTAACCGGAGAGACACGATCTCCTCCGCATAATCCTCTGCGTAAAATGCTGCGGCTTCACGGACTCTTGCTTCCGCAGGTGCCGTATCCTGGGTGAACTTTCCGAAGATCTCCAGGAACAGTTCCACCAGAGTTACGATCATAAAGAGCTTTCCGTCAAAGAGATAGGCCGGTATACTGTACAGTTCCGCCATCAGAAAGGAAAGCACTTCTCCGTAAGTCCCCAGCCGGGCAGCCTGTTCCGGGTTGGCAAAGCTGGTTTCATATGCTCCGTCTGCAAGAGGAAGGTAAAGCATATGATTGATCTCTTTCCATTCTTCCGGAGAGATCCCCGACCAGTCCGAAACCCTCGGGCCTTCCTCCCGGAACAGTCCCTCCCCCAGCCGGTCCATAACAAAAAAGCAGGAACCAAGATAGTCACAGACTGCTTCCGTATAAGCAGTCAGTGCCACCCTGATCTCTGCCGGTATTTGATCCGGGAACATCGCTCCCACATCCTCATTCTTCAGTTCCATGACCCTGCCTCTCGCCAGCTCCAGCCGCTCCAGCAGGGTCGCTCTATCTCCAGTCATGCCAAACCCCTTACTACAACATCCCCATACTATATGTCTAGATCAAATACAATGCCAGAAGAAGCACCAGTGCAAGTATCGAAAGGATCACCGATGTCCTTTTCACATTGTTGTCTCCTTCCACCACCCGAAAGGAGGCGATACCGAACCCCAGTCCGGTGATGGCCATCACCAGAGCGATCAGCATCAGAACCCCCACACGATCCGACACCTGCCCCGCTACAATGGCGCTGTAGATGATGCATCCCACACTCACAAGGATCGATAATCCTCCGAAGATCAGGGAAATGGTGGTTTCCACTGCCACCCGGTCATCTGCAAATGTGTACTTCTTTCTTTTTCTTCTACGTGAAAACACTGTCCTATCTTACCATCCTATAAGCATTTCCGGATCTGATCCAAAGACTCCAGCTTCTGCTCCTTCATAAAATCTTCGATCCCCCGTATCACTTCCTCCGTAACAAAGGGATTCCGGAAATTTGCCGTTCCGACGGACACCACCGTCGCACCCGCCATGATAAACTCTATCGCATCCTCTGCAGATGAGATCCCTCCCATCCCGATCACGGGAACCTCCACCGCATGACATACCTGATAGACCATGCGCACCGCGATGGGCTTTATCGCCGGTCCGGATACTCCGCCGGTCCGGTTGGCTACGGCAAAGCGTCTTCTGTGGATATCGATTTTCATTCCGGTCAGCGTATTGATGAGGGACAGTGCATCTGCACCTCCCGCAACCGCCGCCTTTGCCATCTCCGTGATATCCGTCACATTCGGTGACAGCTTCATGACGACCGGCTGCTTCGCCTTCTTCTTCACCTCTTTGGTGATATGCTCCAGCGCACCGGGATCTACGCCAAATGCGATACCGCCCTCCTTGACATTCGGGCAGGACACATTGATCTCAAGCAGATCCACCGGCTCCTCAGCCAGACGTTCCACTACAGCGACATATTCCTCTTCGGAATGACCACAGACATTTACTATGATCTTCGTATCCTTCTTCTTAAGAAATTCCAGATCCGTCTTCAGGAATTCCTCGATCCCCGGATTTTGGAGTCCCACTGCATTCATCATCCCCCCGTAGGTCTCGGCGATCCTCGGAGTGGGATTCCCGGCCCAGGGTGTCAGCGCCACGCCCTTGGTGGTGACGGCGCCAAGCCGGCTTACATCAACGAACTCGTCATATTCCATACCGGACCCGAAGGTGCCGGAAGCAACCGTTACCGGATTCTTCATGGTAACACCGCAGATGGTTACGGATGTATCGATCATTACAGCTCCACCTCCTCTGCGAAAAATACCGGTCCGTCCTTACAGACTCTTCTGGTGGTCACCTTGAAATGCTCATCCACCTCTGCCGTTGTGCAGACACAGGCCAGGCACGCCCCGATCCCGCAGGCCATACGCTCTTCCAGCGAGAGCTGCGCCGGCAGATCATTTTCATAAGCATACCGCTTAATGGCCCGGAGCATGGGAGTCGGCCCGCAGGCATAGATCATGTCTCCCATCAGGTTTGCTTCCCGTACGTACTCCACAACATTCCCCTTGAAGCCAACCTCTCCGCTGTCACTGGTGATATGTATGGTGGCGTACTTCTTAAAATCATCCGCCAGAAATGCATGATCCCGGTAACCGAGGATCACATGGATATCCTTCTTGGAAATCCCCTGTTCCGACAGCTGCTTTGCCAGCTCCAGCATGGGCGGGATACCGATCCCTCCGCCCATCAGGATGGGCTGGCTGCCTTCCAGCGAGAATCCGTTTCCCAGAGGTCCCATGACCCGGACGGTATCACCGGACTTGTATCCGGAGAATTCCTCCGTCCCCTTTCCGACCACACGATATACCAGACGCAGCGTCCCCTTGTTTCTGTTGATCTCACAGAGACTGATGGGGCGCGGGAGCAGTCTGGAACCGTCTGCGGAATAAAGCGATACGAACTGCCCGGGAACCGCCTCCTTTGCGATCTCCCCGGCCTTCAGCACCATACTGTATATATCATCTGTTACACGGTTCTGGCTTACCACCTCAGCCGTGATCATTTGTTTTTTCATAACACACCCTCTATTTGTTGCCAAGCGCTCCCCGGATATCATCCAGCATATCTACAACCGCCTGACGGGATGCATCGGCAAAATGTTCCTCTCCGAACTTCGCGTATTCGGATTTCGTATAAGCGGCTATGATGCCTCTGGAAGAATTGATGATGGCTCCCAGTCCGTCCTCATTGAAGAAGTCCACCAGATCCTTTCCCTGTCCTCCCTGTGCGCCGTATCCCGGCACCAGGATATAGGTCTTCGGCATCAGTTTTCTGAGGACACGTCCCTGTTCGGGATACGTTGCTCCAACCACCGCACCGACATTGCTGTAGTCACCGTCCATGGATTCTTCGCCCCAGGCGGCAACCTGCTCTCCTACCAGCTCATACAGCGGACGTCCGTCGATCTCGCGGTCCTGGAATTCTCCCGATGAGGGATTGGAGGTCTTCACAAGTATGAAGATCCCTCTGTCATTTTCGTTGCAGACCTGGATGAAGGGTTTCACTCCGTCCGATCCGAGATACGGGTTCACGGTCACCATATCCTCATCAAAGGGTGCAAAGGTTTCTCCTTCTACCTGAATGGTGCCGATATGGCCGACAGCATAGGCACCGGAGGTGGAACCGATATCCCCTCTCTTAATATCACCGATCACGATCAGGCCCTTGGACTTGGCATATTCCACCGTCTCGCGGAATGCCACCAGACCGGATACACCGAACTGCTCATACATAGCCACCTGCGGCTTCACTGCAGGGATCAGATCACAGGTCGCATCTATGATCGCTTTATTAAACTCGAAAACCGCAGCTGCAACCGCCTCCAGGGACTTTCCGTATTCCCTGATCCCCGCCTTCATCAGTTTTTTGGGAAGAAATCCCAGCTGCGGGTCAAGTCCGACTACGATGGGTGCATTTTTTTTCTTAATCTCGTTGATCAGTTTTGAAATCATTTGTCTTTCTCCTAATTGTATTATTATATCTGATATACGACCTGTCCGTCACAGATCGTAGTGGTAACACGTCCTACCAGTGTCTTCCCCGCAAAGGGTGTATTACGTCCCTTCGACCGGAACTGTCCGGGATCCACCGTCCAGACCACATTCGGATCGAACACCGTTACATCCGCCAGCGCCCCTGCACGAAGGGTTCCTCTTTCCGCATCCATGCGGATCACCTTTGCAGGATTCATACTCATCAGCTCCACCATCCTGCTCATGGATATGAGCCCCGGCGCCACCAGTGCCGTAAAGGTAAGTGCCGCACTGGTTTCAAGACCCACGATCCCAAAGGGTGACTGAAAGCCCTTCTGCTTCTCTTCTTCACCGTGGGGTGCATGATCGGTAGAGATCACATCCATGGTCCCGTCTGCCAGTCCCCCGATAAGCGCCTGTACATCTTCTTCACTCCGAAGAGGCGGATTCATCTTGTAATTTCCTTCATCTCCCGGGATATCCATTTCCGTTAATGTGAAATGATGCGGGCACACCTCTGCGGTCACATCATAGCCAAGCCGTTTGGCCATACGCATCAGTTCCACGGTTCCCTTTGTGGAGCAATGACAAAGATGCAGTCTGGCCCCCTGTTCGGCTGCCATGAAAATGTCCCTGGCAGCGATCACGTCTTCTACCGCATTTGTGATCCCCGGATATCCGAGCTCTTCCTGCTTCGGTCCGGCGTTCATCACTCCGCCGTTCACCAGATCCCTGTCCTCACAATGGGACATGACCACACCGCCGGCTTCCGCGATCTTCTTCAGCCCTTCCCGGAAAACCAGTGTATCCATCACACTTTTTCCGTCCTCTGAGAAAGCCACGGCTCCCGCTTCCTTCATGGCCGGGATATCCACCAGCGTATCCCCCTTTTCGCCGAGGGTAATGGCCGAAACCTGTTCCACGCGGATGGATGCCGAGGATTTCGCTTTCTCCTGCACATACTTCAGGGTCTCTACGCAGTCCACCGCCGGAGCCGTATTCGGCATGGCGCACACAGTGGTGACTCCGCCCGCAGCCGCTGCCGCCGCTCCTGTCCCGATATCTTCTTTATAGGTCTGACCGGGATCTCTGAAATGTACATGAAGATCGATCAGTCCCGGCATCACATATTTACCTGCCGCATCGAGGATATCCTCTTCCTTCTCTTCATCCGAAGGTACATAATCACCGGGAACCACCTTCTCTATCCGGTTGTTCCTGATATAGACCGTACCGATCTCTTCCATCCCCTGTGAGGGGTCTACAATCGTTCCGTTTTTTATGATCATGCCTGTTCTCCTTTCTGGCATATAGGTTCCGATCATCCCTTAAACGTTTCGAGCAGACAAAACCTCTTTTATT
>OCVV011338283.1_pt1 | contig 10859 bp, 11 predicted proteins | sample 1539721 | NCBI WGS metagenome assembly OCVV01 (sample SAMN02144230, study PRJEB22623) | gut metagenome | biome: sheep rumen | host: Ovis aries | place: New Zealand
TGACCGCGCAAGTAAAGAGGATCGCGGCATCCTGGAAGACCTGTTTGTCGATGAAATCCGGGAGTTCAATGAAGAGCACAACCTTGATGGATGGGAATAAAAGAACAGAGTCGGGTTTAAAAATGGGCAAAAAATAAAGGGATGGCCACTGTTGACCATCCCCTGTTCTTTATCGCGTGCACACGCCATCGTGTGTGTTCATCGAAAATGAGCAAAAAAATAAGGGCCGGAACTCAATCCGACCCCTCCACTATCTTAAGCTCGACTATTGGACATCCTGTTTCGGCACAATTCTCTGTGCATTGCCCATCCGACAGATTACTGTTCGCATCAATATCGGGCAGACATGAACCTCGTTCATAGCTTTTTCTCCAGATCTGCCTTTATTGCCGATTCAACCTTCTCTGCTGCTTCCCTGTCAGCTGCTGTTACGCTGATATATGCCTTCAATTTCGGTTCTGTCCCAGATGGACGAATAACAACGGAACCACTATCTGTGAAAAACTTCAGGACATCTGACTTTGGAAGACCATTCAAGCCAACACTGTAATCCTCAGTGCGGATCACCTTCTTCCCCGCGATTTCACTCAATCCTCTGTGGAAATCCGCCATGATGGAATTCATCTTTTCCATACCAGCGCTTCCGGGGAACTCATAGGAATGCAGCGTATTCAGGCAATACCCGTAGGTTCTGTAGATATCTTCCAGCTTCTGCAGCAAGCTGATTCCCCTTGTCTTATAGAACGCGAACATTTCGCAGATCATGAAGGCAGCGTTCACGGCATCTTTATCACGCACGTAGGAACCAGTCAAATAGCCATAGGACTCTTCGAAGCCGCAGATATAGTTGCTCTTATCTTCCAGCCGTCCAATGACCTCACCGATGAATTTGAATCCTGTCAGAACGTTTACCGTTTTTACTCCATAATGCCCAGCGATCTTCTCCGCCAAATCCATTGTTACGATTGTTTTGACAAAGAGCGGATCAGCGGGCATTTTATTATGCTTCTGTCTCTGGCTGCAGATGAAATCAAGGAGGAGCAATCCGACTTCATTTCCAGTCAGGAGCTTATACTCCTCTCCATCTCTCACAGCAATTCCACAGCGATCACAATCCGGATCGGTAGCAAGAAGCAAGTCTGCACCAGTACGCTCACAATACTGAAGTCCCAGCTCCATCGCTTCGCGGATCTCCGGGTTCGGGTACGGGCAGGTTGGGAAATGACCATCTGGTAGCCGCTGCTCCTCGACAACGGTGATGTTCGTGAAGCCGGTTTCCTTCAACACCCGCGTAACCGGCTCTAAACCAGTTCCGTTAAGGGGAGAATACACGATGGCTACATTTCTATCCACATCATCGCCGAATAGCACGCTTTGCCCTTTCACCTCTTCGATAAAGGCATCCAGCACCGTCTCTGGAATATCCTCAATCTTTCCGGCAATCCTGGCACTCACCCATGGCATGCGCTTTACATCAGAAAAAATGTCATTTTTCTCAATCTCGGCCAGAATCTCCGCTGCCGCCTCTGTGGTGATCTGGCAGCCGTCAGAGCCGTAAACCTTATAGCCGTTATACTTGCTCGGATTGTGGCTGGCTGTAATCATCACGCCTGCAGAAGCCCCGATGTATCTTGTTGCGTAGGAAACAGTCGGTACCGGAAGAAGCCGGTTCCACGCCCATACGTTTATTCCGTTTGCGGCAAAAACAGCCGCTGCTTCCTGCGCAAATATATCGCTCTTCAGTCTGCTGTCAAAGCCGAGCACAACCGACGGCTGCTCATAGTTCTTCAGCAGATAGTTGGCAAGACCCTGCGATGCTTTAGCCACAGTAAGAACGTTCATGCGGTTCGTACCTGCGCCGATTGTTCCGCGAAGGCCGCCGGTTCCAAAGGCCAAGTCCCGATAGAAGGCGTCTTCAACAGCCTCCTCATTCATAGAACGGAGTTCATCTAGCAGTTCATCTTTCCCAACAATATCATCCTTGGCCTCGATCATGGCCAGCCATCTTTCGTACACTGCTTTGTAGTCCATTACATCCCCCAGTCTTTATATTCCCAACATCCGGGCAACCTTCAAAATAAGATGTGCTGTACTATTTGCACTAATGCTTCCATTCATGACCATGCCAACGGCAGTATCAAGGTAGACCTCTGTAACGGTCAGATGCTCGTTGACGTCAAGATGCTGCCTGCTTGTCTGCACACAGTCCTTTGCCAGGAACAGATGCATCCGGTTTGTGAGCTTCGAAGTACTTTCCAGGGTGGGGCCGAGATAAGTCCAGGAATCGCTCGTGTACCCGGTTTCTTCCAACAGTTCTCTTTTCGCTACCGTCAGCGGATCGGTCTCATCCTTTTCAAACATTCCTGCAGGACACTCGATAACGTCTTCCCCAATCGCATACCGGAATTCTGTCTTCAGCAGGATCTTCCCCTCTGCGGTAATCGCAGCTACCATCGCTGCATCCGGGATGGTCACAGTGTAGAAGTCATCGATAACTGCCCCATCTGGAAGCTGAACCTCATTTTTCTTTACCGCCACATGATAGTCTTCTATCACCGTTTCTGAATTTATTGTTTTCCACATATGCCCTCCGGCATCAGCAACTTACATTCAGGATCTGCGCTTTCCCATGCAGCTTCAGTGGGATGCTTTCTGCTGGAACGAAAATACAGTCGCCTTTAAAGAACGTCAGCATTACGTCGTCCCCATAAAGCACGCCGCAGCCATCCACACACAGAAGTGCATGAAAACTGTTCTTTTCCGTCTGAAAGTCTGCCAGCTTCCTGTTCTCCGTGTTCAGGAGCATCCGTTCTACCTGGAAATATCTGCACCGCGTCAGTAGCTCAGACGCATACCCATTCTTATATTTCAGCACTCTCAACGGCTGCCGGGGTGTGGTGGAAGACGAGAGTTTTGCTACATTCAAAGCTTTCTCCAGATGTAGTTCTCTTTTCTGTCCCCACCTGTCAGTTCTGTCATAATCATATAGGCGATAGGTCAGATTGGAACTCTGCTGTATCTCCGCTACCAGACAACCCGCGCCGATGGCATGAACCGTACCGGATTCAATGAAAAAGACATCATCCTTATGTACGGGGACATGATTGAGCAGAGCTCCGATGCTTCCGCTCTCTACCGCCTTCCTGACCTGATCGGCAGTAACATTCTGATTAAAGCCATAGATCAGCTCTGACTCTTTCTTAGCGCCCAGGACATACCACATCTCGGTCTTGCCCCATTGGCCTTCATATTCCCGGGCATACTCATCATCCGGGTGTACCTGAACAGATAGATCCGATTTCGCATCAATCAATTTAATCAGGATAGGGAGCTCAGGTTTTCCGTCGGTGATGGTCAGTGGATGGCTTCCCAACCATTCTGGGTGCAGCTGCAGCACATCGCTCAACAATTCACCAGAAGAAAGGGTAGACACCCCATCGGGATGAGTAGAACACATCCACGCTTCGGCCAGAGGGGACACCGGCAATCCAAGATTAAAATCATCATTAAGCCGACTCCCGCCCCAGAGATAGTCCTGTGAAGCGGGTTTCAGCATGAAAGGTTTGCGCTTCATATTATCCACCGCCGCTTTTCTTCTGTTACCCTCTATCTTGTAATAGATCATGAACGTTACAGCGGCATTTCGTACTTCTTCTTATCAGCCACAGAGATATCCGTTCCAAGCTGAACTTCGATAAGCTGCAGACCGGTTTCTCCGGCAATTACAGTGTGTTTGCAGCCCGCCGCCATAGTTACGACATCCCCGGGCTTTACCGGCTGCTCCATACCGTCAACGATTGTACGCCCTTCGCCGCTGATTACCGTCCAAACCTCATCACGCTTCTCGTGGCTGTGGTAATTCATCTTGTGGCCGGGGTTCAGCGTAACCTTGACCGTCATGCTGTCCTCTTCCACATCCATCACGCGGTATGAACCCCAGCTCTTTTCAGCAAACATAACCTGCTGATCGATGGCGTCCACAAAGGGTTTGATGTAGGAGCTCTGCTCCTTGTCAGAAACCAGAATTCCCTCGGGAGATGCGGACACCACTGCATCCTTGAGCCCCATCACCAGGATCGGTACACCGAGTTCATTGATTACATGGACGTTTTCACAGGCTTCATTCAGGCGTGCATCTCCGACCGTATTCTCTTCCATGGCCTCGGTCAGCGTATTCCAGGTGCCGAGATCTTTCCAAGTGCCGCTGTATCTAAGTACCTCGATCGATTTCTCGGCTTCCACCACAGCGTAGTCAAAGCTGATCTTCTTCAGATCGGCATAGCCTTTAAAGAGAGTTTCGTAGTCGCTGGAACCCAGCAGTTCGCGTGCTTTTCCGAGAACATATTTCAGCTTATACGCAAACACACCACCATTCCAAAGCGCCCCCGCCGCAATATACTCTTCCGCCTTCTCTTTCGTCGGTTTCTCGGTGAAGCCCCAGGACCACTTGTCGCCTTCCTGTATCGGCTTAATGTACCCATACTTCTCAGACGGATAAGTCGGTTCAATTCCCATCAGGACAAGATTTTCTTCTCCGGTCTGAGCAGCGTTACACATGGCTTCCAGTGTCTTGAAATATCCTTCTTCCACGTAAGGATCAACCGGGCATACGACGACAGCCTCGTTCTCCTCTACTCCCTGCACATCATGCAGGTATGCAGTTGCAAGAGCAATCGCAGCAAAGGTATCCCGACGGCAGGGCTCGACAGAAATACCGACATCCGGCCCCAACTGATTATGGATAGCAGAGACCTGGCTCTTACTCGTCGCGATAGTCACAGTCGCATCCGGATCGACAGTTTTGATCTGTCGATAGATGCGCTGCACCATGGATTCGTAATCGCTGGAATACTCCGTTCCCATAGGAATGGTATGCTCCGGTTTCTTGAAAATCTTTATAAACTGTTTGGAGCGGATATCATTGGAGAGCGGCCATAAGCGTTTTCCAGAACCGCCGGATAGTAAAATGATGTTCATGTCTTGTCCCTTCTCTTTCCAACATCTGGATAGCCACGCTGGAAATCAGATGGGAAAGTCGGGAAAGTTGAAAACCTATTTTTCTTATATAGTATTTTGTTATTTGTTATTACTATATAGAACTTTCACAACTTTCCCAAAGTATATAAAAATATAAAAAGTATATAAAAGAGTATATCTTACCGCTCCGCCCTCATGGGATTTGTGAGGAAGTCCTGGTACGACAGGCGGATTCCGTCTTCGAGTTCCGTTTTATAAGTCCAGCCGAGAGCTGTGGCCTTGCTGACATCCAGGAGCTTTCTCGGAGTGCCGTTCGGCTTTGTGGTATCCCATTCGATCTTGCCTTCATAGCCGATCACTTTCGCCACCAGCTCCGTCAGCTCTTTGATGGTCAGCTCTTTACCCGTGCCAGCGTTCACAGTTTCATTCCCGCTATAATTGTTCATCAGGAACACGCAGAGGTTAGCAAGGTCGTCCACATACAGAAATTCACGAAGAGGACTGCCGTCGCCCCAGCAAGTGACGCTTTCCTTGCCCTCTACCTTCGCCTCATGGAAGCGCCGGATCAGGGCAGGCAGAACATGGCTGTGTGTCGGATGATAGTTGTCGTTGGGGCCATAAAGGTTGGTCGGCATGACGGAAATGTAGTCCGTGCCGTACTGCCGGTTCAGGAACTCGCAGTACTTAAGGCCGCTGATCTTCGCCAGCGCATACGCTTCATTGGTCTTCTCCAACTCACCGGTCAGCAGGCAGGATTCTGTCATCGGCTGCGGAGCCATACGAGGATAAATACAGCTACTTCCCAGGAACTCCAGTTTCTTGCAACCGTTCTTCCAGGCGCTGTGAATAACGTTCATCTCCAGCATCATGTTGTCATACATGAAATCCGCCAGCGCAGATTCATTGGCAACAATGCCACCGACCTTAGCTGCGGCCAGGAACACGTACTCCGGCTTTTCCGTTGCGAAGAACTCCTCTACCTGATCCTGGCGTTGCAGATCCAGCTCTTTGTGCGTGCGCAGGACAAAGTTTGTATAGCCCTGGCGCTGCAGTTCGCGCAGGATGGCGCTTCCTACCATTCCTCTGTGTCCGGCGACATATATTTTAGCGTTTTTCTCCATCATGATTCTTATCTTCTTTCTGGCCGTCCATCGGCCCGTTATTTATCGTCCATCTCTATGGACGGCTTGAAACCGGAAGTACCGGTTTTACTTCACAACGCCTTTTTCCAGATATTCTGCCAGGTTTGTCTTGATGTGTTCCTCAGCCCGCTCCACAGCGACCTTCTCCATATCGTGCGCGACCATCAGCCGGACAAGCTCCTCAAAGCTGGTCTTTGTCGGGTTCCAGCCGAGTTCCTTCTTTGCCTTGCTCGGATCGCCCCAAAGGTTGACAACATCAGTCGGGCGATAGAAGTCCGGGCTTACCTCAACCAGGACACGTCCCGTACCCTTCTCAATGCCCTTCTCTTCCATGCCTTCGCCGACCCATTCCAGTTCGATCCCGGCATGGTGGAAAGCGAGAGTCGCAAACTCACGGACAGAATGCTGCACACCTGTTGCAATTACAAAATCCTCCGGCTTATCATTCTGGAGGATAAGCCACATGCACTCAACATAGTCCTTTGCGTAGCCCCAGTCGCGGAGGGAAGACAGATTGCCAAGATACAGCTTATCCTGCTTGCCCTGAGCGATACGAGCTGCAGCCAGGGTGATCTTTCTGGTAACGAAGGTCTCTCCTCGACGCTCAGATTCGTGATTGAACAGAATTCCGGAGCAGCAGAACATGTTGTACGCTTCGCGATACTCCTTCGTGATCCAGAAACCGTACTGCTTGGCAACAGCATAGGGAGAATACGGATGGAAAGGCGTCTTCTCGTTCTGAGGCACTTCCTCCACCTTGCCGTATAGTTCGCTTGTGCTCGCCTGATAAATCCGGCAGGTCTCCGCTAAGCCACACACACGCACTGCTTCCAGCACTCTCAGCACGCCTGTAGCATCGACATCGGCTGTAAACTCAGGAACATCAAAGCTGACCTGTACGTGGGACTGTGCTGCCAGGTTATAGATTTCATCAGGCCGCACCAGACCAATTACCTTCACAAGGCTCATGGAATCAGCCAGATCGCCGTAATGCAGATGGAAATTGGGATGCCCCTCCAGATGAGCGATCCTCTCCCGAAAATCCACAGAACTTCTCCTGATAATCCCGTGTACGTCGTAGCCCTTCTCAAGTAAAAACTCAGACAAGTAGCTGCCGTCCTGCCCCGTCACGCCAGTGATCAATGCTTTCTTCATGCTTTACCTCCAATGCCGCGCTTACGCGGGTCTTGATTTCTTCTATATTGGCTGGCATTTGCAGGCCAACCTTGGTCATTTTAGCGCTGCATGAAGAAAGATTGAATTCCGTATATTGGCTTTCGTTTACACTATATTGACTTTTTGTAGTTAGCATTGGCTAACTCATGGACCAAAAGAAAAAGGGAGAGCCGAAGACCTCCCACTGGGTATCACTAGTTTCTGTAGTATTTCGCTCCACGAAGTAATGCGCCGTTATTCTTCTCCTCTTCTGGGAGAACGACGCCTTTCACAAGCAGGAGATTTGCATACTGTCGTTATTCCCCAGTGGCAATCACAGCATATGCGTTCTTTGCACGCTTATAAAATTCGAACCGCTCAATCTCCTTCAGGTGTCCAACTGCACTCTGGTAATCATCCCAAATGACCGGCCTGCGCATCCCTTTCTTTACATCTGATTCGGTGAGAGCCATCACAATGGCAGGATCATCTGTATAGGTATAATCGTCCCAAGCATCCTGGTAGGACTGCGAGAGATAGAGGCTTGGGGATGACGTCTATCCGTTCATATATTCTAAATCACACTTTCTGTGAGGTTTTCAACTTTAGTTGCTTTCCTGCGTCCATATCGGAATAGTAGGATTAGAATGTAAAAAACAAGTTTACCACTGGCTCCGGTAAATGGAAGGCGGTACCCCTTCCACTTCTTTAAACACACGGCTGAAGTAATGGAGAGCCCCTAAACCACATTCCAAGCCAATCTCTTCTACACTCTTCTCACTGAACCGCAGGAGCTGCTTGGCGTGGGTGATTCGAAGGGATGTTAGGTATGCAGTTATGGACATGCCATATTGTTCCTTAAATACCCGCGTCAGGTAATACTTGTTGATGTAGAAACGAGATGCCAGATCATCAAGGGTGATGTGTTCGCTATAATGCTGTTCCAAGTATTCCTTGACATCGACCACGCTCATCTTCTTTGGCGCTGTAACTGCCTCTTCCGGGTGCCAGCTCTGCTCCATCAGGAGAGTACATAAGCGATTCAGCTCTTCATTAATTCGCATGTCTCGGATGTAGTCGCTTCCACTCGCGAGCTCATAGAGCTTATCAAGAGTGTTCAAAAACGGAGCCATCTCCGCCGCCCTGAACACCGGCTTTCCGCCTCGTTCCACATACTTCTCATACACAAAAGAAAGCGTTGGCCCATAAAAATGGCACCAACGCAAAGACCACAGGTTTGAATCTGTGGTATGAGAATAAGGCTTCCGGCAGTCTATGAAGACCATGTCGCCTTTTTTCAGATCATATTTTTTTCCATCATAGATGAGCACACCGGATCCGGAAAGCACAGTAAAAAACAGATAAGACTGAAGATTGAAGCGGGAACTTGTATGCGGAGCCAGAGCTTGAAGCGTTCCTATCTCCTGAAGATGGAGAAGGCTTGTCTTGGCGAAGGAAGAGGGTGTGTAAAGAACGCGGTTGGAGGAGACGATGGATGCGGTGGTGAAGTATTTGTTCTGATCCATTTCGTCTCGCCTCCTTTCCGTTTCGTTCTCTTAATCTCCCTGTGAACTCTGCGGATTATCCATGTGCAGAAGCCTCGCTGCTTCTCCGTCTTCAAACTGGTACTTCCCAATGTCGGCCTGTGCCTGTTTGAAGCTCTTGCCATCTGTTCCAGGATACTTCTTATTGATTTGGCTCACTCGCTCAGTTAAGGCATCTCTATTCTCTCTTATCTGATCAAGTTCCAAATCGTCCAGGTCAATTAGCAATGATTTATATGCTTCCCTAACATCCCACAGCTCATTAGCCGCGTCCGTATGAGCTTTGATCTTGTCTGGAAGATTGAAGCTCAACATATATAAATTCAATCCCAGAGCAACAGCCGATGTAAGACCGCCAATCCAACTTAGCCAGGGGATGCCCGCTAAAACTGATGCGAGAAATCCACCCGTGGATAATGCTGTAAGCACTATCTGTATGATTTTAATTGTAGAGTATTGTTTCTTCAGTCTGTTTACAATATTCCAATGCGCAGAAAAAGTATAAGGAATATTTCCGGCAGAATCAGTAATCTGTTGTTTAAGCTTCTCTCTGCTATCCATTTTCACACCATCTTATTCAGAACCTTGCCGAGGACTTTCCAGTCATACACACCGACCCGCATTCCGCTGCCTGGCGCATAGATTGTTGGTGAAATGAGATCAGGGTATTTAAAGCTATCATAGTAATCTAAGAGCACCTGCTCATAGGTACCCGAGGGCTTTCCGCTGCCCTGCTCACCATCTCTGAGCCAATGCCAGTCTTTGATCGCAGCATACACAAAGGAATCGATCAAGATTCCTGATAGGTGATAGCTCGTATACTCAGTATCCCGAACATAGCGGATATGCTTGCAAGTATCAAACAGCAGACCGTTAGATGAGCTGTATCCATTTTTGTCTGCCATAGCGTCCTGCTCAGCCTTGGGATTCGTAGTCAACCAGTTTCCTCCCATGTGCGTATCAGGATAAACATACGTTCCGTCCCATCGTCCCCAATAATCCTGATTCTGAAACGCAGGAAGGATCTCAAACCTCATCCCATCTGAAAACTTGACAACAACTACCTGTCCATCGCCTTTTACATCGGTCTTTGGATAAGAATCCAGAATAGCATCCTTGACAGCTTGGAGCAGCCGTGACGGGCCATTCCCGCTCAATGATGTGAAGTGGTCATATTCTTCTGGCGGAAGAGCAATTAGCACATCTAAATCACTAGTATCAATCGCAGTTCCACGTCCATATGAACCCACATAGCGGCTATTTGACGTTTCTGAAGATGAGTCCCAGAATGTCCTGTTAACTGCCTTTGTGATTGTCCTGTAACGTTTTGAGATCAACGATCTCGTGTCCATTGCTATAGGATGATTGCCTTGTGAAACATGAGAACTCATTTTGCTTGATCCTTTAATACACTAGCTGTATCCTTACACCACTGTAATTGGATTAATCCCTGCGGAACAAATCTCTTGTATAAACCTTCTCCTCAACATCATCCAGAACAGAATCGTATCGGTTCGCTATAATGGCATCGCAGCTCTTCTTGAACCTTTCGATGTCATTCACAACGAGAGAACCGAAGAAGGTGGCGCCGTCCTCGAGTGTGGGTTCATAGATTATGACGGTTGCACCCTTCGCCTTGATCCGCTTCATCACACCCTGGATGGAGGATTGACGGAAGTTATCGCTATTTGCTTTCATGGTGAGCCTGTATACGCCTACTGTTATCGGCCGCTCTTTCTCAGCATTCCACATGCTGTTTGCAGTGTAATATCCTGCCCGCTCCAGCACACGGTCGGCGATGAAATCTTTACGTGTTCTATTGCTCTCCACAATTGCTTCGATCAGATTCTCCGGAACATCCTGATAGTTTGCCAAGAGCTGCTTTGTATCTTTAGGAAGGCAGTATCCACCGTAACCAAATGACGGATTATTATAATGGGAGCCGATACGTGGATCAAGACACACACCGTTGATGATGTTCTGCGTGTTCAGGCCTTTAACCTCCGCATAGGTATCCAACTCGTTGAAGTAGGATACACGG
>OCVV010946147.1_pt1 | contig 10858 bp, 5 predicted proteins | sample 1539721 | NCBI WGS metagenome assembly OCVV01 (sample SAMN02144230, study PRJEB22623) | gut metagenome | biome: sheep rumen | host: Ovis aries | place: New Zealand
TCCTAATCATACAAGCAAGGGTAGAGAATTAATTCAAGAATGCATAGACTGTGAAAAAGGAAATAACTGTGGAGTACTATCAACAGTTGATAGGCATATTAGACCACACATTTTAACTTTTGATGATAACTGGGTTGCGAAATGTCCATATTGTCATAAAGGAAAACTTGAACCGGTTGAAGATTCAACATTTGAAAACTTCATCCGTAATTCATGGAAGTTTAATGGTGATAATGGAGAATCATTTATTAGATTAATGCTTCAAGAGCTGACAAGAGTTAACGATATTAAAGCGATACTCGAGAACGATGATGAAGTTAACATGGGCGAGGACGAAGACGATGAGTAATATTGTTAAGATTGGAAATAAGAATAAGAAATATTTTGAAAGTATCGTCAATATCGTTAAAGTATGTAACTTCGATAAGATTGATAAAACAGATATTAGAGTGTCAGATGATACTATAGAATATGGTGATACTATTTTTAAATATGTAGACAGAATAAAGACTATAGAATCTGATGGAGTAAAATTTGGAATTGGTAAAAATGGAGCCAACTGGTTTATAGGACTTAAGGGAGGCAAAATCGATTCTTATGATGGCGCATGGAAAGCGCTAATTGATAGAGTTGCGAAACAGTTCCATAAAGAATATTCATTCTTAGAATTTAATCAATCTGAAGATTATAACTATACTGATAATAAGAACTTTGAAAAAACACAAAAAATAATAGATACTTTATTTCAAGTAGATGTTAAAGGATTTAGTGTTGAAAAAAACACTGAAGAAACATTCGGAGATGTTTATGGCGCAATTCTTAAACTAAGAATTAGCGAAGGAACAGGTGAACCTCAAACAATACTTTGTAAAGTATATTTTAACCAAGAAAGAAATGGAGATTTAACTCCACTACCTAAATCTGTTGCGAAAGATATAAACGATGCGTTTAGAGTAAATCCTAAAAACGCTAAATCAGAAGGAATAATCAAAAGAACTAGCGATTCTAATAAAGCTAGCGAATCTGAATATATTAAAGACGTTGCGACAAACGTTGCGAACGCACTTATTAAAATAATGGAATCAAAAGATAATAAAACTAATTTTGATGATTATTGTTTCTTACATCATAAAGAAAGAGATGAAGAAATATTAGATGAACTAATTGATAAAGCTCCATCTTTAGATGAAGTATCAATCAAATGTAGTGATCTTAGTCTATTATCTATTATCCACGTTAAATGGAGAACTGATAGCTATATCGTTAAATATTTATCTAAACCATATTTCTTATTTAGTTATGGACTTCAAAATAGACTTGATGTCAGATGCTTATCATGTAAAGATAACGCTGATATCATCGTTATGAATATGGTTAAAAATAAAGAAGAATATAAGGATGATATAGATTCTCCTGAATTTGATATTGATGAATTCTTGGAATTAGAAGATCCATACATGTCTAAAGATGACTTTAATACTTTAGAATTAAGCAATCATTTAATTGTGGTTCCTTGTGAGAACGCACATATTCAGGATTCTATCTGTGTTGAAGGAAAGAGACTTAGATGCATCTCTCAAGTTGTATACTCAAAAGATAATGATAGATTCTATTGTAAGAATTGTCGTCATCCTGAAGTTGTATATAAGGTTGATGATACATACGCAATAGTTAATGATAATCTTCATTATGTAAACAGCAAAAAAGAATTATTTGATTCTGAAGATTTAAATAGATGTTTAATCTGTAATCGTTACATAAAGATAGAAGATGGTGATTATTGTCCTATCTGTTCTTTAGCTGTCAATAATCAAACAACAGAAGAGAATATAGAATTATATAAGAGATATGGCTCTATCATTCCAGTAAGAAATAGAATATTCAAGATGTTCAAACCTAAGTATGGATTTGAAGATGAAGAAATGATTCTATTGAAACTAGGAAATAATAGTTATTATAAAATCAACAAGCTTGATGATTTTAACAAAATAAAAGCTAAGAGAGTAGGAGGCAGATAATATGACTAAATATAATGTATTCTATAGTCAAATTAAAAAAAGATTATTTCCTCTCTTAATAGTTACAATTGCATCAATTCTAGTTAATGCATTTTTAACTATCACATTATTAGTTAAAATGACTAGTTTTAATTATGTTTTATATCCGCTATCATCTTTAACTGTAGGTGTTTTATTCTTAATATATCAATTATTTGCGAACTTTAAATTAGGATATTCAAAGATAGTTGCGGTAATCTATTGTTTAATAGAAGTTCTTATTTTGACATTTCAACTCATAATTCCATATTCTAATAACCAATTCTATATGACAAATCTGTTTATGGGTATTTATATAGTAAATACTTTACTAACTGTCATATTCACAATCGTATCCATATTAAATAATGTTCAAATATCAAATAAGAAGAATTTCACAGCCTTAGTTATCACATCGATCTTTATGGGGTTACTAGTTGCGGGTGATCTATATTTCTTTAATCAATATGGTGTATATGGCCAAGGAAAAGATAAACAATTAATCTATTCATGGAGCGATGATGGATCATATGATGTAAGTGGCGTTATTGATGATAATAATGAAGTAGTCGTGATTAAAGAAACTTTCAATAACGCAAAGATAAACAAAATAGATTCTAGCGTTATAAATAGTAAAAATGTAAACACAATCAATTTAGATTTTGATAATCAAGAACTCTTAATAACAAATATTGATAACTTAAATGTTGATAAAAACGTTACAATTAACGCTAAAAAAGAACTATTAGATAAATATCGTAATGATTTTTATAACACTAAAAAATCTGAATATATAAAACTCGCTAACTCTATGCATCCACTCGATGTTAGTGAGAACGAAAAATATATAGTATTCAATTATGATTCATACGCTTTAGAAAAAGTAGATTATCAGATTTTAAATACTTGGTATGGAAAAGAAAATGATATTTTTGATATCTCAACTTTTATGAACTTTGAATATGTAAAACATTCAAATCCATTAAGTGTTGAAGATTTGTTGTGGAACGAAGCTAATAATGATAATGTAATCCTTGATTTAAATGGGAATACTGTATTCAATGTAGTTGATAATATGGATTTTAAAATCAGTTTCAAAGACATTCATAAAATAATCATTCAAGATGATAATGATGATATATATGAAGCTGAAAACAACAAGAAATATATTGATTCAACTCATAAATACAAACTTTCAACATCTGAAAATATCTATAAGATTTTTGATGAATATCCAACTCGTGATGGTTTTGTATTAACTTGGAAATATGGTAATGAAACATTAGATGTTGAAAATAAAAAATTCCCTAACGACTTAGTATTAAGTGTTGTGCCTACATGGGAGATGTTACCAACAAGAGTCAATAATGATGTTCTTGATGAATATGATATTACATATGGTGATTCATTTGATTTTTTAGTAGATGCGACAAAAGCGTCTAACTCATTCAATCTTAAATATACTTTAATAGATAATAAGAGTGAAATTCTTTTTGATTCAACTAGTAGTGATGTTAGTGTAAGTGGATTAAAACCAGAAAATAGTGAAAAATATAGAATTATAGTCACAACTACTACAAACGATTCATCGCTAAAGTTATCTACTTATGTAACATTTAAAATAAATATTAATAAAAAAGCTCTTTCATTTAACTGGAATAGTCCAGAGGATAATATCTATTCAAATACTGATAAAACTATTTCAGTAAGCCATAATGAATCTGAATTAGTTTATGGAGATTCTTTATATTATTCAATTAAAGATTCTAATCAAAAATATGTAAATGTTAAAAACGCAGGAAACTATACATATTCAGTTGAATTAAATGGCGACTCAGCTAACCTTTATAGTATTAAAGATAGTGATGTTAGTTATTCGTACGTTATCCATCAAAAAGAAGCTGATGTAGAGTGGTCTAATTTAGAATTTACATATGATGGATTATCTCATAATCCTACCGCTAAAATTAATGGATTATGTGATGGTGAAAGCGGAAATACTACATTAACATATACATCTCCAAATACAAATGTGAATACGTATGAATGTAGAGTTTTACTAGATAATGATAACTACATTTTAAATAATGTTTCAACAAATTATACAATTAATAAAAGACCTATAATTATTACTGGTTTAGATTTCGTTAAAACATATGATGGAAATTCATATGAGCCAACATATGAATTAAGTGAAAGTATAATTGAAGGTAACACAATAACTGGAAAACTTGCGTGCAGTGGAATCAACGCTGGAACATATCCGATCACAAGAGGTAGCTTAGATTTAGGTAATAACTATGAAATTAGTTATGTTCCAGGAAATCTTACTATCAATAAAAGAGTAGTAACTGTTACCGCTAAACCTATTACAGTCACCTATGGTGAATCATATAAGCTAGAATATGAATTAAGTGAAAAATTAATTAGTGGTAATAATGTAAGTGGTAATATTACTTCAAACGATGTTAAAAACGCTGGAACATATGAAATCACTATTGGAGATTTAAGTTTTGGAGATAACTACGAAATTAATTATGTTAAAGCTACATTAACTATAAATAAAAAACTTCTTACTATTAATGCGGATAATCAAACTATAACATATGGTAATAAAGACGCTACACTAAGTTATACTCATACAGAATTAGCATACTCTGATGAATTTGTAGGTAATTTAGTTAGAGAAGAAGGTAATGATGCAGGAGAATATAATATTTTAATTGGCACATTAGATGTTAATGAGAATTATGATATTACATTTAATAGTGCGGTATACAAAATTAATCCTAAAGAAATCATTATCAATTGGGATAATTTAAATATTACTTATGATGGAAACCCACATAATAATGAAATACATCCTACCTATAAAGATATAAATAATAACGTTATAGATCTTGAATTTAATGTGGATAATTTCACTGATGCGGGAAATCATGATGTTATAGTATCATTTAAGAATGGTGAAACAAACTACATTCTTCCAACTAATCATTCTAAGGCCTATTCAATTTTGAAAGCTAAAAATGCGTTTGATGGTCAATATACTACAAATGAATATGAGTTTGGAACAGTACCAGCATCTATAAGTGTACCAAATCCTAGATTTGGAACAAACACTATCAAATATTATAGCGATCAAGCATGTAATAATGAGATAATATTAAAGAGTGATCTAAATGTTGGAACATATTATATTAAAGTATCAGTTAAAGGAAACGATAACTATAGTGACCTTGAAAATGTTTTAAGTTTTAGAGTCAATCCAAAAGTAGTAAGCGTTGAATGGAACGAACTAGAACTTGAATATACAGGAGAAAATCAAATTAATCAAGTTCAAGCTAGATTTAAAGATATTAGTGGTAATTACCAAAATTGTTTATTAAATTTAAGTGAAATGATTGAAGCTGGTACTTATAATCTTATTGCGCTATATGATAGTGAAAACTACACTTTAACTAACAATACTAAACAATATGTAATAAGTGTAAAGGAGACAAACTAGTATGAAATGTCCTCAGTGTAATCATGATGTTGAACCTTTAACACTAGTTAATGGTAAATGGGGATGTCCTGATTGTAAAAGACTTTTTGTAAACTATAGTCTTGATACCAGTCATGAATCTCAAGAATTAGGTGAACTATCAAGAATCTATTATTTAAAATACCTAGAAAAAGCACCTAGCGATAACAAAAAAGATATTCAGATAAAGAATAAATATTTAGAAAAATCTAAAGAATACGCTAGAGAAGCTGCGAAAAAGTCTAACCCACTTGGATATTATATGCTTGCGTATTTCTATGATTATGACTACGATGGTATGAACTTGAGTGAAGCAGAACGTTGTAAGCTCGCAACCCCATATTATAACGCTATTGCTCTAGCTGATTTTAGCGGAATAAAAGATGAAAAAATCAAAGCTGATACATATGAAATACAAAAGCTAGCGATAGAAAAATTTAAGACAATGTTACTAGAGATGAGCCATGATAATAGAATATTATATGGACTAGAAGAATACAACAATATGGCTAGATCTTTAGGATTAAGTGTTGATTTAGATGATAAATCTGATAATCTTGACGACATAGATTTAATAAGCAAAATCATAGATAATGATAAAGAAAAAACTAAAACACCTATATTTAGTTTATTCACTATCACATTTGGACAACTAAAAGAGATTCTTAAAAAGAACATTATCTATGATAAATACTTGTTGTCATTCTATGAAGTTAATAGTCAATTAAAGATTAATGAATCGACAGTTATAAGAAGTAAAGACGCTGCGAAAAACATATTAACTAATGGGAAGGATTATCTAAATAAACAATCAAAAGAACCATTAGATAATAGAAAAGTTGTGCTCACTATTCTTTACAAAGGATTTAAATCAAAATATAAAGAAGTTAACAATTATATTTCTAGATTTGAACAAAAAGGAAATAAGAAAAAACAGTTAGATACAGAAATTAGTATTGTATACAACAACTTATCAGGAAGCGGTAAAGCATATAATACGAATTTTATGTTCTATGAAGATGATATTATCTTCACAAAAGATGCGAGTATTAAAACTCTATTTAAATTATTAAATGAATAAGTAACTTATTGTGGGAGGAAATATGGAATTCAATAAGAAAAATTTAGATTTTGTAGTAAAAGTGCTTAAGGATAATAAAGTAAGTTATTGTTCTAAGATTGAAGGCTATTTTAATGATGAGCCTGAAAAAGCTGAAGTTAGAGATATGGCTTCTAGATTTTTTGAACTATTATCAAAACATGCGATCGATGGAATTAATAATGGTTTCAATAAAAAGATAATCGAAGAAGCTTCTGAACAAATTGCGGCTCAAATGAATGTCAAAGCTGAAAAACATATCAAAGATGCGGCTAAAGTTTATGAGAGATTAAGCACTGCGAAATATAAAGGAAATATCGAAAAAGATAACTATCTAGCTGGAAGATTATATGGCATTATCAGCGATACAATCAGATCAGCTAAAATGTTCTTACAATATCAAAAAGATGTTGAAGGCGAAGCGAGAGATACAGTGCTAGCTGGAATTGAAAAGTTAGAAGAAGCTCTTGAAATGGTAAATAACGTATTTGACTATACAAGCAAAGAATCTATCGCTTTATATAATGATGCGTATGAATGCGTTCAAAAATGGGCTAATGAAGTAGTTGGTACATTCATAACTCCTAATACTAATTTACCTTTAGAAAGACTATTTGAAGATTTAGAACAGTGGTCAAATTTAGTTTTAAATGGAAAGAAAGAAACTGAACTAAAAGCTTTAGATTATGGAACTACTGATTTAGATAGATTTGAAGAAGTATGTACTGGAGCTTTAAATGATATCGAAGGTATTAGAACAGCGTTTGAAATAAGAAAGAAAAATTATGATAAACGAGAATATGATTTACAGGCTCTAAACGATAAAATCAATGAGTTAAACAATAAAAAAGAAGCTCTAGAAAATGAAAAATTAGAAGTTAAAAGAAGCTATAAGAATGGCGATATTTCTAAGGATGTAGCGCTCAATAAATTAGATTTTATCTCTGGTAAATTAGAAGATTTAGATGATGAAATCTATACATATAATGCAGAACTCAAAGAAGAAGAGGAAATGATCGCTGCATCTAGACAAGAAAGACTTCAATATGAATCAATGTTTAGAAAGATAGATAAGATGAAAGATTCTCCTATCAACTTCTATTACGTAGTGAATGAAAGAAATATTCAAATTGATAAGATTAAAGATCTATTCTCTGGAAAAGCTAGAAGCAATGAAGAAATAAGCGAAGCTGTATTCCAAGTTAATCAACTTGAAAGTGGTTATAATGACGCTCACAACATCACTGTTGCGGCTATTGAAAAGATGAAAAATAAGAGATTTGTCTCTGAAGCTCATAAGACTGAAAGAAAGAAAAGAAGCCTTATTGAAGATGATAGAAGAAAAGAACTTGAAGACTTCCTTGATGGCGATACAGAAGATAGAAACAATAGTAAGAATGATATCGATGATTTAGATATCGATGAAAAGGTAAGCGTTCGCTCTAATAAAGAATAATTATGGCAGTTTTCAAAGAACAACTTAACTACGTCACAAGTATCTACGTTAAAAATAATGAAATTGATGTTTTAAGGTCTTCACTTAAGACCTTAAAAACACTAATTTCAAGTAGAGATATAAGCCCAGTAAACAAGGAATTATCCCTTCACTTGTTCTTTTGTACATACTGTAAGATTGCGTTACTAGATTTAAGAGATGAAAGATTTAATCATGAAATATCAGAAAACTATATTATTAATCTAGAAAATTATCTATCAAAAGCTCAAAAGAATGATTTAGAAAATGCGGTATTAACACTCCAAAATTCCATAAGGTTAATCAAGCATTTAGAAACAGTCTATGAAGACTATAGATATAACTATAGTTTAGTTTTTGATAATGATAATAACATAGTAATAAATGATATTGATAAAGCGAAAGAGATAAGCGATTACGCTAATAAACAAATGAAATTAATAGAGGAATATAAAGGATATAATCCATTTATAGATAAGATTTCATTTATCGATTTAAAGGAGATATCTCTTCATCTATTTAAAGTATTAAATGATAAAACTATAGAAGCAGTAAGAACTTTAAACAATAAAGATATTAAGAGAGTCTTTGACGAACAATGTATTGTGTTAGATAATGAAATGGCCAATAAATATGAATATTATCCAGGATTATCTAATGATATAAATAAAAATAATGGCTTTTATGTTTTATTTTCACCATTTGAAATAGAAGCTGAGCTCGCAACATATTATTATGAAATAACTAAGAATAAAAAGTTCGTTGTAATCAATGCGTTAAATGTTAAAGTTAAAGATTATGATACATTATTTAATTCTATATCTCTTCTTGACTATAACGTACTAGTATTGAACCTTGAAAACCTAGTTGATAATAGAAAGAAATCATTTCTTAAAGGTTTATATGGCTTATCAAAACAAAGATACGTATTTGTGCATAACCCATACGCCAGCATTCTAATGTATGATGAATATGTTAAATACGCTAAAGAATTAGATATTCTTAAAAGCTATGAACTATCTTATGTATATATCAACTTCCCACCATTTAATTCTTTAATTGATATTTTGGAAAAGAAAAATATCATATCTAAAGAAGATGATAAAGAAAGAATTAGAAACGAGCTCAAATTCATGGGCTATTACGGACTAAATGTGCTTATAAATAGCTATGTGTTTGGAAAGAATTGGTTTGAAATCGCTAAAAGTATATCTGATTCGAACACTAGTAAAGTAATTCAATATCTTGATAATTTGCCATCTCAAATACAACTAATTGATTATGGATGGTGCGAGATTGAAACTGGTAAGAATTATTTATCTAAACAATCAGTCATTTATGATTATGATAATATCCATATCGTAAATAAAGTAAATATTAAAAAGATAATGAACGCTAAACTACCTTTAGATGAAAAGATTGGAACGATGGTCCAATACGTACTACTTGCGGGTGATGATGAAATTTATTTTAAAGAATTATCTAAGGAAGATAAAGAATCTAGAATTAAACTTGCGACTGAACTAGTATACGTTATATTTGGATTTGATTATCTACCTGAAGTTATCTTTGAAAAAGATGACTTATGGGCTGGACTAAATGTAAATAGAGGTCAAATTATCAAATATAGTACAAAATACTATAATGATTTTGAATCTATTATGAATACAATATGTCATGAATGTAGACACACATTCCAACATTTTGCGTATTCAACATATAATGAAAACTTCAGCAAGGTTTATGGCATCAGCAAGAATATGATCAGCGAATGGAGAGAGAATCTAACGCACTATTCATCATTATCATCATTAGATAGAGATGATAAATATTACGCATATAGATACCAAGTAGTTGAAGCTGATGCGAATGCGTTTGCGCAGGATTGTATAGATGGCGCCGCAAGATCATATAACACCATTAATTTTGAATAGGAGGATTTATGGATTTACTAGAAAAATATATTGTAGAACTTCTTCATATTAGCGAAGTTGATAAAAACAATCTTATTGATATATACGCCAAAAGAAACACAACAATTGAATTATCATCTTTAATTGGATATACATATAAAGAATGTCTAGATGTTATAAAGAAGAAGATAGGCAAAATTGGTAATACATTTTTAAAAGATAGTTCTAGAGATAATGTAGATCAAAAGATTGGGATAGATTCAACATTTTTTGACTGGCAGTTTTTAGATGGTTCTAAAGATAAAGAATATCTAGCTAAATATGTAGATTCTATATATAAAAATATTTCATCAAAAGGTTTTAATCCTCTATTCTTAAGCATAGGATTATTAAGATGGAAAGTATCATATAAAGATACTAATAAAATAATTGAAACACCTTTAATTATCTTCCCAATCAAATTAATAAGAAGCGGTCAAGCATCTCCAATCACTATTGAATTTGTCGATGATGATATCTATTTTAACCCATGTCTTTACTATAAACTACTTGAACAGATCCCTTCAGATGTAGTTGAGAAGATGCCTAGACCAAGCGGAAATAATGATAATAGTTTAACTAGCGTTATTGACTTAAATTCTTTAACAGTAGACTACTTTGATAAGATAGAAGAATATGTAAAATTAAACAATAAATCTCAAGATACTGTATTTGAAATAATAAAGGATAAAGTATTTATTTCTGAATATAATCATGAAGATATATGCATGTATTATGATTTAAAGAATCATTATAATAAAGTATATTTAA